>Ga0187878_1002618_pt1 | contig 15748 bp, 18 predicted proteins | sample June2016WEW_17_1_FD_132979 | JGI IMG/M metagenome (GOLD analysis project Ga0187878, IMG submission 132979) | Peatland microbial communities from SPRUCE experiment site at the Marcell Experimental Forest, Minnesota, USA - June2016WEW_17_150 | ecosystem: Environmental > Terrestrial > Soil >...
CGAAGGAGTGGACCGAGTCATCCTGGGCGTGAATGAAGGCGGCCGCTTCGGCGGACGTTTTCTTCTGAACCGGAAGGTGGCGCGGCTGCCTGTGGCGTCCCGCGGCCGACTCACCTGTGGCCAAGCGGCTGCCGGATTTTTTAATTTTTTCGAAGGTCTCGGGCGGGGCTTGCTCGTCGAGCTCTTCCATTAATTCCAAAGGATCGATTGTTTTCATCTCTAAATTTCTCGCAATGTACATACAAAAAACCGCAGACACATTAACCTGCGGTTGTGTGGAAATTAAAACCGCAGGCCGAGGCGCCTGCGGTGGAAATGTCTACATGCAATCAGAAGGCGGGGAATCCGCCCGGATTACTGCTTGCTCCGCACAGGAGGCGCGCTCAACAGGATCGATTCGACCAATTTGACGTTTGACATGTGAGCAAGCCTCCTTTCTTTATGTAAGATAGGGCGAGTTTATCATCCCGTTCAGGTGGTGTCAAGATTGTCAAATGATCTTTATGTCCTCATTAAAACCGTTAATACATCCTTAACTCCCTGTTTCAATGGATTTAATCCCACCGCAATAGAATCAGGAAATATAGGCTGCAAAGAAGTTTGAGATGGTTAGTGAAAATTCCTTGAACGCTGACGACTACATTGAATATAAACCCAACCACCTGAACATCATGAAAATGACCCTTTCCATTTATCGTATCGGGGGTGTACTCATCCTGGAAATATGTTTAAACTCCCGCCGGACTTCCCTGCCAAAGGTTTTACTTCCCATCCCCCAGGTTTGGAATACCCGTTTTGTTCGTTGATATTATTTCCATTCTGATTTTACATTTATTCATGACATCCATATAAACGGCCAATGAGATAGGTTGGATGCAGGTGATTACTCAATAAGAATTACACCCTGTGGAAATTCATCCAGCGTTATCTATTAACTGCACAACCCATGGAAGCCCCTTCATATCTTTTACCTAGACCTCCATTCGACCTATTCCCTGAAAAACGGGATACTTTCGAGGAATTATACCGGTCAACTCCCGCAGAGGATTTTACCGATTATCAACTGATCTATCCAAAATGGCAGTACCTGTCGTACATTTGTGAAAAGAATGATTTGGTGCTCCATGGTTCGCAGAACCTTGGCATCTCCGAAGTGGAACCACGACGGGCAAAAGATGTAAAGGAATTCAGCAATAGGCGCGCCATTTATGCCACCACGGATGGCATCTGGGTGATTTACTTCGCCATTCTTGACCGCAAGAAATACCCGGAAATGTCGCTATTCAATTCCTGCCTGCAAGCCAGGATTTCCCCTGACCGCTTTAGTGAGCCAATGTATTTCTTTTCAATTTCCCATTCAGTATTGGTTCAAAAACCCTGGACCACAGGCGCTATTTATGTGCTGCCGCGCCAATTCTTTACGCGAGAGCCTCCCCAACAAGTGAAAGGAACTGAAATTGTTTTTCCCCATTGGATAGGTTCCCAGTCGGTGCAGCCTGTCGCGAAATTACTTGTAGAATCCAGGGATTTCCCTTTTCTGGAACAAATCCACGGGCATAATGATGAAAAATTGATGCAATTGGCATCGGTAAATCCAGGTGGTTTTCCATGGCTGGATGCGCTGGAATCTTAATATCATTCAATATATTTCAAATCTATTTGATAAAACGTCCGTGGAGGATCAGGTTTTTTGTTTTCAACGAAACGGTTCCAGAAGAAGTTCTCCTCCTGACACTTTTGTAGGACGCAAGCGTTTATCTTTTGAGATTTTAATCAGGAGGAGAAATTATGAAAATATCCAGGATTGCCATTATTCTCGCGCATGCCTTCGCCGGGTGGTTGCTGTGTGCTGCAACCATGGGCGTTGGCATGTCCCTTCTCCCGCTTGGAACGGCTCTCATTGTCCATGCCATTGCTGCACCCATCTACTTCACGATCATATCACTAGTCTATTTCACAAAGTTCCGCCATACAACGCCGTTGCAAACGGCTTCCATTTTTGTCGGATTTGTCGTGCTGGTGGATTTTTTCGTGGTGGCACTCCTGATCAACAAGAGTATGGACATGTTCACCAGCCTGATCGGCACCTGGATTCCATTCGCCCTGATATTTTTATCCACCTATTTAACGGGACTCTTCGTCCAGCAGAGGAAGGGAATTATCAGGCAGTTATAAGAACCCGGTTGGCTGCGTTTTCGGGGTGATATACTGCCCGAATACCAATTTTAATCACCTGATTTCAAATTCCGAGGATATATAATATATAAATGAGGACCCTTATCATCTATGATTCAGTTTATGGGAACACAGAAAAGATAGCCCAGGCAATTGGCAATGGGCTTGGACCGGTTGAGGAAATTGGTTTAATTCGGGCAGGGGATGCAACAACAGGACAATTATCAGGATTGAATTTACTGGTGGTCGGTTCACCCACCCAGAGGTTTATGGCAACTCAAGCGATCAATGAACTATTCAAAATAATTCCAAAGGACAGTCTGAAGGGTGTCAAAGTGGCTGCCTTCGACACGCGGTTGTCCTTGAGCGACATCAAATCGACCTTGGAGCGCTTTGCCGTGAAAACCGGAGGCTATGCAGCCAGGGGCATTGCCAAAAGGCTCAAGAAAAGCGGGGGAACCCTGGTCGTTCCCCCTGAAGGATTCATCGTAAAGGGAATGGAAGGACCCCTCCTGGAAGGCGAACCGGACAGAGCAGCAGAGTGGGCCAAAAATATCAAATCATTAACGAATTGAGGATACATTGAGAAAAGCTACCAGGATCGTTTGTTCGACATTGGGAATTCTGGCCGGGATCGCGGGGTTGGAACACGGTTGGTTTGAAATATTGCAGGGAAACACCCGGCCTTTAAGTTTGATGTTCCCATCGATGGGGTTCCCCTGTGTTCCTGAAAAGGCATGGCATGCCTGCGAACCCGCTATGACGCTTTTGCCCAACTTCCTGGTCACGGGCATCCTGGCGGTAATTCTCAGCCTGCTGATATTGGTCTGGTCGGCGGTCTTCGTGCAGAGAAAAAACGGTGGCAGCTTGTTGATCGTGTTCTCAGTCATCCTGCTGCTGTTCGGGGGTGGTTTCTTCCCGCCGCTGATCGGAATCGTTGGGGGCATAGCCGGGATCAAGATCAATCAGCCGCTTCCTGGTAACCCAACTCGTAAATTTTTACGCTTCGCTGCTGCCCTGTGGCCATGGCCCCTGGTCATTTTGGTGGCATGGCTATTGGGGCAGTACCCGATCGGCTTCATCAACAATGACTTTTTGAAGAGCATCATCGGATATGGCCTGCTTTTAATCGTTTTAATGCTGCCGCTTGCGGTCTACACTGGTTATGCCCACGACGCGGCCGCCTGACACCGGCAAATTAATGAGCACCGGGAGACTCCAAAAACCCCATATCGACCAACCGATAGTCGAAATCAATTTGTAGAATCCCGCTATTGCAGCATTCATTTATTGTTACAAAGGAAGGAACCTATGAAATATAAAAGCGTGGTTGTAACGAAAAGGGGCGGCCCGGAGGTCATGGATATTATTGAGAATGATCTTCGTGAACCGGCTGCCGGGGAAGTGCGCATAAAAGTCCTCGCCGCGAGAGTGGGAGCCACCGATATCAATTACCGGCATGGGGACTCTCCCTTTTCTCCAAAAGTGCCGTTCGTTCCTGGTTATGAAATGGTGGGGATCGTGGACGCGCTCGGACCGGGAGTCTCCAAAGTGGCCGTGAGTGACCGGGTGGCTGCCCTGACCGGTCACGGCGGGTATACCGAAGAAATCTACCTCGGCCAGGAACACCTGGTTCCCGTGCCCAAACCCCTGGATCCGGCTGAAGCGGCCACCCTCGTCCTGAACTATGTGTCAGCATACCAGATGCTGCACCGGGTTGCGAAGGTAAAGGCCGGCGATAAGGTACTTGTGATCGGTGCAAGCGGGGGTGTGGGAACGGCTTTTCTGCAGCTTGGCCGGCTAGCGGGTCTTAGAATGTATGGGACAGCTTCTCCGCTCAAACATCCCCTCCTGAAGGAGATGGGTGCAACTCCGATCGACTACCATACTCAGGATTTTATCGAAGTCATCCTCCAAGCGGAACCAGACGGCCTCGACTATGTGTTCGACGGCGTCGGCGGCGAATTCAGCAAACGCGGGTTGGCCGTTTTGCGGCGCGGCGGCAAGTTGGTAGGATACGCCGTACCCACCGGAATTACCCAGTTGTTGGGGAGCTTAATCAACCTGATAATTGCGAACCTGATGCCGAACGGCAAACGGGTCCAATCTTATGGGATCTCCGAGCTGTATGCACGGGACAAAGAACCATTCATGGAAGATTTACTGCTGCTGTTTAAGCTGCTCGAAGATGGCAAAATCAAACCCATCATCGATTCAAAATTAACCCTCCTGCAAGCTGCCAGGGCCAATGAACTGCTCGAAAACGGGCAGGTCACCGGCAACCTTGTCCTGGTGGCTCCAAGTCTAAAATTGGAAGGAGAATAATAATGAAGGAAAAGAATACCATGGAATTTGTTGGGGCAATCATCGGGGCTGTTATAGGCCTGGTAATCGTAAACACCGTACCGCTTTGGAGCAGGTTTACCCATGGCGTGATCCTGGAAAGCTGGGTCAACATCCTTTGGGCTGCCAACCTTTCGATGATCGCCCAGATCATTGGGAATTTCGTGCTCGCGATCTACCGGCCGGCGCGCCTGTATTCATTCATCCAAGCCATCATGACAATCGCCGGACTAATTTCGGTGATCGTGTTTTTTAATGTTTTTCCACTGGATTTCTCCCAGATGGTTGGAAGCTGGATGAATTTATTCTTGAAAGCCGTCCTGATCCTGGCAATGTTCGGAACCGTGATAGGGATCATTGTGTACCTGGTCAGAGCCGTCATTGGGACGCCATATAAAACCCTGGCCGCGAACAATTAAAGCTTCGGGAACGAAAGGTGCAAGTGGTGATCGCAGGGTACTGCCGTCCTCCTTGCACCGGCCTTCATGGTGAAGAATTTGGGAAGGGCCATCCCGGACAAATGCCGGGGTCGGGACCCCATCAAGTTAATAGGAAATAATTATTCAACCGAATAATTTACATCTCCCGCTCGTTAAACCATAGGACGGGAATGAAACCATCCCTTGCGCATCATAAAAGGCTATACCAATTTACAAAGGAGAAGAAATGACCACAGAACCGAACTTGACAGAACAAAAACCTCAGAAACCAAAAATGGCCCGCCAGGCAGGGGCCTCGGAAGCCGTCTATGGATTTGGCCTGATCGGTGCCTGGATCTACTACTTCACACACGCCGCCACTCTCTGGGTGGGGGTGCTGGGATTTTTCAAAGGGATCGTCTGGCCGGCCATGCTGGTCTATGAAGTGCTGAAATACCTGCACATATAGCCGGTTTTCCTCCCTTTTAACAACAACAGCGATAGACTTTACCCTGGCCTGGTCGTTGAACAAGCCGAATTGTTTTTGATGCGAAATTTAATGTTTGATCAGGGCGGTGGCTGGCCCCAGTAATTCCCATTTCAACTTGCATGGCGGATGTGACCGCGGTCAAAGGGATGGCTCCATCACAGTGACCTTTCATCCCGTTCGAATAAGGAAAAGAGAAATGATTTCAAACAAAAAGAATGCAATCATTGTGGGAGTGTTATATATCATCGGGACAGTTGCGGGTGTCCTGAGCGTGGTTTTTACACAGCCCATTCTGAATGCTTCAAATTACCTAGTAAAAGTTTCTGCAAATCAAAACCAGGTCGTGGTGGGAGCTCTCTTTGTATTAACAATGGGCTTTGCGCTTGCCATGGTTCCGGTCATGCTGTTCCCCATCTTGAAAAAGCAGAATGAATCCCTCGCTCTTGGGTATGTTGTTTTCAGGGGGGCACTTGAGACGTTCACCTATATTGCCTTGGTAATCATTTGGATGTTCCTCCTGGCCGCAAGCCAGGAATACAGCTCTGCAGGAGCTTCGCAGGGTTTATATCTTCAAAGCCTCGGCAATGTTCTGTTAAAAGGCAATGATTCGGTCAATACGATCCTGATCTTCGTATTCGGCCTGGGTGCCCTGATGCTTTACTTAATGTTGTATCGATCCAAACTCATTCCCCGCTGGATATCCGTTTGGGGGTTCATTTCAATCCTACTGCATTTAACCACCGGCTTTTTGATCATTTTCCGTCTCACCGACAGCAATGCTACGATCACGACTGTAATGAATATCCCGATCTTCCTTCAAGAAATGGTGATGGCGGTATGGCTCATCATCAAAGGATTCAATTCATCCGCGCTCTCGTCCCTGTCTGCCAAATTGGTAATGAATTAAGGAGATAAAAATGAATTCGATCAAATGCAACGCAAGGATCGCCGGGGTCTTTTATTTCCTATTTATTGCATGTTCCATCCTGGCAGACCAATTTGCCAGGATTGGATTCGGAGACCCCGCAGCCATCGTGGATAAAATCATGGCGCATGAGGGACAATTCCGTATTGGTTTTATCCTTGGTCTCCTTTCCGCCTTGTTTTTTCTTCTGGCTGCCTGGGCATTATACGTACTGCTGAAACCAGTCCATGAAAACTTCGCCCTATTGTTCTTCTTACTGAATCTGGTTGGAGTTGCTGTCCAGTGTTTCAGTATGCTGCCTCTATTGGGCGCACAGCTGCTTTTTAGCGGTGCCAATTATCTGAAAGTATTTCCAGCAGATCAACTGCAAGGACTGGCAGTATTTTTCGTCAATTTATATAAAAGTGGATTTATGATCGCCCAGCTGTTTTACGGCTCCTGGCTTTTACCTCTTGGGTACCTGGTTTTCAAATCGGGTTTCCTCCCTAGGATTCTCGGCATATTGTTAATTATCGATTTTTTGGGTGTCCTGATATGGTTATTTCAATTTTTCCTCTTCCCGGCTTACCCACTGATATCTTATCCGGGACTTGTGGCAAGTGCCATTGCGGAATTTTCACTAACCTTGTGGCTTTTGATAATCGGAACAAAGGATCATAAACCAGCTTTAATTAAGGCTGGCTAATTTGATAAATATTAAAAGCTGGTATCAAGGAAAAAGGAATAGCGCCTAAATGAAAGCTCTTGTATATACCCAATATGGACCACCAGATGTTCTTCAACTCAAAGATCTGGAAAAACCTACCCCAAGGGATGACGAGGTACTGGTAAAAATTCATGCGGCGTCCATCAATTCGCGTGACTGGCGAATGTTGAGAGCCAATCCATTCTTTATCCGCCTGATGGTGGGGGGACTTTTCAAACCCAAAAACAATATCCTCGGAGCGGATATGGCCGGTAGGGTCGAGGCGGTTGGAAGCAAGGTCAGCCAGTTTAAACCGGGAGATGAAGTCTTCGGATGTTTATATCGATATTACGGGCGCACCTTCGCCGAGTACGCTTGTGCCGTGGAGGATGAAATCGCCCTGAAACCATCCAACCTGTCCTTCGAGCAGGCTGCGGCAGTCCCTCTTGCGGCGCTAACCGCCCTGCAAGGGCTGCGCGACAAAGGCAATATACAACCAGGTCAAAAGGTGTTGATCCAGGGTGCATCGGGTGGTTTGGGGACCTTTGCCGTGCAGATTGCCAAATCTTTTGGGGCGGAAGTGACCGGTGTATGTAGCACGAGGAACATGGACATGGTACGCTCGATCGGGGCGGACCAAGTCATTGATTACAAGAAGGAAGACTTCACCCGGAATGACCTGCGATATGACCTCATCCTGGCGGCGAACGGATATCATCCCATTTCGAATTATCTGCGCGTGTTAAGTCCTGAGGGAAGCTGTGTCATCGCCGGAGGTTCCATGTTTCAACTCTTCCAGGCAGCGACCCGGGGAAGACGGAATAAAACCACCGGGGGTCAGAAAGTGTATGTCGTCTCGCTGGCGAAAAGCCAAAAAGACCTGATGTTTATGAAAGAACTCCTGGAATCCGGAAAAATCGTACCCGTAATTGATGGATATTACCTACTGAGCAAGGCAAAAAATGCTTTCTGGTATTACGAAAAAGAACATGCCCGGGGGAAAGTGGTCATCACGATGGAGTAAAATGGCAAATGATGATCCTGAATGCATAAATATCGCTGCTGTTGGATTTCATTTGCATTAAAGGAGTTAATATCATGGAAGATGTGCAGATAAAGCTTACAGCCTTATGGGCAGCCCTGATGCTGACATATCTATTGGGGGATGTCCTGAGAATATACAGCGGTGGTTTTATCGCGGGAGAAATTGGAGGCATGAAAGTCACCCAGGCAATGTGGTTGGCGATCGCGATCCTGATGGTGATACCGGTTGTCATGGTTTTCTTGTCCGTGGTGTTGAAACAACCCGTGAACCGTTGGGTGAACATCATCGCGGCCATATTCTTTTTCGTTTTCAATCTCATTGGATTGCCCAAATACCCTTCCGCTTATGACAAGTTCCTGATCATTGTGGGACTTGTGTTTAATGTGCTGACAGTTTACATCGCATGGAGGTGGGTTTAAACAAGAAGGTTGGCCCTGGTATCACGTAACTCGCTCAAGTTGCTGCTGGTTTTTACCGCTTCATGAATTATAGGGATTATCTTATAATGGATTTGTGCCGGCGCAAATTTTAACTACCAAACTTTATATCCCTCCACTTCGACCTAAAGTTGTCGTTCGCACGCTCCTGATCGAGCGTCTGAACGAGGGTCTCTTCCTGGGCCGTAACCTGACCCTCATCTCCGCCCCGGCCGGCTTTGGAAAAAGCACGCTGGTCAGCGAATGGATTGTCAGCTCCAAACGACCTGCCGCCTGGCTTTCGCTGGATAAGGGGGATAAAGACCCCATCCGTTTTCTGACTTATGTCGTCGCGGCTTTGCAGACAATTGTGCCGAAGATTGGAGCAGGGACGTTGAGGTTGCTCCAATCCCCTCAGTCGCCATCCTTCGAATCGATCCTGACAACCCTTGTAAATGAAATCGCCACCCTCCCGGACAATATCATCCTCGTCCTTGACGATTACCATCTGATCGATGCCAAACCGGTTGACCATGCCCTTGCCTTTTTGCTCGAGCACCTGCCGCCGCAGATACACCTGGTAATCGCCACCCGTGAAGATCCACACCTGCCCCTGGCCCGGATACGCGCCCGGGGGCAGTTGACCGAGCTGCGCGCCTCAGACTTGCGTTTTACTCCTTCCGAAGCTGCAGAATTTCTCAACCAGGTGATGGGTCTTAATCTTCCCGGGGAAGACATCGCCGCACTGGAAACCCGCACCGAGGGATGGATCGTCGGTCTGCAATTTGCGGCGATCTCCATGCAAGGCCGTCACGACATCTCAAGTTTCATTAAATCTTTCACTGGCAGCCACCATTTCGTATTGGATTACTTGATAGAAGAAATCCTGCAGCAGCAGCCCAAAAGTGTCCAGGATTTCCTACTTCGCACGTCCATCCTCGATCGCCTGTGCGGCGACCTGTGTGATGCCGTCCTGCTGTCCCCTGTTGGTTCCGGTCAGGCAACCCTGGAAACCATCGAACGCGCCAATCTTTTCATCCTCCCATTGGATAACGAACGGTGCTGGTACCGCTATCACCATCTCTTTGCTGATTTGCTGCGGCAACGACTCCATGAGCGACCCCCCTCACCCGAAAAAAAAGCACATAGCCTTGTGAATGAATTGCATCTTCGTGCCAGCTTATGGTATGAAAACAATGGTTTGGAGATTGAAGCTTTTCAGCATGCGGCTGCCGCCAATGACATCGAGCGTGCCGCGCGGCTGGTGGAAGGTGAGGGGATGCCCTTGCAATATCGCGGCGCAATGACCCCCGTCATGGACTGGTTGGCGTCACTGCCGACAACAGTGCTGGATGCGAGACCCTCCTTGTGGGTGATGTATGCCTCGGCCCTTACGATGGTAAGCGAAACGATCAGCGGCGTCGAACAGAAACTACAGGCGGCTGAAAGTGCCCTGCAAGGAGCTGAGCCTTCCGTCAAGAACAGGGACCTTATTGGACAAATAGCCGCCATACGGGCCATGTTGGCTATCCCCTGGCACGAGGCGGAAACCATCATTACCCAATCACGCCGCGCGCTGGAGTATCTGCACCCCGACAACCTACCCCTCCGGACTACCACAACCTGGACGCTGGGGTTTGCCTACCAGCTCCAGGGAGAACGAGCCGCGGCCAGCCAGGCCTATTCTGAAGCCATTTCGATCGGCCAGGCATCCGGGAATATCATGATCACCCTGGCAGCTTCAACCAGCCTGGGCCAGGTACAGGAAACAGAAAACCAGCTCCACATGGCAGCTGAGAGCTACCGGCGCGTCCTGCAACTGGCAGGAGATCCGCCGTGGACGGCTGCCTGCGAAGCGTATCTTGGCCTGGCGCGTGTGCTCTACGAGTGGAACGACCTGGATACAGCCCAACAGCACGGACAGCAATGCCTCCAACTGGCGCGGCAGATGGAAAACGTTGACACACCCGCCACCTGCGAGGTGTTTCTCGTCCGCCTAAAGCTAGCCCAGGGGGATGTGGCTGGCGCGGCTACTGTTTTAGCCGAGGCCGACCAGTTCTTGCGCCAGCATAACTTCGCGCATCGGAGGGCTGAGGTAGCTGCCGCGCGAGTGCTTGTATTGCTTCGCCAGGGTAATCTTGCTGCAGCAGCTCACCTGGCTCAAACACAAGACTTTCCCATCAGCCTGGCTCGGGTCCACCTGAAGCAGGGAGACCCGGCTGCGGCGCTGGCGATATTGGAGCCACGACAAAGACAGGTAGAGGCTAAGGGCTGGCATGATGAACAGCTCACGATTATGATTCTAAAGGCGGTCGCTTTCCACATCAGGGGTGAAAAAGAAAGGGCCGTGCAAATTCTGGGTGATACACTGGAGCTAGCTGAGCCGGGGGGATTCATCCGCATCTTTATAGATGAAGGACCACCTATGGAGGCACTGCTGCGAGAGACTACGAAACACGGTACAGTCTCGAACTATGTGCGTCAATTACTGGAAGCCTTTGGGAACACTGAAGGCAGAACGCCTGTCTCTCAACACTTGATCGAGCCGTTGAGCGAACGTGAACTTGAAGTTCTAAAGCTGCTTAAAACCGAATTGAACGGTCCGGAAATTGCACGCGAATTAATGGTGTCCCTGAACACCGTTCGTACTCACACTAAGAGCATTTACAACAAACTTGGGGTGAACAACCGGCGGATGGCTGTCCGTCGGGCAGAGGAGCTCGATTTGTTATAACGAACATTCAAATATCAATCATGGCCCTGGCAGGTTAATTAAACCACCTGCCAGGGCTTTTAATTTCCCTGAAAAGATCCCAATGAATAAACCACCACATTAATCACCACTTGTGGTGAAGACGCCTCACCATCTTTTTTTGTATCCTTGGGTCGAAGATAAGAAACAATGCAATTTAGAAAGAAATTCTGTCTAACGACCAAAATGCACGAGGCACGCAATGAGTGAAATCTACGAAACAAATCAGAAGCATAACGAGCATGGATTTTACGAAATCCAGATCAAGGGGCACCTTGATGACCGGTGGAGCGACTGGTTTGGTGGCATGACCATCACGCTGGAAGAGAACGGCAATTCCCTTTTAACCGGTCCCTTGGTCGACCAGGCTGCATTGCATGGATTGTTGAAAATAGTAAGCGATTTGGGCATGCCCCTGGTCTCCGTTGTTCCCGTTGAACCCCGCCAGTCAAATGAGGCCGGAGATCCAACAGTAAAAGGGGCCTGGCTGCCTGGAAAGGAGGATCCCAATTGACGAAATTTCCTGCCTATTTTCTTACCCGGGAACCGGATGCGACTCCAGCTCCATCCAGATCCAAATTGGATAAATTCAATCATGTCTTTCAAAAAAAGGAGAAATAAAATGAACACAACTGTTTTGACCACCAATGTAAAAGCGATAAGCAAGCTCTCACCCAGGAGCCGCGCCAGGATTGCCGGGGTCCTTTACCTGCTCGTCGGCATCTTCGGCGGGTTTGCCGAAGGGTTTGTTGATCCCAAAATGTATGCAGCCGGCAACGCGGCGGCCACCGCTGCGAACGTCGTCGCGAACTCTGGACTGGTTCGCATGGGCGTCGTGTCGCACCTGTTGGACGGGACTTTCTTCGTCTTCCTGGCCATGGTCCTGTACACACTGCTACAGCACGTGAACAAGGGCATGGCGAGGGCAATGCTGATCCTCGTCGCACTCACGACCGGCATCGTTTGCCTGAATGCAATCTTCCAGTTTGAGGGCTTGCGGGTGGCAACCGACCCGTCCTATGCGACCGCTTTAGGCAGCGCGGGTGCGAATGCCCTGGTGATGCTCCTGCTCGATATCCAGCATTATGGCACTCTCAGTGCGCAAGTATTCTTTGGGCTGTGGCTGGTACCACTGGGATTGCTTGCCTACAAATCAGGGATGTTTCCCAAATGGCTCGGCATCGTCCTCATCGTGGGGGGCGTCTGTTACCTCGTGGATTTGCTCGCCGCGTTCCTGGTTCCGGGCTTCGACCAGATGATCCACGCCATCATCGTCATCCCGTCCGCGATCGCAGAAATCTCGATGGTCCTGTACCTGCTCGTGGTTGGCGTGAAGCTGGCGAAGCCAGGCACCCGGATTATTGCCGAGGACGTGGCATGAATGGAATTTCACACGGCTGCCCGTCTTACGGGCAGCCGTGCTGCGGTGTGGTAAAGGATTGGGACATTGGATTCGAGACAGTCCCGGCGGAGTACTTCTTCAAGAATCAAAGCGACGCTGATAATCGCTGGAGTCCCCGGGAAGATGGGAGCAGCTTGGGCAGGGGCTGCGACGGACGAAGCAGATAATCGAAACTTACAAATTGTCTCTAATTGTTATTCATAACGGATCATATTGGAAAGGATAAAAAAAATGAAAGCGATTATATACACAAAATTCGGACCACCAGAAGTTCTTCAGCTCAAAGAAGTAGAAAAACCTACTCCCAAGGACAAAGAAGTACTGATAAGAATAGCTGCGACAACAGTAGCAGCAGAGGATCCAGGAATGCGAAATTCCCCCGGTCTCAATGGTCTTGGAAAACCCAAAAAACCTATATTAGGGTTTTATCTATCCGGGGAGGTTGAAGTCGTAGGAAAAGATGTAAAACGGTTCAGGAAAGGCGACCAGGTTTATGGAAATACCGGGCTGAGTATATTAGGTGCTTATGCCGAGTACCTGTGCATGCCTGAAGACGGGGCACTGACAACTAAACCAGCCAATATGACCTATGAGGAAGCCGTGGCTGTTCCCAACGGGGCATTAACAGCTCTGCCTTTCCTTAGAGATAAGGGAAATATGCAGAGAGGACAAAAAGTTCTTATCAATGGAGCGTCTGGAGCAGTAGGCACTTCTGCAATACAGATTGCCAAGTACTTCGGGGCGGAAGTCACAGGGGTGTGCAGTTCTGCGAATGTTGATTTAGTGAAATCCCTGGGAGCCGATAAGGTTATTGATTACACTAAAGAGGATTTTACAAAAACTGACCGTACCTATGATATCATTTTTGATACCGTGGGAAAGAGTTCGTTTTCACACTGTAATGTTATTCTAGCGAAAAAGGGGGTTTATCTTGCAACGGTTCCTACACCGGTGATCTTGCTTCAAATATTATGGACTTCATTGGCAGGCAGCAGAAAAGTAAAATTCATGGCTACAGGATTGAGGCCAGCAAACGATAAGGCGAAAGATCTACTCTTCATCAAAAAGCTTATCGAGGCAGGGATGATAAAATCGGTCATCGACAGGTGCTATCCACTGGAACAAATCGTCGAGGCGCACCACTACGTCGAACTGGGGCATAAAAAGGGAAATGTCGTCATAACCGTGGACCATAGCGATAAAACCTTATAAACCTGGAGAAAACCTTATGAAAGCGATCCTATGGACAAATTACGGATCTCCGGATGTTCTACAGCTTGAAGATATTGAAAAGCCCTCACCCAAACCCAATGAAGTCCTGGTAAGGATAGCTGCCACCACGGTGACCATGGGTGACTGTGAGATGCGCAGTCTTAAATTCCCTCTCCTTTTGTCACTCCCCATGCGACTATATGCGGGGCTTCGAAGACCAACAAGAATAACAGTCCTGGGGCAGGAGTTCGCCGGGGAAATCGAGTCAGTGGGCAGGGATGTAAAGCGTTTCAAACAAGGTGACCAGGTTTTTGGGGCCACGGGCTTTGGGATGGGCGCATATGCTGAGTATTTGTGTTTGCCTGAATCCGGAGCGCTTTCGATAAAACCTGCCACCATGACCTATGAGGAAGCCGCCGCCGTACCCCTGGGAGGATTTGAAGCAGTGCATTTCCTTGGAAAGGATGCCAACCAAACCGGACAAAAAGTATTAATTCTTGGTGCAGGCGGGAGTATCGGTACAATGGCGGTACAGCTTGCCAAATTGTATGGCGCCGAGGTTACCGGCGTGGACAGCAAGGAAAAACTGGACATGCTGCTCTCGATCGGTGCAGACCACGTCATCGATTACACCCGGGAGGATTTCACCAGGAACGGGATAATCTATGACGTCATCTACGACGTTGTCGGCAGGAGCCCGTTTTCACGGAGTATAAGATCCCTGCAAACAAATGGGCGTTATCTATTAGGCAACCCGGGATTATCCCAGATGGCGCGGGGACGCTGGACCGCACTGACGAACAGCAGGAAAGTAATTTTCGGAGCGGGAATCCGGAATGTTTCCGACCTGCTTTTCCTCAAAAACCACATTGAGGCGGGAAAGATCAAATCGATCATCGACAGACGTTACCCGCTGGAACAAGTTGCCGAGGCGCACCGGTATGTCGAAAGCGGGCATAAAAAAGGGAATGTAGTTATCACTGTGGATCATAATAACCACTGATATTTATAAGGGACTCAAAGTGGTCATTTTGGAATTATGGTTCTACTACTATTTCCTAGCAGGTAAATTCACTCCGATCAATGGATAACCATGCGATGTAACTTCAGTATAGGGATTACAAGCGCACCCTCCGAAATTTGGTGGTCTTTACCATTGTGGTGGCGGCAAGCGGTTGGATCGGATATTGGTTGGACAAGTCGCTGAACGCGGGAACCTGCGTGCAGCTAGGGCTGCTTATCTGGTTGATCGTCCCCCTGCTTACGGTCCTGCTGCTCCGCGAAGTGCTGAAGCACCTGCATCTGCAGACGCCTGCCCCCCAAACTGAATGACACGGGGGACAGACTTACAACCGGACCGATGATCGACCGTGTCCGGCTCTGACAGCCGAAAGCAGGCATGGCAGAACTGGCAGTTCCATACTCAGCCTCATTCATTCCCAACGGAACGTTTTTGCCGAAACGATGATCCCGAGGATGAGCATCCCAGCCAGGACACCCACAACCAGCAGGTGGTTTCCCCAGGGCTCCCCCACCCACAGGCCGCGCAGCAGGTTCACCACGTAGGTCAACGGCACGAACGCCGAGATTTTCTGGATGGTTGCGGGCATCAGTTCGCGCGGTCAGGCCGCCCCCGAGAGGATCAACATCGGGTAAAGCAGCACCATCGCAACGATCTGGGCAGTGCGCGCGGTGGGTATGGTACCTGCCAGGATGAACCCGATCCCGAAGAAACTCAGGCTGCCCAGGATAAATCCGCCAAGCATGCTGATGGCGCTGCCTCCGAATTGCACGTGGTAGACCAGCTTCCCGGCAATGACGAGCAGGAACATGCCCAGGCAGGTCATGGTGAAGACCACCACCACCTGTGCGGCCATGACGATC
>Ga0187878_1002624_pt1 | contig 15719 bp, 11 predicted proteins | sample June2016WEW_17_1_FD_132979 | JGI IMG/M metagenome (GOLD analysis project Ga0187878, IMG submission 132979) | Peatland microbial communities from SPRUCE experiment site at the Marcell Experimental Forest, Minnesota, USA - June2016WEW_17_150 | ecosystem: Environmental > Terrestrial > Soil >...
CTCTTACTGCATCCAATGCTCAGACCAGGGTGCTCCTGACAAGGAATGAGGGAGATGACATCAAGCAGCTGCAGCAGCTTTTTGCGAAGTCAACGCAACTTGTCGTCGATACAACGGTCAGGGGATTGCGGAATCATGGTGAAGCCCTTACCTGCTCGATTTCCCTAGCAGCCAACAAGGCGAAGAGACGACTCGCAGTGCTGACAGATTCACTCATTATGTCAGCACAAGACTCCCTCGATGCATCGAGGCAGGATTCGCTGCGCCTTCTCGGAACATCTCTCGAGCTCCAGTTTACTCCCCACGAATCTTCAACGAGGCAATTTCTGGAGTCCCGGTTGTCCGTCCTTCTTGAAGAATTCCAGAAAGCAACGGGCACGTCCTTCGCATGCACAGACTGTGAGAACCAATCAGCGTTCGAAGAGAAGCTTGCCGACTTTAAAGACTTTGTAGACAGCCTGGTTGCTGGTTTTTACGATACAACCACGACGGTGATGGAAGAGCACACCGACCTCCTTGCAGATGCTTTTGATGCGGCCCGGGATTCGCTTTTCGATTTCCGTGACGGCCTGATCGACAACCGGCTCAACGACATCGAGGTGTGGCGGTATGGGGTCTCACGGTTCGTGTTCTCGTCCGCGTATGCCAGTCACAACGCATACCGCGGCCGCGACAATGGATTCCTGCAGCAGTCCATTGCTCCCTCGGTGTTGTATCGCCATTCTTCCGGACTGAGTATTCAGGCTTCCACATCCTGGCTGGATGACGCACGGAGCCAGTGGGACAATTTTCAGCTTTCCGGCGGCTATGATTTCAGGATCAGCGAGGTCATTGGAGGATCTCTATCATACACGCACTTCTGGTTCAGCGACAGCAGCAAGTCCGAGCTTTCCGTATTCACGGATAATGCAGAGGGGGGATTCTCCTTCGACTGGCCCCTGGTTTCGATCTCTGCGCTCGGCAGCATGAATTTCGGCAAAGCCTCTGAATTCACGCTGATAACATCGATTTCTCATGACTTCGAGATCCCGCTCAGCCTCTATAACAGGGTCATGATCAGTCCTTCCGTTTCGTCGGTACTCGGCCAACAGAACAGCGACCTGACTACGTTGCGCACGACAAAGGCCAAAGGAAAGAAAGCCAGTGTCACAACGAGCACTCAGACCAAGTCCGTCAGCACGTTCAGTGTCCTCGACTATGAACTATCGCTTCCGTCAACGATCGAACTTGGCCCTGTAACGCTCGCTCCTTCCGTGACCTATATCATTCCGCTCAACGTTGTTGATGCAAGCACGCGGAAGTCCTTTGTGAATCTGGAGTTCAGCATCTTTCTCACAATTCGCTAGCCCTACACAGTCTGGAGCCAGGAGAGAAGCAGGCGGAAGCATTGTTGGGCCGGACCGGAGCACAACAAAAGCACACACCCCTTTGTCCTTGGAGCCTCTGTTGCCTTTCGGAAGAACACTTGTACATTCACAGAGACGGGCGCTTCTGCTGAATGGAGCTTTCCCCCCTGGAAATACAATCACTGTCAACCAAATTCAATATGTCAGAGTCTAATAAGCACGGTGACTACCTGCTTGGCGTGAATCAGCAGGAACTGGAACGTCTCCAGTTTCAACACAGCGTCTGGGGCCCCGTCACGCATAAGTTCCTCAACCGCCTGGGAGTTCAAAAAGGATGGCGCTGCCTCGACGTCGGTGCAGGCCCAGGATTAGTTTCCATCGACCTGCGGGAAATGGTTGGAGAAACCGGTGAAGTTGTGGCCCTTGAGCCATCGGAATTCTATCTGGACTGGCTGAGGAGCCAGATATCCAGACGAGGATGGACTAACATCTCCTGTGTTCAGGGGACAGCAGAACAGGCTCCCCTCCCGTCGGGATATTACGATCTTGTGTTTGTGCGATGGGTTGTTGCCTTCGTGCCTGATCCCGAGAAATTTCTTACGCGGCTGTTCGCGACACTTCGACCCGGCGGCATCATTGCTATTCAGGATTATTACTATGAAGGCCTCTCGCTCTACCCTCACGGCGGTCCATGGGATGGTATGCCGGATATTGTGCGGGCGTACTACCGGTCGGGGGGCGGCGATGCCTACGTGACGGGTGCGATTCCAGGAATATTTGCCAGACACGGATTGCGCGTCGTCGATTTCACACCAACCTGTCTTGCCGGCGGACCGACCAGCGGCATCATGGAATGGGCTCACCGTTTCTTCTCGCTCCACATTCCGCTGATGGCCGAGAAAGGGATCATTTCACGCGAACAGGCACACCAACTACTGACAGACTGGCAAGCTCACAGAGAAAGACAAGAGACACTCTTCTTTTCTCCGCTAGTCGTTGATGTAGCCGGAAGTAAACAGTGATGCTATGCAAAACCTTCTGCAGCTTTCCTCAATCTTCATTCTTATCTGGAGTTTTTCGAAAAAAATCCCGTCATTCATTCATCCGGTTCTGCGTGCTCTGAGGGGGAGAACAATCTCCTGAACATTACCACTGCAAACACGACTGGGAAGAGAGCACAGTACGACTCGCCAGCTTCCCGCCCTGTTGCCCCACAAGAGAATGCAAACCACCCCCAACCCCGGAGGCCCTCGTGACGAAACACGCTGTACGATTCTTCTTCTTCGTTCTCCTGCCAACGCTGCTGCTCTCCCAGACCCCGACTGTTGAATACAAGCTTGGAATGTCCAAACCTACGACGCATCTGCTCGAAGTCGAGCTGAGCGTCAGGAATCTGCCGTCCGGCTCGGGGGGTATCGATTTTCTCATGCCCGTCTGGCGCACAGGCCGGTATGTGATTTTCGATTTTGCCGGGGGTGTGCAAGAATTCTCCGCAGTCGATGTCTCTGGTGCAGCACTCCGCTGGGCAAAAACCGACAAGTCGATGTGGCACGTCGAGAAAGGGCGATCGAACGGCGTCACGATACGCTACAAAGTTTATGCGAATGAATTCGAAGACCGGACCCGTGGCCTCAATGAAGATCACGCATTCGTCGATGCGTGCGGTGTGTTCATGTACGTCGAGCGCTACCGCCACTTGCCGCTCACCGTTTCGGTGATCCCATATCAGGACTGGCACGTGACATCGGGTCTCGAATCCGATCCGCACGACAAGCTCAAGCTCCTCGCACCGAACTTTGATGTTCTTGCTGATTCCCCGATTGAAGTCGGACATCAAAAAGATTTTGAGTTTGATGTAGATGGCAAGAAGCATATTCTCATGGTTTACGGCGAGGCGAATTACAAACCAGACACCATCATCAAGGACCTCACGACGATCATCAAGGCAGATAAAGAGTTCTGGGGAGATTTACCGTACCAAAAATATGTGTTTATGTTCCACATCACTCCCCGCGGTGGTGGCGGCACCGAGCATATCAACTCTGCTATTATGGGAACCGGACCCAGCAGCTTCAAAACCCCGGCTAATTACCAGGGCTTTCTCGGGCTTGTCTCGCACGAGTATTTTCATACGTGGAATGTGAAGCAACTCCGTCCCAAAGGCATTTTGCCATATGACTTCATGCATGAAAACTACGTGAAGGAGCTCTGGGTCGCAGAAGGCACAACATCGTATTTTGACGGGTTGATTCTCATTCGCTGCGGCCTCTCCCCTGCTGCGCAGATGGTCAGCCGGCTGGCCGGTGCTGTCGAATACGACCGGCAACGCCCCGGGAACAAGATTCAATCGCTCTCCGAATCAAGCTTCGACGCGTGGATCAAGTTCTGGAAAGGGGGACAGCAATCGTTTAACGCCGAGAGCGACTACTACGGAAAAGGTTCAAGCGTCAGCATGCTCCTCGATCTCGAGATCCGCCAGCGGTCGAACAACAAACACTCGCTCGACGATGTGATGCGGGCCCTGTATCATCGTTTTCCCCTGAGTGGAAAGGGATACGCCGTCGACGATCTTCAGAAGATCTCCGAAGAGTTTGCAGGTTCAAGCCTGAAGAGCTTCTTCGACAACTATGTTCACGGAACGGCACCGCTTGATTGGGAGGCAACGTTGCGCTATGCTGGCCTTGATTTACAGGCGCAGGACTCCGAGCGAAAGCTGTGGCTCGGCGCTCAGACTTATGACCAGAACGGGCGGATGATGGTCCGCGGGATCCTCACTGACTCCCCCGCCTACAATGCGGGACTCGATCTCGGTGATGAGATCCTGGCCATCAATGGCCACCGTGTTCGCAACAGCGAACTGCAGGACCGGCTTGCAGAATTCAAGGCGGGAGACAAAGTGAAAGTCACGTTCTTCCGCAATGACGCCATTCGCGAGCTCGAAGTGACGCTCCGCCTGCAGGATGTCCCGTCTTATAAGGTCATCAAGACAGCTAATCCGACTCCGTTGCAGAAATCGATCTATGAGTCGTGGCTGAAAACGAAGTGGGAATGAATGTAGAATATAGAATTCAGAATACAGGAGTCAGAAGATAGAAGTCAGAAAATGATAAACGGTAAGGAGGAGGCGTGCCATTAGCGGCTGGCTGTCAGCTATCGGCGATCAGCGTTCAGCTTTGATCGCCTTACGTCTCCCGTCTAACGTTATACGTCTTACCACCTTTGAATCAACCTGTTCGACGCTTTTCACGATTTACTATTCACTATTTACTTCTTTCAGAGGACTACGATGAAAAAGATCCTCGTCATGCTGTTGGAGTACGGTTTCATCATCGCCGCGATGGTTGCCCTTGTCGCCTTCGTGGGACTTCCCCCCGGCAAGGGAATCGACCTGCAGCGACAGCCCACTCCTCTGATACCCAAGCTTGTGCAGGGGACGGAGCCGTGGGATAAAGATCTCAGGCTCCCTACGCAGAGCGACCGGATTGTACACTACACGATGAACGTCAAGCTCAACGTCAAGACAAACATCATTTCCGGCACTGAGACACTCGAATGGAAAAACACTACGGGCAAGCCCCAACAGGATTTTCCGTTCCACCTCTATCACAACGCCTGGAAAAACAATCGCAGCACTTTTGCGAAGGAGAGCGGATATCAGCTGGGGCGCCTCGGTCCGGACAGGCATGATTACGGTTACACGAATGTGAAGAGCATCAAGGTCGTCGATGTCAAGGGTGAAACCGACATCACGAATTCCTTCCATTACATTCAGCCGGACGACAGCAACGCAGACGACCAGACCGTCTGCCAGGTCCACTCCGCAAAGCCGGTTCCCAATAACCAATCCATCACCTTCAGGATCGAGTTTGAGACGAAGCAGCCGCTTCCGGTTGCGCGAACGGGAGCAATCAGGGATTATCATTTCGTTGGCCAGTGGTTCCCGAAGATTGGTGTCTGGTGGAAAAACGCCTGGAACTGCCATCAATTCCACGCCACGACCGAGTTCTTTGCCGATTACGGTGTGTACGACGTGAAGATTACGATTCCCCAGAGATACGTGATCGGCGCGACGGGGGGTGTTCCAAAAAGCATTGAACAGAACAAGGACAGCACGGCAACCTACAACTTTTACCAGGAAGATGTGCACGACTTCGCATGGGTAACCTCCCCGGACCTAGTGCCGACCGTGCGAAAATTCCGGCACGTCAGCATGGAAGAAGGCGAGCGCCCAGACCGGCACCATCCTCTCAAGGAAGTGACCGTCATCCTTCTGACGCAGCCGCAACACGACAACATGATCGATCGGTACTTCACTGCGACCTTCAATGCATTGCGCTATTACGGCGAGTGGTACGGAGAGTACCCATATGACGCGATCACGGTTGTCGATCCCGCGATGGGGAGCTCAACCGGAGGAATGGAATATCCGACGCTCTTCACCGGCGGCGCGAACCGGTATTCGCCCACAGAAGCATCATCTCCCGAAGGCGTCACAGTCCACGAATGCGGCCATCAATGGTGGTACGGGATGGTCGGGAACAACGAGTTTGAGGAAGCCTGGCTGGACGAGGGCTTCAATACGTATTCGACTGACCGTGTGATGAACACGGCGTGGCCTCCGTTCAATCCGTCACGGTACTTTTTCGGCGGTCCTGGAGCCGGCAGCTATGTCGGTATCCCGTATGTCGTACGTGAAATCCCGTCCTCCCGTCTTGGAGCCGGCAACAGCGAGCTTCGCCGTTACGGTAAAAATGATGTCATGGCCCGAAGCGGATGGGAATACTACCAGACCTACGGTCTGAATTCCTATACCAAACCCGCGATGACGCTCGTGACTCTGGAGGGCTATCTGGGTGAAGAGATGATGTACCGGGTCATGCGGACCTATCATCACCGGTACCGCTTCAAGCATCCGACAAGCGAAGATTTCATCAGAACCGTCAACGAGGTCAGTGGAAAGAACATGAGCTGGCTCTTCGCAAACTCCTGGTACAGCTCCAACCTCTTTGACTACAGCATTGACCGGGTCAACAACCGGCGGATTCCACCTCCGACCGGGGTCTTTTCATTGAACGGAAAGCAGTCCGAACCCGCACCTACTACGAAGACGTATGAATGTGAAGTCGTCGTAAAACGCGAAGGGGAAGCAATTGCTCCGGTCGATATTCTCGTCGTCTTCAAAGATGGATCGATACGGCGCGAAGGATGGGACGGACAATACCGGTGGAAAAAATTCATCTACTATACTGATTCGCCCGTCAGCTACGCGATCGTGGATCCCGAACACAAGCTCGCGATGGACGTCAACTGCAATAACAACAGCAAAGCCGTCCGTGACCCCGGCTATCGATCCCTGGCGGCCCGGAAGTATGCGTCGAAATGGATGTTCTGGGTACAGAACTATCTGGAGTTCGCGGCTTTCTGAAATTAACCGCTGAGCCGAAGGCTCATGCGCCTTTGGCGCAAAAGGCACAAAGATAGAGTTGAGTTTTTTTCCTTCGTGCCTTCGTGGTTCGCTCTCCACTGAAGAACAATAGCTTTATTCATATCAGGAGACGGTTATGAACATTATGTCTTCATTCAAACAGGGCGTCAAGCTGGCATCGCGGACAAAACGGATGATCTTGTTCGCGTGGTTTCTCAACGTCCTCTTCGCCATGGTCCTCGCTCTTCCCGTCCTGAAGCAGCTCGACGGATATCTGCGCGACAGCGTCATGGACGAGCAAGTTCTGAAGCAACTCGACCCGGCCTGGGTGGAGAGCTACCGTGTTGACATGGAAAAGAGCGAGTATACTCGCTCGGTCGACTATACAATCTTCGGATATGCCCCATTCATCAATCATCTCGAAATGCAGATGGAGGGGGGATTTATCAGAACGTTGGCCGGTTTCCTGTACGACTTCTTCGTACGCTGGCAACTCAATCCAGGCTCGTTCTCGCTTCTCTTCTTTATCAGCTTGTTGTACGTATGCGTGAATACGTTTCTTGCCGGAGGGTTCGTCGGAATGTACTCGAAAGACTACCGTTCGTCGTTCCCGGAATTCCTGATGGATGGCGCCAGGTACTTCGGCAAGTTCTTCCGGATTGCGCTTGTGGCACTTGTGGTGTACTATCTTTTCTTCGCCGTCATTGTCGACTGGGTCAACAACAGTATTTACGGGTGGACACAGAACAACGCCTCGGAAACGGTCCCCTATCTCTACTACATGATCCGGAACGTGGTTGTTCTGCTCCTGATGTCATTGCTCTTTATGATTTTCGACTACACGCGCATCAGGATGGTGGTGGATGACCGTACCAGCGCTCTGGCATCAACGGTAGCTGGCGCCCGGTTTGCTGTACCACGTTTGGTCAAGACGTATGGCTTGTATCTTCTTCTGACAGCGATCGGCGTTCTCTTGGTTATCGTCTATGCAATACTGGAAAAGTCGATGCCTCAGGAATCGTATTGGCCACTGGTGTTCCTTTTCATTCTGCAGCAGCTCTACATGGTCGCCCGGCTCTGGCTCAAGGCAACGTTTTACGCAAGCCAGATCACGATGTACCGAACCGTCTCGCGGGAGGAACATCTGAAAAGCATCGCTGCTGTTCCTTCGACAACGTAGGACTTTGAGAACTTGCGGAAATGCTTCTTGTCAGGGCTGCACTTTTCACGATCTTGGTGCCGGGAACTGTCGGGGGTTTTCTCCCGTATGTCATCGCTCAGCGGTGGCCCGAACAGTTCGATTCCGGCATCGTTCGTCCCCTCGGGCTGCTGTTGATCGCCGTTGCGCTTGGTGAAGCTCTCTGGTTTTGGGCTGTCGCCTTGTGTCTGTATACTATCGTCCTGTGGATATTCTTCCATTGCGTTGTCCTCTTCGTCGAAGAGCCACATCTGAGGATTCGACATGGTGAAGAGTATTCGACGTACTGCTCAATAGTTCCACGCTGGTTTGGATTCCCCAAGATGCCTCCGGATCACACACAAAGCATGAGCATACCCGCCTTCGCGAGTCGAACAATCGATGGTTGTCCTGTCTGATGAGTATTCCCATCCTCACCCTTGCCGCCGTTTTTCTGCTTATTGCCGTCCGGCAGGTCGGAGGCCTTCAACTGCAGATCTGGCACATAATGCTCGCAGGCGCAGTAACGGTGGTCCTCACCGGTGCGATCGCGCCCCTCGCCGCCCTCACGGCAATCAACTTTGATATCATGCTGTTTCTCTTCTGCATGTTCATTGTCGGCGATGCACTCGAAGAGAGCGGGTACCTTGCCCATCTCTCCTACAAGTACTTTAAACGAGCTGCCACGCTCGACGCGTTGGTGCTGATGGTGTTGTTCGGCACCGGCTTTCTCTCCGCCCTGTTGATGAACGATACGATAGGAATTATCGGCACACCGGTAATGCTGTTGCTCGCACGCAAACATGCGATGCCGGCGAAGCCGCTGCTTCTTGCGCTGGCGTTCGGCGTTACGATTGGCAGCGTGCTGAGTCCGATTGGCAATCCACAGAATCTCCTGATTGCGGTGCAGGGAAACATTCCGAACGCGTTCATTTTGTTCCTCCGATGGCTCCTGATTCCGAGCATCATCAATCTTTTTGTCGCGTTCGCATTTCTGCGCCTCTACTATCGAGCCGACTTCCACGAAGCAGAGCTCAGTCATTCACAGGAACCGATACGGAATCACGAGCTCGCGTGGCTTTCAAGAATTTCTCTGTGGATAATCGTGGTTCTCGTTGTCGTGAAGGTGATCAGCGCTTCGCTCGGGGCGGACGACTTCCTGCGGCTGACACACATCGCACTTGCCGCGTGCCTGCCTATTCTGATTGCCAGCCCACGACGCTGGCATATCATCAGGCGGATCGATTGGCATACGCTTGTGTTCTTCGCCGCCATGTTTGTGTTGATGGAGAGCGTCTGGAATACGGGCTTTTTCCAGGGGATCCTTGAGCGAGGTCAGGTGGATCTGCACTCCCCAGCCGCTCTCATCAGCGTCAGCGTGGTGGTAAGCCAGTTTGTCTCCAATGTGCCGCTTGTAGCCTTGATGATGCCTGCATTGCTGAAATCAGGCGTTGGAACCCCTGGGTTGCTCGCACTCGCCGCCGGCAGCACGATTGCCGGAAACCTCAGCATCCTTGGTGCTGCCAGCAACGTGATCATCATACAAAATGCCGAGCGACGGGGAAAGGAAACAATCGGCTTGTGGGAGTTTCTCCGCATCGGTGCACCCCTGACCGTTGTTAATGCGTTCGTATACTGGGTCTTTCTCCGCTTCCTTTGAATTGAATTCTTTGGTTGAGACTGAACGCAATTTTGTCTACTATTTTCATCGATTCATTTCTTCGCCCCACGTGCACATTCACGAGAAACCGCACGAAGAAGCTCCATATGATCACAAAGGAGGAGTTTGACAATGTCCGCAAAACCGTTCTTTAACCCAGTTCGCCTGGCCGGTATGATGGTGCTGTTCATTATCTGCAGCACAGTGATCCTACTCGGACAGCAGCCGTACTCAGTTGCTGAGCACTACAATAAGCATGAGTACATGATTCCCATGCGGGATGGCGTCAAACTCTACACCGCCGTCTATACACCAAAGGACACGTCGAAGGACTATCCAATCCTGCTGAACCGGACCCCGTACAGTTCGGGACCGTATGGAGAGAACATGTTTTCGCCGTTTGTCGGCTCACAGGCAGAGAAGTTTTACCGTGACGGGTACATCATGGTGAGTCAGGACGTCCGCGGCCGGTATATGTCAGAAGGAGATTTTCTGAATGTCCGTCCCTACATCGAGAAGAAGAGCAAAAAGGACATCGACGAGAGCAGCGATACGTATGACACGGTCGACTGGCTGATCAAGCATATTGCGCACAACAACGGGCGCGCCGGCATTTACGGTATCTCCTATCCTGGATTCTATTCCACGACCGGCACCATCGATGCGCATCCTGCTATGAAGGCAACGTCACCACAGGCACCGGTTTCCAAGTGGATGTCCGGGGACGATTTCTTCCACAATGGTGCGTTCCTGCTTCCGCACGCGTTCGACTTTTTCGCCTCATTCGGATGGCCGCATACAAAGCCGACAACCATCGATTCCCGTCCGTTCAACCACGGGATTAGCGACGGCTACAAGTTTTTCCTCAACATGGGTCCGCTTCCAAATGCAAATATCAAGTATTTGAAAGACAGCGTTGCATTCTGGAATGACATCATGAATCACGGTACATGGGACAGCTTCTGGGAAGCCCGCAACATTCTTCCGCACGTCAAGAATATCAAGCCGGCGACCCTCGTGGTCGGCGGATGGTACGACTCCGAGAACTTGTACGGCGCGCTGAATCTCTATGCGTCGATCAATAAGTACAATCCGAAGAACCAGAACCGGATCGTCATGGGCCCGTGGTCTCACGGCCAGTGGGGGTACGATTCGGGCGACTCGCTTGGCATGATCAAATGGGGATCATCCACCGGGAAGTTTTTTGTGGACAGCATTGTATTCCCGTATTTCAACTATTATCTCAAAGGTCAGGGAGAGTTACATCTGGCGAAAGCGACGGTATTCGAGACCGGGAGCAATGTGTGGAGATCCCTCGATGCGTGGCCGCCCCCCAATGCAGTCCCGACAAGCATGTATCTGAATGAGAAGGGAAAACTCTCATTCTCGCCGCCGACTCAAACTTCCACGAGCAGTGCATACGATGAATATATCAGCGACCCTGCGAAGCCGGTGCCATATACAGCTGAAATCCGGCACTGGTACAACGCCGCCTTCCCTGTGGAAGATCAGCGGTTCGCCTGGACTCGTCCCGATGTACTCGTGTATGAAAGTGATATGCTGACGGATGATGTGACTGTTGCCGGGCCGATTACTGCCACCCTGTTCGTATCAACGTCGGGTACGGATTCTGATTGGATCGTCAAAGTCATTGACGTATTGCCGGAGACCGTATCATTCGCAGGTCGCGGAGGCCCGCGATTTGACCCGAATATCATGAAGCTGCGTGGATATCAAATGATGGTGCGGGGGGACGTGATACGCGGAAAATTCAGAAACAGCATGTCAAGGCCGGAGCCCTTTGTTCCGAATCAGGTCACCAAAGTGGAATATGTGCTGAACGACATTTTCCACACGTTCAAGAAGGGACACCGGATCATGGTGCAGATTCAGAGTACGTGGTTCCCGATGATCGACCGGAACCCTCAGACGTTTGTCGACATTTACCACGCGAAGGAATCAGATTTCCAGAAGGCGACGGAGAGGGTATATCGCTCGCCCGAATGGAGCACCCATCTCACGCTGCCGATTATGAAGTAGCCACAAACAAGTGAGATCCATGTAAGACCTGCCAGGTTTCAAATTGAACTCCCGTGAAACCTGACAGGTCTACTGGTTGCAGGCCTACCCGCTTTCCATTTCCATTGAGACTCTACCCTTTTTTTCCTACCTTTCAGTACAAGATTTGCACACTTCGACGTCTTCTCATTCGATTCATCCAAGCAACTTCATGGCCAAAGCAAACACAGTCTTTGTCACCGGCTCTACCGGCTTTATCGGCACAAAGCTGGTCAACGAATTGGTGAACCGTGGTAACAGCGTCCATGCTCTTACCCGCGGCGCAAGCAACAAAGACGGGCTCTCGCATGAGAATATTATGCTTTTCACAGGGGATATTCAGGACCGGAATTCGCTGCAGAAGGGGATGGAAGGATGCAACCAGGTATATCACCTGGCGGCGTATGCAAAGAACTGGTCGCGCGATACCTCTGTGTTTTTCAAACAAAACGTCGAGGGAATGCGAAACGTGTTCGCTGCGGCCAAGTCGGCCGGCGTTGAGCGCGTGGTGTTCACGTCAACGATCGTCGCCTTTGGACCTACGCCTCCGGGTGTCATCGGTAACGAAGATATGCCCCGCATTACACAGCGATATTATACAGAATACGAGGAAACAAAGTCGATCGCTGAAAAGGAAGCGTTGCAGGAAGCGGCCAACGGTTTCCCCGTGGTCATTGTCAATCCAACGCGTGTGTACGGTCCCGGCAAGCTGACAGAGGGAAATTCCGTGTCGCTGATGATTGACATGTACGATCGGGGAAAAGTTCCGGTATTGCTTAACGGGGGCAAGGACATCGGTAATTACGTTCTCGTTGACGATCTCGTGCGGGGTCACATTCTTGCCATGGAGAAGGGGAGAATCGGGCAGCGATATATACTTGGCGGTGAGAATGCATCACTCAGAGATATTTACCGCTTTGTCGACGAAGTCAGCGGAAAGAAGCATTTCCAGATGAACCTGCCGCCGAAGATTGGCTATGTCTATGCAGGATTCGAAAAGAAAAAGGCCGAGTGGCTTGGCATCTATCCTCAAATCACTCCAGGATGGGTCGAGACGTTCCTGCAGGACTGGGTCTACTCACCGGATAAGGCACAGCGCGAACTCGGATACACCATTGTGCCGCTCAAAGAAGGAATTCGCATGACGTATGAGTGGCTCATGCAGCAACGCAAATCCAAAGGAAAGCGATGAACCCAGCGAATCAAGCGGGCCGCTTTACTGATTCGATTTCGTTGTCCGGACTCTTCGGCGGTGAAAGCAGGAAACCGACAATCATCCTCCTGCTCACCCCCTTCCTCCTTACCACATGGAAATATTACGGCACGAAGGCATTCTACCTCAGCGATCTCGCTTCGATCTTTGTCCTTTTTGGTAATGCGGAGCGCACGGCAGAGCTCTATACATTCTTTTCTGCGTTCATTCTTTTTGGCATCCTCCCTCTTTTCATTATCAAGTTTGTTTTCAAGGAGAAGATCTCATCGTATGGGCTTCAGATCGGGGACTGGCGGTTCGGGCTGAAAGCGTTTCTGGTTCTTGCACCCATATTCGTCCTCGCGTCCTATACCTCGATCAACAAACCTGATTTTCTTGCTGAATATCCCCTCTTCAAGGGAGCTGGTGCATCTCCATCGATGTTCCTGAGCCATGCCCTGTCGTACCTGTTTTTCTATATCGGATGGGAGATCTATTTCCGGGGTTTTATGCAGTTTGGGCTCAGGGATTCGCTTGGTGACTGGCAGTCCATCCTTGTTCAGACGGCTCTATCGTGCATCGTTCATATCGGAAAACCCGCAGGCGAGATTTACAGCTCCGTCATTGGTGCGCTCGTGTGGGGTATTTTGGTGTTCCGGACGAGATCACTTCTGTTCATCATTCTGATCCACTGGCTCCTCGGCGTTTCGCTAGATTTCTTTATCTGCTACCTGCGCTGACCGCCACAACAGTCCAACACACAGACCAAGACCATGGCTGAATGACCGACAAGACGATACAAATCGCAAACTTCCGTTTACGCGCCACCGATGCGCTCATCATGTTCACACTCGCGCTGTTCAGCCTCCTTGCGTTGTTGTTCAGTTCCCGTGTTGACGGTTGGGGATTGTTGATACTCAAGAACGCCGGCGTCGCGCTTGGCTATCTTCTTGTGGTCTGTCTCTCGCAGCGCGCGAACACGAAGTTCCTCCGCTTCTTTCTGCGCGTTGCCGCTGTGACGCTTACGTACGCGTATCTCTTCGGTGCCGTCGACAAGCTTCAGCTGATCATCCATGGTCACTGGCTCGATGAATATGTTCTCGACGGGGAGCAGTACATCTTTGGCGTGCAGCCGACGCTCTGGATGCAGCATATTACCACACCTGCGTTGACGGAATGGATGATGTTTGCCTACGTCATTTATGTGCCGATGTATCCGGTCCTGTGCGGAATTATTTACTATGTCCGGGGCGAGGTTGCAATGGAGGATTACTTCTTCACACTCGGACTCACCAATATTCTGTGTGATATCGGGTTCATTCTTTTTCCCGTCGCCGGACCGATTGCAGCGATCGGCAGCCTGTATACTGTTCCGCTCAAAGGATACGTTTTTACATTCCTCGGCGAGCTGATGCGTTCCAACCTTCATTACGTCGGCGGCACGATTCCTAGTCCCCATGCCGCAGCTGCCACGATCATGTGGATCATGGCCTATCGCTACCATCGTCCCTCATTCTACATTCTCACTCCCATTGTGTTGTCTCTCTACGTCTCGACGTTCTATGCCCGCTATCACTATGTCACTGATGCTGTTGTGGGAGTTGCAGTGGCATTTCTCGCACTGGCTATCGTTCCCACGTTGATTAAAGGATGGGATGCCATCGCATCGAAACAATCGACCTCGCCGTCAAAACCATAGCAGGGCGACATCACCCCAATCGAGAGACCGGCAGTGGCGAGATCGGATTGGAACTTGATTTTCCAGCGCAAATGATGTACCATTTTTAAAGACATCAACCACGCACCGGCTCGCTGAAGCACCAATGTACTACCTCCAGCAATTAATCCAGATCATCGTCGATCCGGAAACCACAACCATTTCGCTCTATGACTCCCCGCGCTTTCGCGAGTCGTTCCTGGTAGTTAGTGCATACGCCCTGTTCACATCGCTCGATGCGTTCTTCTCCGGCTACTTTCAGTCCGAAACTTTCAGCGTTGGCCTGCTCTCGTTCCTCATCTCCGCGCTCACGACATACCTGCTCTGGACCTTCCTCGCGTTGATTTTTCACATAGCTGCCGACTTGCTCGGAGGCCTCGGAGAATTTCCGCATGCTCTCGGTTTTGTGGGATTGGGCACCGCCCCGCTGGTGTTCACCTCATTCATTTCCTGCTTGCTCACCCTTTTGTCTGTCCTCGTATTTCCAGATGACCCGGACCGGATCATCCAGAACATTTCACTGGGGTTGACTCTCCTGGGCATGGCGTGGGGTGCACCCGGCGTGATCTGCTATTTTGGGATGAAGAACGCCGAAAAACTCCATCCGCTGAAGGCCTTTGCGATCACATTTGTTCTGTATGCTTCCCTCGCGCTGTTGGTGCTCTACAAATCCGACGTCCTCTGAGCCGCCTTTACGCGGCATAGGATCTCTACCGAAGGGATCTGCCACTCATTCTGAGGTGATCTCATGAAACCAATTACGTTCCTGCTTTGTCTTCTCGCAATCGTAGCCCTTTCCTGTCAGACCTCGCCGGAGGGGCCTTATGACATTATTATCCAAAACGCAAGAATCATCGATGGGACCGGCAATCCATGGTATCAGTCCGATATCGGGATTTATCGCGACAAGATCACCGCCATCGGAAAGCTTGATCCGCGGCTTGCCAAACGCGTCATTGATGCTGCGGGCAAGGTCGTCGCACCAGGCTTTATCGATATGCTTGGGCAATCCGAAACCGCTATCCTCGTCGATAACAGGGCGATGAGCAAGATCTCTCAGGGGGTGACGACGGAGATCAATGGCGAAGGAGAATCCGCCGCCCCGGTCAATGAGAAGATTCTCAAAGAACTGAAACCCTCTCTC
>Ga0187878_1002626_pt1 | contig 15716 bp, 10 predicted proteins | sample June2016WEW_17_1_FD_132979 | JGI IMG/M metagenome (GOLD analysis project Ga0187878, IMG submission 132979) | Peatland microbial communities from SPRUCE experiment site at the Marcell Experimental Forest, Minnesota, USA - June2016WEW_17_150 | ecosystem: Environmental > Terrestrial > Soil >...
GACTATGGCCGAAACCGGCTCGAAATCGAAGACGCTATCCGATCAGAGCTCCAACTCGAAGCTGCTTGACCCACCCGCGTTCTTTCTGGACCGGGCACTCGGAAAGAGAAAGGTCGCGGATGCTCTCCGCGCAAAGGCGGGGGTTGCAGTTTTCGTATTAACATCGGGCAACCTGACTGGCGATGAGATGGCAACAGCCTTTGTTACCGCATTGCCCAGGATGCAGAAATTGTTAAGTAGCTTGAAACCGCCATTCATTGCCAAAGTAACTCGTTCCGGCATCGTCACACTTCTGGGTGCCCCAAAGCACCACGGTCGAAGGAGAGAATGATTGCGATTTGAGGCGAATCTTATGGCCCTTGCCGACCGGCGTCGCGTCGATCCAAGAATGTGGACACACATCAAAGAAGCAAAAAACAGTGGGTGTCCACAATTTTTGTTCTGTAAAGGCCAAGAGTGTACGGCGGGTAATTGTAGACATGCGACAATATATTGTTGACATTCGACAATGACGAAGATAGGCTCGATCTGCAAATGGAGACTGGAACAACACTCATGACTAAATCAAGCATCAGCCTTTTGCAGGGAACCCTCGATCTGCTCATTCTTAAGACGCTCGCTCCAGGACCGATGCACGGTTGGGGGATTTCACAACGCATCCGCCAGGTATCCGAGGAATTCTTGCGCGTCAACCAGGGATCGCTATATCCAGCCCTTCATCGCATGGAACTCAAGGGTTGGATCGTCTCTCGAGAAGGAATTACGGAGGAGCACCGCCCGGTGCGTTTTTACCGCTTGACAGCTACCGGGCGCCGGCGCTTGGGGGAACAAGTGCGTGACTGGGACCACATGGTGATGGCGATCGGAAACGTTCTCAAAGCCACCTGAGGGAACCCTGCTCCTAATCGGTTCCATCCGGCTCCGCAATCGGGCAGTAAAGGTTTCGGGAGGTAATGTCCATGATCGGATTCGGCGTCCGCAAGTTGTGGGCCCGCTTCTCCCGGGCTCGTATAGAGCATCAGATGGAGGAAGAGATCCGCTTCCATCTGGAAATGGAAACGCAGGCGAATCAGGCCATGGGAATGCCGGCTGGTGATGCGCGCCGCGTTGCGCTGGTGGATTTCGGCGGCGCGGATCAGACCCGGGAAACGGTGCGCGACGTCTATGCCACATTTTGGGATTCGTTGTTGCAGGATATTCGTTTTGCATTGCGCATGTTCCGCCGCAATCGGGGATTCACGCTTGCCGCGGTCATAACCCTCGCGCTGGGTATCGGCGCGGCAACCTGTATCTTCAGCGTGGTGGATGCGACACTCTTCCGCCCACTCCCATACGCCCAGCCCGACAGACTCGTTCGCATCATGGGTTGGATCCCGGACAAAGCAAGCTATTATGAGGGGGTCCCAAAAGACTATTTCGCTGCCTTTCGAAAGGCGCACTCATTTGAAGGTGTGTCTGCCTACACGTGGTATCCGTCCTTACCGATCCTGCTAAATCCCGACGGCGCGGAGAACGTCATTGGCTCCATCGTATCGCCTAACCTCTTGCGCACTCTTGCCACTCAGGTCCTGCATGGGCGCGATTTCCGGCCAGACGAGGAAACGCGCGGCAATGACCGCGTGGTCATCCTAACCTATGGCGCCTGGCAACGGAGGTTCGGCGGCGATCTCAAAGCGATCGGCCTGAACCTGTCGTTCGCAGACGGGCCGCGCACTGTCGTTGGGGTCTTGCCGGAAGAATTCCGATATCCTTCGATTGTGTCATCCTGGACGCCGGAAATGTTGATTCCGTGGGCGGTAGACTGGACAAAAGTACCATCCAGCTCGGAGTACTATCTGCTCGCCCGGCTAAAATCTGGAATCCGGTTGAGCGAGGCTCAGGCCGAGGTGGACGTCATCTCAAGCCGGAATAACTCGAGTCTGCCGCAAGCTGAGCGCGGCTATTTCAGGCTCATTCCGCTGCAGGAACATTTGGTGAAGTATAAGCGCACGGACCTGCTCCTGCTGTTCGGCGCGATCATGTGCCTCCCGCTTATTGGCTGCCTCAACGTATCGAACATGCTGCTGGCCAAGGGACTGGCGCGCAAACAGGAAATGGGAATTCGCATCGCACTTGGCGCCGGGCGGGCGAGGTTGGCAAGACAACTGTTGACGGAAAGCCTGCTCTTGTCACTGGCGGGCGGAATCTTGGGTGTATTGCTATCGTTTTGGATACTTCCTGGCCTGCTGGCACAATTCCCTTCTACACTCAGGTTGGGCCTGAACGACATCGCCATCGATGGGCGCGTTCTGATGTTTTCGTTGGCGCTGACCATTGTGACAACTGTCATTCATGGCTTGTGGCCGGCCTGGTCCGCATCGCGCACAGACATCGCAGGGGTCCTGAGAAAAGGCGACTCTCGCTGCCGGCGGATTGGAGCGGAAGGATTCAAGCCCGCATTGCTGATCGTGGAATCGGCGCTTGCCATGGTTCTCCTCGTCGGCGCAGGGTTGATAATCAACAGCTTCGTACGCCTGGGAGCCCTGTCCGTAGGTTTTCGTACGGATAACCTTTGCCGAGTCAACTTCTACCTCAGTGAGAAACATTATCCAAGCATTCAGAGTGTCCTTGACTTTAATCAGAATATGAGGGATCGCATCCGTGCGATTGCGGGTGTAGCCGAAGTTGCAGCGGTGGATTATCCGCCGCTGCGCGAGGATCGCGTCGGCGGTTCCATCGTTATTCCTGGACACGCCGACGTGCAGAATCTCGACCTGCGCCATGTAACAGCAGAGTATTTCGCGGTTCTCGGCATGCCTTGCGTCTCCGGACGCCTGTTTACGGTTCAGGACGAGGGGTCCGCTCCTCGCGTGGCTGTGATTAACGCGAGCATGGCCCGGCGATATTGGCCGGGGATGAGTCCGCTAGGCCAAACAATCGTGGTGGATAAGAAGTGGCCGGTTCAAGTCGTCGGGATTGTGCCTGACGTTCGTGAAAGGTCGGTTCAGGAAGATCCACGGCCAAGCGCCTATGTCCCTGTGGGCGATCCTGAGTACCCAAAGCTGCGATCCCTGACGTTCGTCATTCGGACCGCGACCGACAATCCCGCAGTCTACCGCGCGATTGCAGACCAAGCCAAGGCGGCCGATATCCGGCAGGTGATCGAGGTAATAAAGTATAGCGATTCTTTTGCCTTTCGCTCACAGCGGTTCTATGCCATCCTCTTTGGAATTTGCGCCGCATTCGCCGTCACCCTGGTCGGTATAGGTATTGCCGGGATCACGGCGTACAGTGTCTCGCAGCGGACATTCGAAATCGGTATGCGCCTGGCTCTCGGCGCCAAGCCTCATCAGGTTGTGCTCATGTTCATGTGGCGATCCATTCTCGCTGTATGTGCGGGCCTTCTTCTCGGCGCCGCTGCCGCGCTTCTCGTAACGCGCATGCTCGCCAGTCTCCTATACAAGGTTACTCCGACGGATCCACTTACAATCGGAGTCTCGCTCGTATCGTTCGTCGCCGTTGCTTCACTGGCAGCCTATGTGCCGGCGCGCAACATAACTCACATTGATCCAATGGTCGCCCTGCGCACTGAGTAACAATCATCGAGGCTAGCTCCGCACCAGCATCAGTCGGAGATAGGGGACGCTTCCCTATATTTTCTAACGTGGAAGAAAAGGCTGTTTCATAGATATCAAAATATAGGGAAGCGTCCCCTATTCCCCCTATTTCCCCAGGTAAGATTAGCATTCCTACGCATTTCCGGTTGATAAGTATGAATAATTATCATACACTTTACCCTACTCTTCAGGAGTTCTTGTGAGCAAAGCAAGGATTACCGTAACTATTGATGAAGAAGTGCTCGAGGACCTCGACCGGGCCGCCAAATCGCAAAGAGAGAGCCGTAGCAGCGTCCTCGAAAAAGCTCTTCGCGCCTGGAAAAAATCACTCTTGCAACGGGAGTTGATCGAAGGCTACCGGGCGATGTCGGACGAGAACCTGAAGGTTGCCGAACAGAATCTGCCCGCCGCTTACGAGGCGCTGAAATGAATCCGGGCCCTTGCAGTCGAGGTGAGGTATGGATGGTGGATTTCAGTCCTGGCCGCGGGAGTGAGCAGAAAGGCACCAGGCCTGCGCTCGTGATCCAGAACGACGTCGGAAACATCCATGCAAGTACCACCATTGTGGCGGCCATCACTACCACGATCAAAAAGTATCCTGTGACCGTTGTCCTGGGCAGGGACGAAGGCGGCCTTAAATACCCGTCGATGGTGAACCTGGCTCAGATTCTGACGTTGGACAAATCCCGGCTGAAGAGAAAGGTCGGCGCCCTTTCTCGATCCCGGCTCTCCGAGGTTGATAATGCGCTTGCCATCAGCCTGGACCTCGGCGAATGAGCAGATCATCGGGAGGCCTGGCAGATGGCGGCAACCATTGCTTCTCACCGGGTGGCCGTGTCGCGATTCCTGACGTCAAGACGACACCCGCAGGGCGAGCTGCCAGGTGCGTGGAATGCCCAGGGCGAAGCTCCCTTAGCCGAAGTGGCGCGGTTGGGGCGGTCGGCGGAGGTAGTGCCATTGATCGAACCGGCCGTGCCAGTCAGCGTGCCCGTGAGCTTGTTGGCGGGCAGATCGTAGTTGGCCACGTTAGTAGCTGCTGTTCGCCGATGTCGTTTGGGAGTCAAGTTGTGGTTAGGCGAGATTTCGGGGTGAATCCGCGCTGCTGGTGGGACATAATCGCACCTTATCGGAAGCGGGATTCGTGCCCGGCAACCGGGGCACGCAGCTTATTTCAACTACCCTCATACAGGCTGATTCCCAAAAGGGTCACTTCGGCAACCTTGGCTTAATCCACCGGACGCGTGGCTAAGGCCGGACGAGAATGTGGACACCCATCAAAGATGCAAAAAAACAGTGGGTGTCCGCGTTTTGCGAGGCCGGGCGCTTCGCCGCAAATCGATGTAAGTCATTGAGTCAATTAATCATGTGAAAGGCGGTGAATAAAGGCTTACTATCGGTTTTTGTTGGCAAAAACAGGGTATTTTTGGAGCAGAAAGACGCAGTCGTAAGCACAGTCGAAGAGCGGCGCGAGTGGCGCGCCGTGGTGCAGAGCGATTCTATCCAGACTTCTGGTTTCAATGGAGGCATGAATGGCTGACAATTCTGAGTCCGAATTGGTGCACTGCTTACAGTTTCAAGACGATTCCAAGATAATCGCAGTCATTCCTTTCAGCAAAGTGCATTTTGTTCCACGAGTCGGTGAACGCGTTACGCTTCCCGGCGAGGGGGGAGTGGGTGGGATTCTCTACGAAGTAGTAGCAGTTGGGTACCGCTATGCAGAAGTCACGGAAAAAGCGGAACAACCGGGCCAAGCCAAACTCACCAAAGTAAGTGTCAAGGTTCAGTACGTGTACCGGAGTAATTTGGCCACCAAATCCGACCGGACTTTGCCAGTGATTCCGGAAAGAAGATGATATTGCGAGGAAGAATAAGAATGTGGACACACATCAAAGAAGCAAAAAACAGTGGGTGTCCACGTTTTTTCCCTGATCAAAGGGAGGAGTTATGAGCCGAAATATGGGACGCTTCCCTATATTGTCTATCATGGAAGTAAAGGCTGTTTCATAGATATCAAAATATAGGGAAGCGTCCCACATTTCCCGTTGTATGATCTCCTCAACAGGAAAGAGCATTCGATTATTATTTCTATACAGGGCGGGTTGACGAAACCCGCCAACAGGGAGCGCTCTATGAAGCGACAGGTCGTCGGCATGGTGATCGCGTGTTTCGCACTGGCTGTGGGCGCGTCCGCGCCGCTCGCGCAGGCTCCGTCGGCGCAAGCCGCAAAGGCGCCGGTGCACGCCAAGCAGGTCAAGCGCCTCCTCATCAAGGGAGCCATGGTGATCCCGGGGCCAGGCACGCCCGCATACGGACCGGTCGACATCCTCGCGGAAGACGGCATCATCGCGCGCATCGGCAATTCGGTTGCCGGCAAGTGGCCCGAAGCTGACGCGGTGATCGACGCGGCCGGCAAGTACGTCATGCCGGGCATCGTCAATACGCACATGCACTGGCATGAAGAGCGCGTGGGTCCGATTCCGATTCAGTACGAGCGCGACCTGTATCTCGCAGCGGGTGTCACGACCGCGCGCGAAGTCGGCGGCAACTTCGAGAAGACAAAGCAATGGCGCGCCGAGAGTGGCGCGCACACGATTGTCGCCCCGCGCATCGTGCTCTATCCGATGATGGGCGATCTGGTCGCGCCAGGGGAATCGGCACCCGTGACGCCGCAGGACTTCCGCAAGCTGGTCGATCGCGCGAAGGAACGCGGCGCCGACGGCGTCAAGCTGATCGGCCCGATGGACAAGGACCAGGTCATCGCCGCGCTCGATGAGGCGAAGAGGGTCGGCCTGCCGTCTACGGTCCACGTGGCCGTGGGCGAAGCGACGGCGCGTGATTTCGTCGACGCCGGTGTGCGTTGCATCGAACATTTCTACGGCATCGCCGATTCCGCGCTCGACGAGCCGCAGGACTTCCCACCCGAAATGAATCTCTCCAACGAGATTCACCGCTTCGGCCGCGCCGGCGAGCTCTACACCCAGGCGAGCCTCAATCACGAGAAGCTCTCAAAACTCCTCGAGGATATGGTCGCGAAAGGCGTCGCGTGGAGCCCCACGATGTCGACCTACGAGGCGACGCGCGATCTCATCAAGGCGCAGAACCTGCCCTGGTACAAGGACTACCTGCATCCGTCGCTCGAGGAGTACTTCAAGCCGTCAATGACGAGGCACGGCACGTTCTGGATCGGCTGGACAGCGACACAGGAAGTGAAATGGCGCAAGAACTACGAAGTGTGGATGGCCGCGTTGCTCGAGTTCGGCCGCAAGGGAGGCATCATCACGACCGGCGACGACTCCGGATACCTCTACGGCTCGATGTACGGCTTCGGCATCTCGCGTGAACTCGAACTGCAGCAGGAAGCCGGCTTCTCGCCGCTCGAAGTGCTGGAACACGCGACGCTCAACGGCGCTAAGGTGCTCGGCCTCGACGACAAGCTCGGCCGCATCCGCCAGGGCTTCACCGCCGATCTCCTCGTCGTCAACGGCAACCCGCTCGAAAACCTGCGACTCATGAACGCGTACGGCACGGATCTCATGGCCTACGACGGCAAAATCGTGAACAACTACTCGGGCTTCGTGATGCCGGGCGATCCGAAAGTGACGATGGTGCACGGCGGCGGCATCGAGTGGACGATCAAGGACGGCATCCCGTACCACGTCCCGACGCTGATGAAGGAAGTGAAGGACATGGTCACGAAGGCGCGCGCGGAAAAGAAGTAGCGTCTGCCGTTTTGCGTCAGGAATCGCTGCCTCCAGCTGCAGATAAGAGGCAATCTGTTAACTTGCGCCATCTCTCCAGCTCGTACTGGCTGATTCCCAAAAGGGCCACTTCGGCAACCTTGGCTGATCCACCCGCCTATCAGCCAGGTAATTCAGGGGACAGGCTACGCAAATCCCGAATTCACTCCTCCGAATGTGCATATTTTGCGGACAATTCGGGAGTTGCGTAGCCTGTCCCCTGAATTCTGAGCACGATGGTTGCCGCGGCGATGTGCATCTTCTTATGTATAATCCCGAATTCGTCCATCGGTGCTAAGATAAACGCTTACGAGCGAGGGATACAATGAAAAGAAGTGCCAACCGGATTACCCTTTGCCTGATTCTCCTCATCCTGCTGCCGGCGCTGGGCGCGGCGCAGCAGGTGTCGTTGACTATTCTCCACACGAACGACACCCACAGTCACCTGCTACCGTTCAGCTATCCCGACGTCGAACCTGCCGGCTCAGACATAGCGGCTCTCAAGGTGCGCCAGAACATCGGCGGAATTGCGCGCCGCGCCACGCTGGTCAAGCATCTGCGCGACGATCTGGAACCTAGAGGGACCACCGTGTGGCTGGTCGACGCGGGTGATTTTTTCGACGGCACGCCTTTTTCGACGGAATATCACGGGAAAGCGGACGCGGAAGCGATGAACGCGGCGGGTTACACCTTCGGCACGCTCGGCAACCACGAATTCAACATCCCGCTCGCAACGCTTCGCGAGGTCATCGCGATGTTCAAATTCCCGATCCTCTGCGCAAACGTCACGGAGAACGCGACCGGCAAGCTGCTGCTCCCTGCTTCCGAGATTCGATCGCTGGGTTCGTTGAAGATCGGCGTGTTCGGCCTCGTTACCCGCGAGTCGAGCAGCTATCCTGCCGCCAAGGACCAGTTGACGATTGCGGGCGAGATCGATACCGCGAGGCGCATGGCGGATACGCTGCATCGCGACGCAGGCATCGTGATTCTCATCTCGCACGCGGGAGAACAGGTGGACGAGCAGATAGCGGCGGCCGTGCCCGGCATCGACGTGATTGTAGGAGGACACTCGCACACGCGCCTCCCGGTCGGCGAGCTTATGTGGCACTCCGACGAGCTGAAGCCTAAAGAGGTGAACGGAACCATTATCGTGCAGGCGCATCAGTGGGGCGGTGAACTCGGGCGGCTCGACCTTCTATTCGACAAGGACGACAGCGGCGCCTGGCACGTCGACCGATACCATGCGCGTCTTCTCCCGATCACCTCCGATATCCCGGAGGACCCGACCGTTGCGTCCATTGTCGCGCGCTATTGGAAGCCGATTGCAGCCCGTTATGCTGAAATCATAGGGCAGGCGGCGGCAGATATCTCCGAACGCGGAGACGATCTGGCGTCCTACAATCTGGTCGCCGATGCGGTCCGGGAAGCGTTTGGTACCGAAATCGAATTCGAGAATATGGGAGGCGTCCGCGCCTCGCTGATCAAGGGGAACATCACGCGGGCCGATCTCATAGACATGGATCCGTTCAACAACACCGTGGTGACATTCAAAATCACCGGGCGCCAGTTAAAGGAAATTCTCGCGCGCAGCCGTCCAGCCGTTTCAGGACTGCATTACCGGATGGAAGGCGGGCAACTGTCCGAAGTGACCGTCGGAGGCCAGCCGGTCGACGACAATCGCGTTTACACGGGCGCCGCCAACTCCTATTTTGCCGCGTCAGCCATGAAAGGGATCGAGGTCAAAGACACGGGCAAGCTTCGGCTCGACGTAGTCATCGAGCAGATTCGCAAGAAGGGAACCGTGCGGCCGGTCTACGACAGCCGGCGCATCATCATCAATCCGTGAAACACCCGCGAGAATTGGGACGTGACTTCCGGGAATGAATCAGCCGTCCCTACGGGACTAGCCTCGGAGGTATCCGAGAGTCCCGGCACTGAAGTGCCGGGCTACTATCGTTGCGTCCCTAGCGGGACGCGGCCAATACCGAAAAACGTGATGCGAGCTTAGCGGGACGCAGCTCCGATGATTTGATCATGATCCATCGAACAAACCTCGTGCGCCTGCGAATCCTGCAACAAACACCCCCAAAACTTGTCGCACGCCCGAGATGATATTTCGGTTGCGGGCCATTATTTACACCGCGCTGTGTCTGCTAGCGAAACTGAGATGGCGTACGCACGGTGTTCTTGGGAATCTCGAAGTCGCTGGACTCGAGCAGGGTGTACGTGGCCTGCTGCAGGTTGATCACGGATTTCTTGTATGCGATCAGTGCCTGCAACTCCGTTCCCTGCGCGGTCGCATAATCATTCTGTCGCTGCAGCACCAGGAAATTCTGACTTATGCCGGATTCAAACCGCTTGGTCTCGCCGTCGAGCTGCTCTTTTGCCAGCTGCAGCGCCACATGCGCCGTCTCGACGCGTTGTTTGTTAGTTATGAGATCTTCATAAGCATTACGGACCTGGACCGCAATCTTTTGCTCCATGTTCCGGCGATTCATGTCGAGCTGCTGCTTCTGGACTTTCACTTGAGCCAGCTGAGCATCCAGAGTCCGGCTGCGCAGGGGGATCTGAATATTAAAACCTGTGGACCAGTTGGTGAAGCCGCCCGTGAAGAGCGTCCGGTTGGCCGCGCCAATGCCCCCGATCAGGCTTGGATCGATCAAAGGCTGTCCCGTCAGAGGATTGATCGATTGCGGCCCACCCACACCGGCTGCTCCATAGGAAGCCACCAGATCGACCTGCCACTTCTTGAGGTTCCTCTCCAGACGATCATTGACCTCGTTCTCTTCGATCTGCAGGATATACTGTTCCAACTCGGGCCTGGCGCGGAGCGCTGTGTCGATCTCAGTTGTCAGGTCGACCTGATACTCATGGAATTCCGGAGTGTCAACGGGCACGATTTCCTTCTGCCAGATATCCGCATTGCGGTCCGGGGAGATGACTGCGCGCAGATTGTTTTCAGCCACGACGATTGCCTCGCGCGAGGAGAACATGTCGACCTGGCGGCTTGACATTGTTGCGCGCGCCTCGGTGATCGAGATGGAGGGCTGGACGCCGATAGCCACCTCCTTGATGTTGTTCTCGAGGCTGACCTGTGCAAGCTGCACGGAAGCCCTTTTGATTTCAAAGTCGCGGATGGCTCCCACAAGGTCCCAGTACATGCCCTGGATGGTCGAGATCGTGGTAGAGACTGTTTGTTTGAACTGGCTGTCGTTGATTTTGGTATCCAGGTTTGCGAGCTTGATGGTTCCCCGCATCTGGTCTATGCGGCGGTTTCGGTTGAGCGGTTGTGTGAACTGGATGTTAAGACTCGAGGAATACTGAGGCGTGAAGAGGGCAAACTGCTGGTTGGTATCGCTGCGGTTGGAATTGTACGTGCCGACGATTCCACCCCCAGTGGGCACGCTCTGTGTGTATTGGAAATTCCAGTTTGCATAATCCAGGCTGTTGAAGTTCCCTCCTGTGGATTGGTTGGTGAGATTGGTGTTGGGTCGCTTGACCGACTGAACGCCCAGCCCCACGGTCAGGGTCGGGTCGTAGGCACCGTGCGCCTGCAGGACTCTCTGCTGATACAGCACTTCGTTGGTGTCCGAAATGGCAATGTCCAGGTTGTTTTGAAGCGCGAGCCTCGTCAGCTCCGTCAGCGACACATGAAGCGCCGTCCCATTTTTTTCCGCCTGCTCGATGGGAGATGACGGGATGGAAAGGCTCGGCGGAGCGCTTTGGGAAGCAGGTTCCTGTCCTATGGCCAGAGTCATTCCGAGAAGAGATAGCGTGGTGACTACACCGGCCGGTAACGCTCGCCGGAAGGCAAACAAAGAGAACGTCATGGTCTTACTCCTTTGGGGCGCCGTAGGCATTAGTTGTCCCGAGCCGCACTAATAACGATGGCACAAAAGGCTATTACAAGCCTACAGTGGACTCGCCATTAGTACGAAAAACGCCCCAAAAAGGTTTCAATCGGACCATCTGGATTGGCTCGCCTGCGGACCAGGAACAGAGGAGGGCCGACAACTTCTGGAGGCAATCCGCACCGACGGATGAAAACCATACGCGAGGCAGTCTGGGACAAAGATCTGGCCCACCACAGGGTGGCATTGGGGAATCCCTCTGACGCAGGCCGGCTTCTGCCGTGCTTCCACGGTGTGATCGCTAGTGCGAAGTCCGGCCATCCGCAGATCCCAGCTAGGCGTCTCCGAGAAGCACTTGCAGAAAGCAAAGAAGTCACGGATATTGACTCTATTCGCTTCCTTGCGCTGATTCTGCCGCACCCGGATTTGCCGCCTGCGCCGGAACTAGGGTGGTGAGGTCCCTCACACGAGCTCGCCGTTTTCCAAGATGAGTCTGAATTTGGGACGTCTTGAATAGTTTCGCCCGATCAAGACTTTGACGACAGCCTTGGTGGAACTCCAGAAATGCCTCTCTGGTCTTATTTGATTGTATGTATAAAGATAGTTTTTACAATAAGTTATAGAAACATATAATCCGGAAAGCACATTTTCTCTTGACAAATAACAAATATGTTATATAGCAAATATGTTACATAACCAAAACAAAGGCAAATGAGATGATAAACATTACAATAGGAAACATCGTCGTTGGCGCTGATTTCTTTGATCGTGAGGATGAGATCGAGAATATCTGGGAAACCCTGCAAACGGACAGCATCCTTCTTGCAGCCCCGCGTCGAGTCGGCAAGTCTAGCATCATGCGGAGGCTTTTTGATCAACCCCGCCTTGATTTTCGGCCCATTTGGCTCGATTGTCAGGATTATGGCGGGCCGGAAGACCTGATTACCGATCTCGCAGTGAAGGCAGGCGAGCTGCGGCAAGATCCACGACATTTTTTTCGGCATGCGCTCAAGTCAGTTCTCGGAAATATCGATGAGTTGGGAATCTGGCAGCTGAAGCTGAAACTGCGGGAACAAGTGGCCGACAACTGGCAGTCTCAAGGTGAGAGTGTGCTCAAAGAGTTGCTTGCCCAACCCAACACCAGACTGCTCATCATTTTCGACGAACTTCCGATCCTCCTTCACAAGCTCATGACCCGGGACGGTGATCGGGGAAAGGCAGCGGCCCAAGACTTGCTGGACTGGTTGCGCCATGTCCGTCAGAGCCCTGAATTCGGGCGGGACGTCCGACAGGTAATTGGTGGGTCCATCGGCCTTCCCCGCATTGCATCTCTCATTGGATCGTCGCACAAAATCAACGACCTCCGTCCGATCGAAGTGGGCCCGCTTGAGCGTTCCAAGGCGGCGGAGCTGGCAAAAGGATTACTTAAGTCTAGGGGCATAGTGCTATCCCGCGAAACATTGGAGGCATTCCTTGGACAAGTTGGGACATTCCTCCCGATTTTCATTCAGATTCTCGCCTCTGCAGTTGCCGCAGAAGTCCAAAAGCGGAGGACCCCGGCAACGCTTGAGTTGATCCGCGAAAGTTACGAGCAGCGCGCCCTTGGCCCTGAATTCCGATCCTGCTTCGAGGATTTCTACGAACGCCTTGACCGCTACTACTCGCCCGATGAATCTCGAGCAGCAAAGAGGGTCTTGAAGGAACTTGCGGTTTCATTCGAGCCGCTGAGCCGAAGCCAGCTTTTAGGCGCTTACGCTCAGGAATTGGGAGACTCTGCAAGTGAATCGGGATTCGATTTCATGCTTACCTGGCTTGCGGATGACTTCTATATCTGCGCGGATCAAGCCGGGCAATTTAGCTTCAAAACCATGTGGCTACGCGACTGGTGGAGGAGATATCATGTCTCTACCCTCTAAAACCGGTGTCTTTCATCCGGCTTTCTCCCCATGGCTGGCCGATCCCGAACAGCTTTCGCGCACCCTCGTCGGCAATGAGGAGATCATTCGGGATTTCCTCGCCCGCCTTGCAGCCATGGACAAGGGATCTTCGGCGAACCACGTGCTGTTGGTTGGACCGCGAGGGATCGGAAAGACGCACCTTCTCTGTCTGACGGGACACTACGTCTCTCGCCGGCTGCCGGTACCGGAAAACTGGGCATTCTCAGCGTCGGACTGGAGCTGTGTTCTGTTTACAGAGGAGGAGTATGCCGGACAGAATTCACTGGCGAATTTCCTATTGACGCTCTTTGAGAAACTGAGCGAAGCCATGCCGGGCGAATCACGTCTGTGTTTGCCTTCCGATCTCGCCGGTAAGCCTGACAAGGTTGTAGTCGAATGTTGTTTTGAGACTCTCCGCGGGTTACATGAGAAGACCGATAAACGATTGCTTGTACTGGTGGACAATCTGCAGAAGATCTTGCAGCAGTGGACTACTGAGGAGCATCATCAATTTCGCAAATTCCTATCGGCGGGCCGGTTCGTCGTAATTCTCGGCTCTGCTCCCAGCGTATTCCGCGAAGTCCTCGATCAAAAGGCTGCTCTTCACGATTTCTTTGAAATTCGCATCCTGTCCGAGCTGTCTTCCGATCAGGTCATGGAACTTCTCGCCAGACGATTCCAGGAAGACCAGCGCGCTGACGAATTCAATTCCAGGCGAGAGGAGCTTGCCAGGAAGGTGTCTGCGATTGAGGTTCTTACCGGTGGAAACCCGCGTCTCATCTTGTTCCTGTATCAGATCGCGACAGGATCAACCTTCTGGGAGATTGAGACAGCACTTCGGATGTTGCTGGAGGAACTGCGCGAGTATTTCGTGCGCCGGTTCGATGAGTTGCCCGACCAGGCACGAAAAATCCTGGACACCATCGCCCAGATGCCAGGCCCTGCTACCCCCTCTGAAATCGCGGCTGCTGCCAGAGTCCGTCCGCAGCTGGTCAACGCCCAGCTGCAGCGTCTCAAGAGCAATCATCTCGTTCGGCAAATCAAAATGAAGCGACAACGCGCAACGCGCTATGACATCACGGAACGCCTGTTTCGCATTTGGCGTCAGACCGCCACTGTTGCGGGCCGCCAGTGTTTCAAATTTCTTGCCGACTTCCTGCGGCTCTATTTCACTCCGGATGAAGTTCAGAGCCTTTACCACCAACATGTGGCAGGCCTCAGCTTGAGCATGGATACAGCCCGAGAAGAAATCCTGCGGCACGTGGAGGAGTTGTTTTACTTCCAGACAGGCGGCGAAGGGAAAGTCCGATATGACGCGTTCACATGTCGCATCGAATGCCTTCGCAAACTCGGTGAGACGCGTTGGGCGGAGGAGGAGGCCCGGTACTTTGAGGGAGAGTCTTCAAAACTAAGTGATAAAGCAGGCATCATTGAGGCCTGTAAGCAGGAGCTTTCTTTGCATCTTGATGCCGGCCACTTGGCGGAGGCTCTGAATGATCTCAAGAAGTTGCTTCAAGCACACGCATACAAAGAAGCACTAGCCGGCGCGGAGACATTTCTCCAAAGCGATTCGGATTCTCGAATAGCATGGATGTACTTGGCAATGGCCTGTAACGGTCTGGGCAACTACAGGTGTCTGCTCGAAGCACTTCGAAATGCCGCTGGCACCGACCAACCAACCCCGGAGACACTTCGCATGGTGTCTCTGGCGTTGAGCTACTTGGGCCAAAACGAGGAAGCGTCGCCGACCGCCGAGCAGGCCATCGACCTCGATTCCTCGAATCCCGAATCCTGGATAACACTCGACATAGCCGTCGACAGCCTTGGTAACATGGACGACGCACTCCAAACCTTTGGCAAAATGGCCGAAACTGCAACACCTACAAAACTGACGCTCACACTGACGCTACGGCCAGACTTGAATCGTGTAGATGAAGCTCTGCAAGCTGTGAAACAAGTCAACTTTCCTTTCCGTGAGGGCTCGGCAGATTCCCCAACACTCGAGCGTGCTCTGGAAACCACGCGCAAGGCCATAGAATTCGGCAAGTTTCTTACTGAGCTCTTGCGATTGGATTCCACGTCAGTGAAAATCGAGGACCCTGAAGGCAGATTTCCAAGCGCAGCGGAAATCCGAGAGTTCATGGGCATGTGGTGGTTCGTTCGTTCCAAAGTGTCGGATGCCCTTGGCAAGAAGGACGAATCTCTTCTAGCTGCTGAACAGGGGGTTGCTCTCGATCCCACCAATGCCGTGGCCTGGATGTGGCTCGGCCTCCTTACGATCAGCTCGGGAAAGTACGAGCGTGCATCGGAGGCGTTCCGCAAAGCCATCGAGATCGGGAAGCCAACATCCGAACTATGTCTGCTCCAATCCGCGGCGCTGGCTTCGTTAGACCGATTTGAAGAGGCGCGGCAGGTTGCCGAACAAGCGGTATTCCTCGACTCTACCAATCGCTGGGCTTGGAAATGGCTGGGCATTGTCCAAAGTAAGCGTGGCAACTATGACCGCGCACTCGAGGCATTCCGCAACGCCGCCGAACCCGACAAGCCTAGCGCGGAACTCTGGCGACACCAATCAGCAGCATTTCGGCGCCTCAA
>Ga0187878_1002627_pt1 | contig 15716 bp, 8 predicted proteins | sample June2016WEW_17_1_FD_132979 | JGI IMG/M metagenome (GOLD analysis project Ga0187878, IMG submission 132979) | Peatland microbial communities from SPRUCE experiment site at the Marcell Experimental Forest, Minnesota, USA - June2016WEW_17_150 | ecosystem: Environmental > Terrestrial > Soil >...
CCGTCGGGAGACCAGATCGGGATGGCAGCTAATCCCTCGCCAATCAGTCGACTATTGGTGCCTAGCTTCAGGTCATATACCCACAGCTGGTACTCTGGTAAAGTCTCGAGGGCAATTCTCTGGCCATCCGGGGAAAGACGGATCGCGGCCCAAGGGAGCTTCAAGTCGGTGACCGGCTGTTCTATTCCTTTCTGATCCACCCATACGAGAGAGTTCTGCCTGTCCGGAACGATGCCGCCTGCCGCATAGATGAGCGACCCTGTATCAGAGATGCCGAACTGACCAGCGCCAGTGTTTTGGTATTGATTTGAGCTGAAGCTTTGCACAACGTTGTCTAGAAGCGCGACCGGTTGGCCGATGACCTGCAGCTTGGCTATATCAAATCGCACGGCCATGAGCGTGCCCTGCCTCAGAAACACCAGATGCCCCGTGGGTACATACTTGGCATCAGCTGCGTCTGATAGCAGGATGTGCCACTCGCGGGTATTGACTCGGAGCAGGGCAAGCCAGGGTTGTCGGTCCGCGTAGTTTCTCATTACGGTGAACAGCACAGCCTTCCCATCGGGGAGCCAGGATGGCAGACGATGGCTATATTCTTCCTGCTTCGAATCGGGGTTGGTTAAGGTTTCGGTCTTTCCTCCCTCCGCCGAAACCCTTGAGAGTCCCACGTCTTGTTTATCTGTAAAAACAATGCTGTTGCCATTACCCCAATTCGCGCCATAGAGCATTGAAGCGTCGCACAAGACAGTCGGCACTCCACCTTCGATAGGAACTTTATACAGCTTGCCGTCTGCCCAAAATCCCACCCAGCGGTTGTCGGGCGAAAGGAAGGGGTTGATGCCACCTTCCGTCCCCGCGATGGGCTTGGCTTCCGCTTGATCCATTCTCCGCAGATACAACTGAGGCTTCGCTTGAGAGCCAGGATTCTCCTCAATCGCGCTATAGACGACGAACCTGCTGTCACTGGAAATGGCTATGGCAGTTCGGCTCGGGCGTTCCAACTCAACAGCCCTGCGCATGCCGTCCAGCCAATGGCCCGGCTCCACCTTGATCACGGACCTAAGCACAGGGGAAGACGTGGCGGGCTGCAAGTATCTCATCAATGCAACACCGATCACGATACCTGCCAGAACCATAACAACCGCACAGGCAGCCAGCCAAGGGAGTGGGAATCGCCGAGGAGCAGGCGGTGCTTGGATGGGAACAGCATCCATTGCGGCGGACTCCTCGATCTCGATACGGGCATCGAGAATATCCTGCTGCCTTCGCTTCGAGTCCTTCCGCAGGCATCGTTTGAGCAACGCACGGATACTGGATGGCGTGTTTGCGGGCAGGAGGCTCCAATCCGGCTCAGCTTCCAGAATCTTAGCCATCACCTCCATAACGTCATCCCCTCGGAATGCCCGTTTCCCCGTCAGGCACTCATACAGCAGGCAGCCAAACGCCCAGATGTCGGCGCGCTTGTCGACAGGCTTGCCCCTTGCCTGCTCTGGACTCATATAAGCAGCCGTGCCGAGAATGATGCCCGGCCGCGTCATTTCAGAGATCGTCGGTGAGTGAGCGATGTCCTCCGCGGAAGGTTCTGCATGAAACGCCTTTGCCAGCCCGAAGTCCAGCACCTTGACCTTGCCCTCCGGCGTGATCTTCACATTGGCAGGCTTCAGGTCGCGGTGGATGATGCCCTTTTCGTGGGCGGCTTCCATTCCTTCAGCGATCTGGCGGCAAACTTCGAGAGCTTCGTCCACAGGCAACGGCCCCTTGGCAATCCGCTGAGCCAGTGTTTCACCCTCAACCAGTTCCAGAACGAGGAAGCGTTTGCTAGCGGCTTCCTCCAGCCCATGGATTGCGGCGATGTTCGGATGATTCAACGATGCCAGTAGCTTGGCCTCACGTTCGAAGCGGGCCAGCCTCTCAGGATCAATTGAAAAGATATCGGGCAGCAGCTTGATGGCAACCTGGCGCTTTAGTTTGGTGTCCTCTGCGCGGTAGACGACGCCCATGCCGCCTTCGCCGATTTTCTTCTCCACGCGATAGTGAAGCAATGCGTGGCCGGAGAGGTCCGCGACCGGCTCACGGTCTTGTTCTCGGGCCAACTCCTGCGCAGCCATATTCAGTGCCGGGGACGCCATCAGGCTTTCAGCCTCCGGCAGGCAGGCGAGCAGCGATTCGACTTCCTTCCGAAGCAATTCATCGCCCGCGCAAGCTTTCGCGAGGAACGCTTCCCTTTGCTGCGGTTCCTGCTCCACCACCGATTGATAGATCTCCTTCGCCCTCTGCCAGCGCTCGGCGTTCATGCGACTTCTCCCCGCTTCAGTTCCCGCGTCAGCCAGACCTTCGCATGGTCCCATTCGCGCAGGACAGTCTTCGACGAAACCTTCAGCACCTCCGCCGTTTCTTCCGCGGTCAGCCCGCCGAAGAAGCGCAATTCCACCACCTTCGCTTCTCTGGAATCGAACGCGGCCAGCGCATTCAGCGCGTCATCGAGCGCGACCAACTCCCGGAATCGTCCCGGCGAGGGGACCAAACCTTCATCGAATGCCACCTTATGCGCAGCTCCTCCTCGTTTGCGCGAGCCGCGGGCGCGCGCGAATTCCACCAAGATGCGCCGCATGATGTTCGCCGAAATGGCAAAAAAATGCGCGCGATCCTTCCACTCGATGTGATCGGCATCGACAAGGCGCAGGTAGGCCTCGTTGACCAGGGCGCTTGACTGCAGGGTGTGACCCGGGCGCTCGCGCGCCATGTAGATGTGCGCCAGCCGGTGCAGCTCGTCATAGACCAGCGGAACGAGTTGGTCCAGGGCGGCCCGATCGCCGCGAACCCAAGCATGAAGAAGGCGAGTCACTTCTTGCGGGGAATTTCCCATCGTGGGTCCCTCTTGGTCAAGTGAAATGCCGATTCCGGATATTCGAGATTGTACATCAATCAACTGAGCAGATTCATCTGACATCTCTTGGACGACCGGCTACACACATACAAATGTTTTGAATTGTGGTGTCTGTTTTCAACGAGGACCTGCGCATTAGGGGGCCGAGCGCGGCAAATCACTGCCGCAGAAAGAGAGGCCCCATGGGAGACCGGTCGATCCTATGTATGACAATGGTGGGTTCCGCTTTACTTTTCCATGCCGCGGCTGGATTTGCCGCGCAAACGGAATGGGAGATCCCTTTTCGACTTGAGGGGCACTTGATTGTCGTGGAAGCATCGGTTGGTAATGCGAGCGGACTGAGATTCATGATTGACACCGCGGCCACCTGCACCTATGTTGACAAGAAAGTCATCAAGGCGCTGGGGCTGAAGCAGGAGCCCGGAGAATATAGATTCTTGGCTTACGGGCAACTCACCAAGGCCAATCGATTTCGGATCCCTATGCTACGGATCGGGCCGGTTTTCGCAACGCTGGATTGCCTCGAGGCTAACCTTGCCGGCCGGGGAGTCGACGGCATCCTCGGACTCGACCTCTTGCGGCAGCAAGCGCCGCTGGCAAGCTACCAGACCAAGATGGTCATCAAGAAGAGGAGTCTTACCATCGACTTCAAGGCCCGCAAACTCAGCTTCGGTCTGGAGCAGCAGCTGGAACACACAGTTCCGCTGGAGGCGCCCAATGCCCAGATTATCGTTGCGCCAATTATCGACGGCCACCCGCTTCGGTTTGCCGTCGATACCGGGGTGAACGTAACGATCTTGTTCAAGGAATCACAAACGCGCGGCTTGGAACCCATGATGGCGCAAGAGGGCACAGGCTTCTCCCATTCGGACAGCATCAGTCGCCGCAAAGATGTTCTCCTGCCCGGCATCCGGTTGGGAGATTCAAGGTGGAGTGATCTAGCTGCGATTGTCGTGAATCTCCCGGACGAGCCAACCGACGGTGTGCTTTCAGTTTATCAGCTGGGCCTGAAAATCCTCCACTTCGATTTCGATAGCAATCTTATGAGCTGGAATAAATGACTAGCACATGCCAGGGTATCAATAGTGCATCATCACGGGAGGGATTGCAGGTGATCCTCCTCTCGGCACCTTCGTATTTCCTGAACTTCACAGTTATAAGTTTCGCTGCCAGGAATCGGCGATCGAAGAGACTGCTCATGGACTGCCGAGAACGCGATTAAGCGAAGAAGTTTCGCAAGAACTCGGGCAGCTCATTGGATCAGTTGGCTACGTGCAAATCGTCCATGCGGTCCAGAAACGGTCATCTGGGAAACTGACGTGCCCGTGAAGAGGAGGACGGTCGGACCTACATCGATCCTCAAACCTCGTCCTATTCCGCTGATTTTGGAGTCCTTTTAGACCAATGCTAACAGGGGCGTTTGAAAGCTTAATCGACAGAAATCCGCTTGAGGATTTTGGCCGTTGGATCCTTGGTGCCGACTGTCCCTTTCGCGACCAGCGCTTGGATGGATTGCGCTTACGCGGCGTCCTGGATTGGGTTTTTGCTCGGAATAGGAGGCTCTTGATAGGCCAGTAGGATAGCCTCCATTAGTGTTTCCGCTCGCTCCTGCGTTTCGAAAGTGCGGAGCTTTTCCAGCCACCTCTCTTCCACACGATCTTTTTGGATCTCTTTTAGGGTGAGCACAACCTCGAACTTCATGGGCGCGCCTCCTTCTCCGTGCGCTTCAAAATCCCGTCGATCTTCCGCGCGATGGGCATTCCATAGCCCTGGCTCCACTCGAAGATCATATCGGCAGTTTTTATCCGAGCCAGTAGATCACCGCTTCGCATGGGCTGCCAGCCAGTCCTGAACCTGCTTCAGGTTGGCCTCGCCGTGGGCCGCGACCAAGCTCGTATCTATGGCGGTAGCCTCCAATTCATTCGGCGCCCGTCGACACGGGTAACCATCCCCACCGGCGCCCCGTATGGCGTAAGGCGGGACATGTGAAGGAACTCCTCCTCGTGGCTGAATCGCATAGCAGCTACTCCAAGGATTAGCAACACGCTAACGGAGCACTACCACGATGTATCATGTTTGGGTGCGCCCAGGGTGCAGGTCGGTTTAGTTTTGCGGGAAAACGCCCGCACCCTGCGCTTTCAAGTCTTGTAAATGCAATAGGATCAACGTATGGTACGAATTCCTAAACCGGGGGTCGCAGGTTCAAGTCCTGCCAGGCGTACCATATGTTTTCAATAACTCACAGCCATTCTTGCGATGAAGAAGTGGGCTATAACGGCCTCCCATCAACACCCATCAGCAACTCGGCTATGTTCTTAAAAGTTGCTTGTTTCCCACAGACATCTCGCTCCACGCTGCAATAACGGTTTCCGTTCAGTCGATCTTTCATCAGCAAAAATCAGGCTGGGTGATATTAAACTTCCCAGGTCGGGATTTCGCGGGAGTGAGGCTGGCAAGGCACGACCCCCGGTCGTGACGTTCCATAGGGGCAGTGGGCGCGGACGCCCCGACGAGGGATGCGCGGCTTGCGCTTACTATCCGCAAACCGAATGAGTCATAACCGCTCAGTTGCTATGCAGCCGCCTAACGCGGAGCTGTGCTAGCGTCGTTTTTGGGAGGGGTGGAGGAGCTGAGCTTTGGGCCTCATGCCCCTGAGTTATGAACAACCGCTTCAGCCCGCCCCGCGCGCGCAACGACCCACACCCGTTTCTGAATCTCTCCGGGAAATGACATTGTCGCAACCGGGAAGCAGGAGGAAGCGTATACGCACTTGGGTTGCCTATCGCGGACCTAAGATCTGCCGGACGGGTTCAGGAATCACTGTTCCGACCTCAAACGAGAGTGCAATTTTGTTTCGGTCCCGGCCAGTCGTGGCGAGCATATCCTTTGGTGGGAGGAACATCTTATAACAACTCTAAAGAACTCCCACAAGGCATCATGAATACTCGACAGATTGCACACCTAGCGATTGCAGCGGCCATCGGTCTGGTTCACCTATCGCCATGCATCGCGCATTCCTTCCAAGGAAAAGCGGAAACATTCGATCTCTCCAGGATTGCTGACGGCAAAGAGTGGAAAACCGTAAATCGCGATATGAGCAGAATCGAAGACGGCGGCCGCAAGGGAATCCGCCTGGATGAACGCCAAGGAGACGGTCTAGTCTGGCTCGAGGGATCACGATTCGGCAACGGAACGATCGAATTCGACGTTCGGGGCAAGGACGTTTTTCAACAGAGTTTTGTCGGATTCGCATTCCATGCGGTTGACGACCAGACCTACGATGCGATTTATTTCCGGCCGTTCAATTTCAAAAATCCCGATCCATCCAGGGCAAATCATGCAGTGCAATATGTGTCCCAGCCGGAGTTTACATGGCAGAAACTGCGTGCCGAAAAACCTGAGCAATTTGAAAAGCCGGTCCGGCCCGTCCCCGACCCTAATGGCTGGTTCCATGTTCGCATCGTGATCGACTCGGCTCAGGTTAGAGTCTATGTCGATAATGCGCCAGAACCCTCTTTGGCCATCGAGAAGCTGAACACACGCCGGGAAGGGAAAATCGGATTGATGGTAGGCAACGGCTCAGGCGGCGATTTTGCCAACCTCAAGATCATCCCTGCCAAAGATCGAAAGTGATGGGGCGCTGGCTACCGCGCATGAACTCCCAGTTGGCCAGGCAGCCGCACAGCCCTTCCCGGCTTGGAAGAGGTCGCAGCCAACCTGGAAACGAGTATGTGTCCAGATAATGCGTTCGAGTACATGTGGCGTCGGCAGGCGTACACCATCGCACGTTTCCCAGGACGGGACTTGGGGGCCGGCACAGAGATTGCTTCACCTCTATCGCAGCGATCACATTGGCGCTATAACTAGCGTCCCGGTCCTTAACCAGGTTGGCATTATTCGATTGGCAAGACTAGCTCCCGCAGGGCCGCGCATTCCAAAAGTTGGTCGAAGTGCTCCAAAGAGGCTCAGGAAATAAGCCTCATGGCCCAAGGGGAAACCCCAGTACAACTTGTCATTCGCCTAAAATAGGCTGAGGGGTGAGATTATGAGATTGCCATCGGACCGAATCAAAAGCATTGACACTTCTCAGAAGTTGAGGAGAAATCATACCTGTCTCTGATTCCACAGGGCCCGCCGGGTTCACCCAAAGGTCCTTCCGGCCGTTCTGGCCGCGGCCTTATCTTCTCTCATCGTGGTGGCGGCTCTTTGTGTCCGATCCTGCGAGAAGTAAGCGGGTGTCGTCCCAAGCCCCAAGAGTGATCCCCAAATCGGGGTACTGAGTGTCCAGTCCTAAACGGTGCTTTGAAGAGGCAGGGAAGTTAACATGGTCTCTCATGTACGAACCCGAGTATCAGGAAGGAGGTCAAACGAACGGAGGCCTTGATGCGGATCTCGATCGAATGATGGGCTCGTCTTCCTATCCGCTCAGTACCTGGCGCGAAGGACGTATACCAGCACTAATATCAGGAGCATACGATGAAGCCGTCCGAAGAATCCCGCAAGCATGGAAGGTTCGATCTCGGTAATTTCTCGCTTTCCAATATGTCGGAGTGCGGCGCGGACTTGCGCCATTTATCCCTAGGGGTCAATTCCCTCGAAGAAGCCGCTGGCCTTCTTGTGAACCGTTTCCGCAATTCTTTCACCAATCCCTCCACCAGGCTGAGGTCCTTTGTCCTGGCTCGCCTCTTCATGGTGGTCCCATATGGCAAGCTCGATGTCGAGCTCCAGGAATACGTCCAATCAGTCCTGATGAAGACGAAAGCAACCGAGGACATGAGATGTTTGACACTTCTCGCAACGGCGGGCGAAAAACCGGAATGGAACTCCCGCGTGGGCTCTTCGCGCCACAAGGTGTTCCCGATCGCCGGCGATTCATTTTTGCACCAGGCCCCGATGCTGGTCCAATTATTGGGGGAATTGGGATTATCGCCCGGCATGTTAATCGAGCCTGATCCGGGTCTTTTCATTGAGCGGGTTCGCCGGACTTTCAAGGTGTTCTATGTCCCGGAGGCACGGGGAAGCACTCATATTCCGGATCAATCCGATTTTGTTGTCCCTTTCGGTATCCGCTCCGTGCTGGGATTCGGTGGCGTTCTGCCCTTTGACGGCCTCTTCGCGGTCGTACTTTTCTCTCGAGATCATATCCCACCCCTAACAGCCACCCTGTTCAAGTCCCTGGCCCTCAGCGTCAAGCTTGCGATTCTTCCTTTCGCTGCAGGTCCGATCTTCCGTTCTTTGTCGGATCGTGAATCTTCCAAAGCCACCCTCTCTCTTGACAGGAAGCTGGAGGAAGAGCTGGAACATCTCAAGCACAGGATCGCAACACTGGAACTGCTGATCGAAGCCGAGGACCAAGCCGTTCGGAGGCAGTCCAGGAGACTGGAACGGACCCTTCAGCAAGACAAAGATCACATAGCAGCTTTGGCTCGCTCGGAGAAGGACGTGAGGGAACAAAAGAGCCTCCTTCAGTCGATCCTCTCCAGCATGAGCGATGGGATTGCGGTCGCTAACGAAGAAGGCCGATTCCTGGAGTTCAATTCTGCTGCGGAAAGGATTCTCGGCATCGGCGCAGTGCAGGCCGCCACGGCGCAATGGCCGGATAAGTTTGGACTCTATTTTCCAGACAAGAGCGCTCTCTATCCGGCGGAACAATTGCCGCTTGTCCGGGCAATGAGGGGAGAGTCAGTGGATGAGGTCGAGCTCTATACGACCCGCGGGGATGCCAAGGATGGGGGTTGGTTGAGCGTAAACGCCAGACCGCTGTTGGATTCTAACGGCGCTGTAAAAGGGGGGGTGGCTGTATTCCGTGATATCACGGCCTGGAAGAAGTCGATGCAGCATGTGGAACGCCTCTACACCGCGGTAGAATCGACGGATGATACCGTATTTATCTCTGGCCTGGACGGCAAGATAGAGTATGTGAATCCAGCTTTTGAAAGGACTACGGGATATTCGCGATTGGAAGCAATCGGAAAGACGCCGCGCATTCTCAAGTCAGGCCATCATGATCACGCCTATTACAAGGTTCTCTGGGAAACTATCCTTAAGGGTAATGTACACCGCAGTACGACTGTCAACCGCAAAAAGAATGGAGAAACTTTCTACGCCGAACAAACCATTACACCCATTCGGGATGCCAGCGGACAAGTAACTCACTTTGTGTCGATCATCAAAGACATGACGGAACGCAGGAGACTTCAGGCGCAGGAAGTCGAGATGAGGCTGGCCGCGCAGGTACAGGCCAAGCTCTATCCTCTGGGCCCACCTAGTCTGGCAGGCTGTGACATCGCCTCAGTGGTTCTTTCAGCCGAACCCACCTGTGGTGATTGCTTTGACTTCATCGCCATGCCTTGCGGTTTGACCAGCATTATCATCGGCGATGTTAGCGGTCATGGACTCGGAGCGGCGTTGGTCATGGCAGAAACGCGTGCGTATCTGCGTGCGCTCGCGCTACATGAGTACGACCCGGGCAAGCTTCTTGTCGCGACGAACAAGATGCTCCATGCCGATCTGGAAGATGAGCGCTTTGTAACTCTTTTTTGCACCCAACTTGACATTGCCGGCCGATGCCTTGTGTACGCAAGTGCCGGACATCCTTCGTGCTTTGTTCTCGATAGTTCCGGATCGATCAGGGCATCATTGGATAGCTGCGGCCCACCGTTGGGGATGTTCCGGCATAGTCAGTATGCTTGCAGTGAGAAGATCATGCTCCAAACGGGAGACATATTGGTTCTCCTCACTGACGGTATCTTGGAGACTGTGAACGTCGTCGACGATGCCTTCGGCGTCGAGAAAACCCTCGAGGTTATCAAGGCCCACCGCGAGAAGAGTACAAAAGAGATACTCCTTCAACTTCAGGAGGCGCTCCACAACTTTGCGGGCGCCCTTCCTCGTTTGGACGACATCACCATTGTGCTTGTCAAATTCGATGCCGAACCAATGCTGAATGGCATCCTTTCGAATGATAAGAGTCACTATGCAGAGAATTGCATTCATCTCCCCCAACAACCCGATTGTGCCATCCAGGGATCTGCCAGTGTGTCCCTGGATAGCTGAACTCGCAGCACTTGCGCGAGTGAGCCAGCCACCCAAAACTGGCAGGCTGTCAAGAAACGCCATTCGATGAGTCCGGCTTGAAACATCGCCCAGCGCTGGTGCTGGGTTTGTGGGCCTATCACCAAAATCGGCAGGAGATCATCGTGGCTGCCGTCACAAGCAATGTCGGCCGGGTGCTGTTCGGAGATCACGCGTTGGCTGGCTGCGAAAAATCCGGATTGCTCTTTCCTTCCCTCGTAACCGGGATCCTGCGAACCATCAAGGGGGAGATGATCCATCGGCGCCTTGGATCGGTACCCGCACGCGAGATGGCGGCCATAGACGTGAATCTCAACAAGATTCTGGACTTGAGACCAGTCCCCTAGCGCTACCGCAGAAAGGGGTGTGACCCCAGTTAGATTCCAGATGTACGCCAGCCTCAAGGGCAGGCGGCAATCGCAAAGACGCTTTCTGATGCCTTTGGTGAAACAGTTACCTGCCACTGATTTTCGCAAATAGGTGAGCATTCCCGGTTTCCACACCGCAGCCATGGCGAGCAAGAACCGACGAAGGTAATCCTATGCCTGGGTAGGCACGGTGCAAGAAGCAGAATCAGGAGAGAGGGACTGTACCCACCAGGTTGAACGCCACTCCATTGAACGTCAAGATCAGCACGGAGCGCCCCGAAGACGCTTTCTGAACCAGATATATCACATCCGAAGCGGTGCCGCGATCAATCTTGAGAAGATCAATGCTTCCTTTCAGTGGATATTCCACGAGGGAAACGGGGAGGCCTTTGCTTGAAGTGACCAGAGCAACCAAGCTCAGCGAAACCGAACTGGATGCTGCCCGGGATGCCCCGGGCGCCGCCTCTAAAGCGTAGATTGCCTGTTCTCCTCTTTTAATGGAGGAGAGGATTCCAGGATATGTTTCGGTAGTGGTTTTCGCTTCCGGGGAGACCAGTGTTACGTCCGTTTCCACCCCTGACGTCTTCGATAACACCGTTTTGAAAAAGAGAAGATTCCCATAAGCGTCCAAAACCGGATCGGCAGACAACACGGCCTGGCCGGGGTTCACGATGGTCTTTTGAGAATAGGAGAACGGTTGAAAGCAGAGCAAGAGAACTACCAGCGGTGCGCAAATCTTGGCTCTTGACATGTCTTAAACCTCCAAAGTTGATTTACCCAATGTTAAGTGTAATCGTCTGGCGTCGAAGGTGACTGTGAGCTTCGTCACAAATGGATCAAAGTTTTGGCTCTTAACGCAGGCGATCAGGATGGCTGCAAAACCATGTGTTACATGGCCCAGGCGTATTTTCATTGACAAGAATCAACAGCTCGGACAGGAACGGGCTAAAATAGGCTCAAACAGACTGAGAGAAGAGATGCCGCGACTTAATTTTGATCCGCATGAATACGAGACGAAACCAGGCGTCGCCGCGCGGGCGACCGCATGGTTCCGCGGCTTGTGGCAGGACAATCTCCACGCGGCGCGGATGCTGAGCAGGAGTCCTGCCTACTCGGCGCTCGCAGTCTTGACGCTGGCTCTTGGCCTAGGGCTGACGACGGCCATGTGCTCGGTGCTCAACGGCACGCTGTGGCACCCGCTTCCCTTTCATGATCCGGACCGCCTGGTGTCGGTGCGAGGCCCAATCTCGTACACGACTCTGTTGGATTGGTCCGCGTCCAGGCACTCGTTCGAGAGCATGGCCGGCTACCGCACCAAGCGCTACACCCTCACCGGCGCCGGCGAGGCTGCGTCACTTCGAGCAACCGTCTGCTCAGGTTCCTTGTTTGCGGTGTTGGAGGCACATGCGGCCCGCGGCCGCGAGCTGTCGCACGCAGACGACGGATCGGGCGCAACGCCTGTGGTGCTCGCCGACGCCACGTGGAGAGACATCTTCGCTGCCGATCCCGGGATCCTCGGAAAGACCATCTATTTGAACCGCATTCCGTTTGTCGTCATCGGCGTGATGCCGCCACGGTTTCAGTTTCCGACGAATGTCGATCGCATCGACCTATACACCACCATTGCCGCCGATTTTCAGACCGACCGCCGCCAGGCCGAGGCGAGCCGCCCGCGTGATCTCCAGGTGACCGCCCGGCTGAAACCGGGCGTCGCGCTTTCGCAAGCTCAGGCCGAGATGTACACGGTGGCGGCGGCGAGTTCGCCGGACCGCAGGGATCAGAACGCCAACCGAACGGGTTTGGTGGTGCCGCTGGCTGCCGAAGTGTCCGGTTCGCTCGTGTCTCCCTTGACGGTCCTGGAGTGGGCCATCGCCTGTGTGCTGATCACCGCATGCGCGACGGTCGCCATCCTCGCCCTGATTCGAGTGGCCTCCCGGCGCGGTGAACTCGCGACGCGGATGGCGCTGGGCGCAACGCGGGCGCAGATCGCCCGCCAGCTGACCGTCGAGAGTTTGTGGATCGCGCTTGCGGGCTGCGCCGTGGGTTTCGCGCTCGCCCTGGTGTCGACAACGCCGCTTTTGCTCGCTGCTGGATCGAATGTCGTTTCGACCGTGAAAGTTCAATTCGATTTCCGCGTGCTCGGAATCTCGCTGCTCCTCAGTCTGGCAGCTGCAGCGGGATTCGGAGTCTTTCCGGCCATCCAAGGCGCCGCCACTCGATGGCCGAATCTCGCGCGCGACCCGGCCCACGCCGCACGGCGTTCGAAGGCTGCCACGGTGCGATTGCTGCTGATCACCGCCGAGATCGCCCTCACCGTGACTTTGCTTGCCGCCTCCATCAGCCTGCTTCGGGCATACCTGACTCTTTCCCGCGTAAATCCCGGCTTCGACTCCACAGATGTGCTTACCTTTCGGATCGATCTATCCGACGCCCTTTACACGCCGCAACAGCAGGTGGACTTCTTCGAGCGCGTGCGCACCGACGTGGGATCGCTGCCCGGCGTCAAATCCGCGGCCTTCACCGCCCTGGTGCCCTTTGGCGATTTGCGCTACACGATCCGATTCGGAATCCCGGGCCATGGAACCGACGCCAGCCGCTCAGCCGGCGCAGAAGTCCATCTGGTCAGCCCGGACTTCTTTCAGGCTATGGGGATCCCCATGCTTAACGGGCGCGACTTCTCTTCCACAGACGCCATGGGTCGTCCCCGGGTTGCGATTGTCAGTCAAGATCTAGCAAACCGATACTTTCCGGGAGAGAACCCGATCGGCCGCCTGATGGACGCCGGCATTGGACCAGGGAGCGCCGCCGATCCGATGCCGGTGATCGTCGGCATCGCAGGGGACATACACAATGGCTCGCTGGCAGCGCCGGCTGAGCCTCAGATCTACGTTCCGTTCAGCCAGGCTCCGATGACCGCGTCGATGACCTTTGTGGCAAGGCTCTCGCAATCCGATCCCGGCGCCGTCCTGGCCGCGATTCGGCAGCACGTTCGCGCACTCAACCCCGCGATTCCGATCGTGAATGTAAAGCAACTCGAGGCCTACGTGCAGGGTTCTCTTTCACAGCCACGATTCAACACGCTTCTCATTGGAGTTTTCGCAGCCGCTGCCATATTCCTTGCGATGACCGGTCTTTATGCCGTCGTCTCGTACTCGGCCATGCGCCGCCGCCGCGAGTTCTCGATACGCAGGGCGCTCGGCGCGTCCGAAGGAGGAATTGCCTGGTTGGTCATCAAGCATGGACTTCAGGCAATCGTCCCGGGCGTAACGATCGGACTTGCATTAGCATTGGCCACCAACAGGATTCTGGAGAGCGTTCTCTTCGGGATCTTGCCGAGCCGTCCCACGACTCTGTTTCTTGCCGTCGTGGTTGTTGCGGGCGTTTCCCTCGCGGCGACCTGGCAGCCTGCGCGCGCAGCGAGCGGCGATGATCTCCGCGTCACGCTGCAGTCCGACACATAGCCGCCTGTTGCGAAAATAACTCTTCGTGTCTTGGAGCCTTTGAGGTTGCTAGGCCGCTTCACCGCCAAGACTCTAAGACTCGAAAAATCTCCAAGAGGCGTCGGCTTTTGCTGCGCGTAAATCTGGACAAAGGACCGGAAAAAGTGCAGGATCGAAACCAGCTTGCAGTACATTCATTGGATCGCTCGCAGGCGGGCCATCGGAAACAGGGAGACACCATGAAATCAGGAAACCGCGCGCGACCGTCGTGCCTGCCACGATACCAATCCGCCGCAATAAATCTTTGAACGATGGAGCCCGCGTGACATCTCCTGTCCTGCAGCTGCTGGACCTGACCCCATCCCCTCAATCGGTGGATTATGTCGAGAACAAGCACCAGTTTCATCTCTTTGACCTTCTGACCGAGCAACGCCACCCGCGGACGTGGAACCTCAGCTTTGTCATTCAATCCGATGTAACAGCTGGTCTGCGGATGCTGCTGTCGGTCGACGAGGATGTTCTCCGCAAGGTCACCGAGCTGGCGCAGAATCCCGCTCCGCTGGAGCAGGCTGTGGACGCGGTGGTGGAGGCGATTCGTTCGCACCACAAGATCTACTTTTACGGCTGCGGCGCGACCGGCCGCCTCGCGAAGCAGATGGAAAGCAGTTTCTGGCGGCCATTCTGGGCAAGAGTACGTGCGCATCAGTGTTGGGAGAAACTCAAGGCGCACCTCCCGGATGACATCGGCGAGCGATGTATCGGGGAGATGACCGGCGCGGACCGCGCCCTGGTAAGTTCCCTCGAAGGCTTCGAGGACCTGCAGCTGATCGGCAGGCTTCAGCTCCAGGATCGCGGTGTCGAGCGCGGCGACGTCGTGATTTGTGTGACGGAGGGAGGCGAAACCTCCTCCGTGATCGGCACCGCACTCGGCGCCCTCGATCAGTACGGTTCCATGACCGAGAGGAAAAAACAAGAGGCGTCGCGCCACATTTATTTCGTCTACAACAACCCCGACGATGTCTTGCGCCCACTCGAACGCTGCGTGTCGGTTCTGGACAATGCAGCCATCACGAAGATCAATCTGGTCACCGGACCCCAGGCGATTACCGGCTCGACACGCATGCAGGCAACAACCATCGCGACCTTTGTCCTGGGTGTGGTGCTGGAAGAAGCGATTGCAGGAATCCTCGAGGAGCATTTGACTTCAGAGGAATTGCGGACACTCGGTTATGACGGCCATTCGAGCTTAACCGAAAGGCTGAAGGACTTTGCGGGCGTCAAAGATGCCGTCGATACGGCACTCCCGATGATGGCTCGATTCACGACGATCGAGACAGACACTTACCGCCAAGGCCGCTACGCCACTTACTTCGCGAAAAAAGCCCTCATAACCGTTTTCATCGATAACACGGAGAGGAGCCCCACTTTCCGACTCTATCCGCTGGATCGTGTCGAGGATAAAGAGCGCAAGTGCTGGCTACAGGTTTGGACGGAAGCGGACAACCTCAAGGATGCCTGGCGCGGTTTTCTGGGGCGCCCGTTCCGGGGACTCGAACCGCACTTCTACAAGGAAGCTTTTGAGAGGCAGGTGACGGATCCTTACCTCCGCGAAGCCGCCTTGCGCAGCCTAGTCAACGCAGGCAACGATCAGGAACTGTCGTATGATTTCTCTTTTTCCGGTTTCAACATCGAAAGGAAGGGTCCGGCACCAGGAGATCTGGGAGTTGCCGTTCTGGTGGATGAGGAACTGGAAGACCTCGCAAAGAACGGATCCGGTTTTCAAAGATTCACCGCTCTCTGCCGCGAACGCGGAGCGAACATCGCGCTCCTGTTCGTAACCGGATGCGACGGCACTCAGCCAGGCGAGATCGCATCACGGTTGAACGGAATCAACGGAGTCACAATTCCCGTCATAATGCCGTCGAAATCGGACCCCCTGACCGTGCG
>Ga0187878_1002629_pt1 | contig 15711 bp, 19 predicted proteins | sample June2016WEW_17_1_FD_132979 | JGI IMG/M metagenome (GOLD analysis project Ga0187878, IMG submission 132979) | Peatland microbial communities from SPRUCE experiment site at the Marcell Experimental Forest, Minnesota, USA - June2016WEW_17_150 | ecosystem: Environmental > Terrestrial > Soil >...
AATATTATAAGATAATGTCACGTAGCTTTTTTTGATACGTATATTGTTTTTTGCAGGACGTGCGCGGGAGGGAAAAGATTATAATATCTTCATGGGTCAAAGAAATAATATGGTTAACTTTATTCAAAACGAACCATCAGTATTTACGGCATGTTAGACTAACTTTTTACTTGCAGTTGATAACCAATTGCTTTATTATTTTATAACGATTTTTGAAGTTGCGAAGGGCAAATAGCTGTAACTATCTACCCTTCATCTGCCCTAGTAACTTGCCCTCCTTGTTACTAGGGTTTTTTTATGCAAAATTTGCTCCGATTCATTCCATTCAAAGGTTGCCAGAATTTCAGAAAAGTACAGTCTTATTGTGAACTACTCTGCGGCAAGCGACAGGGTAGTTCACAAAACCATTCAATACAAGGGCATGAATTGTCAAGCTCCCGAAATCTTGTGAGCCTTGGCAAAAGCCGGCAGATAATCCCTCGACCACTGTAGAAGCAACTTCTCACTCTCGCTCTTGGTCATATCTAACTCAACCTTCATGCTCTTCGGGTCCACTACAGCAAATAGCTGCCTCCAATTATCTGGAGGAAAAGTCCTGTCCATGACCATCATCCCTCCCGCTTCCGCCCACAGGTGGGGTCTCAACTGACCCATTTCATCGAGGACATATCCGAGCATGATTCTGGAACCCTTCGTTCCCAAAGCCTCCTTCGTATTGTCGATCCGGCAACGTCCCCATGCAAGATATTTGTGGGTGAATCCCTCTATGTATCCCGTTGCACTTGGGAAATGCCATGCGAATGCTGGTAGCACCACTTCCGCGACAATCAGTAACCATACCATCAAGATGAAAATCTTCATCATGTTCTCAGAATACCATATTCCCGGTATTTGAAACCTTTCTCCACAATCAAGCTACACCCCCGCAGGATAATTATAGGTAGGAAGTCATAATTTCAATTGGTCTAACTGTCAGGACAAGACCTTGAGCAAGAAATATTATATCGCATTTTTGCTTCTCGCCTTCATCCCGCATACCGTTTCAGCCTTCTGCTTCGAAGAAGCCGGGGCAACATACGGAATATCTCCCCTGCTCCTCTGGAGCATCGCCAAACATGAAAGCAACTTCAATCCTTATGCCGTTGGACACAACAGCAACGGCACCTATGACTATGGCCTCATGCAGATCAACTCCAGTTGGGCAAAGAGGCTCGGCAGGGAGCATTGGAAAAAACTTGGAGACCCTTGCACAAACGTAAAGACTGGGGCCTGGATTCTCTCCCAATGCGTCAAACGTCATGGTTATGGCTGGAATGCAGTTGGATGCTACAACAGCAGCACCCCCGGCAAAAGAGAACGCTACGCCGGGCGAATAGCCCGTACCATGGCAAAAGCGGCACGTCCATACCCTTCCCCATCAGATATTCAGTTCACCACGACAATGCAGACAGAAACACCGGCCATTCCGGCCGACCCCTGGGAAGATGTGTTTGGCAGGCCTCTTTAAAGAATTGGCTGCGGAACATGGCCTCGATCAGGAAGAGACGAGGCATCTCCTAGAGAGCATCATCTCGGACACGCTTTCCTGTGCGACGCAGCAAAAGTTCCTCGCGGCATTCGACGGAAAACGGCTACAAATCTATAAAGGGGAAGGAAGAAGCGGCTACGAAGGCCTTGTTGAGATCCCCCCTGAGAAGGTCAGGAAGGAGATTGTCCGTCTTTTCCGATATCGTCTCGATGCTGAGCTGAAAAGAAGGAAGGCTTTCGCCGAACATGAATACTTGAAAACCCTCAGGGGCAAGGTACTCAAGGGGACCATAGATCGTATCCTCGAAAATGGATGTCTCTCGGTACTTTTTTACATCGAAGAACTATTCTCCTGCCGCGAATGGCTCGGAATCTGCCCGGTTGCCAACCAGCCATGCCGTGAAAGGGGAACCTATCGTAAGGGCCAAGGCCTGTACTTCTTCATTTCGAGCGTACGCCTTGTCCAGGAAGGGAGGCTCTACCGCCATGTAATTACCCTGAGCCGTTCGACGCCGCAGCTTACCGAGGCGCTTTTAATCAGGCAGACCGGGCACAACGGTGTCAAGTGCGTCAGGAGGATAGCCGGAAAGATCAGCGTGGTCAATTCAGAAACAAGACTGCCCAGGGAATCGATTATTGCCGTAGGAAAAGAGTTGAGGGAAAGGATTAAGGTTCGTTGCTTAACATGCTGAATTTCAAACGTTTCACGGCAGATAACCTGCCGCACACCGACCTGGGCGCAGGGTTCGACATGGACGACAGAACCCGGATTGTCGACATCAGTCTTCCTGACCTTGATCGGAAACGCCACACCTTCGTCTTCGGCACGACCGGCGTCGGCAAGACCCGTCTGGCCGAATACCTGATCGAGCAGGACATCCGCAAGGGATATTCAATTGCCTTCTTCGACCCGAAGGGAGACCAGGAAATCTTCGCCAAGATCGTCGACGTGGCAAGACAGTGCGGCAGGCTGAACGAACTCATGCTCGTCACCCCGATCTACCCCGAGTATTCGGCGATCATCGACCCCATGGCCTATTACTTCATGGTGGACGAACTCGTCGGACACGTGGTTTCCGGGATCAAGGGAGGCAGAGAGCCTTTCTTCCGGAACATTGCCAAGGACATCACCCTGAGCGTGATTCTCTCGATTAGACTGTTGGCAGAAGCCGAGGGAAAGAAGCCGTTACTCAACTTCAACGAACTCAGAAAGGGAATCCGCAGATCCTCCCTGAAGGAGTACCGGGAGGCCCTCATGGCTATCGCGACACCCGAGGCGCTTGAGGTCGCCGGCATGATCCAGGACGTCCTGGAATCGCCCCAGGAGTATTATTCCAAGGTTTCCTCGTCGCTACGCACCGCCCTTGTGGAACTCTCTTCCGGTAACATCGGCAAGGTAATCGGCAAGGCGGATGAAAACCGCTTCATCAAGAAGCTGGAAGAAGGAAAGCGGGTGATCCTGGCGGTCCATTCCGGCTCCCTCATCACCCGCGAGTCTGCAGCCACCCTCTGCAAGGTCATCATCTCCATCATCCAGTCGTTCATCGGCCGGGTCTACCTGTCCAACCGGCTAAAAGTCTCCCCTCCCCTTTCAATCTACATCGACGAATCACAGTCCCTCCTTTACCAGGGGATAGAGGAGCTTTTCGCCAAGGCCGGCAGTGCGGACGTGATGGTGAATGCCTTCGCCCAGTCGGTTAACCAGCTCTATGCTGCCGTTGGAGAGGAATTCGCCAAGAGCATACTCGACAACACCAACACGAAGGTATTCATGCGCTGTCCGGATGCGGAGACCTCCCGTTATGCGGTAGAACATTTCGGAGTGCACAAGGTGCTGGCGCCGATCATGCAGCCGACTGGAACCATTACCGCCAGGGAGGTTGAGGAGGACGTGTTGAAAGTATCCGACATCCTCGATCTCCAGCAACAGGAATTCTACCTCATGACTTACTCGGGGAGATACCGGGGCAGGGTTCGCGAGGTGCAGCCGTCACGGCTGAAAATACGCTTCCCCTCGGCTCCGGTCGGCATCCCGATACCGGGGGAAACCGGGGAAGAACCGGGGGACGCATGCTGAAAAGTATCGCTGCATTCACCCTGTTCGCCGGCGGCACAGCTTCGCTCCTGTATGTCGTCAAGATCGCTCGGTCAGGCAAGGGCACAATCAGAATTACTACTGAGGAACCACGCCCGACCACTCTCGCGGAGCTCTCTCACATCTGGACCCGCGACGAGGAGACAGAAATCATCGACCTTGCAGAGCTTTCCAGGAACTGGAGAAGTGACATACCGGTTCCAGAGACACGATCGGAACGCCCTAGACCTTCATTCCGCCACCCGGAGATCATGCAGTTCCATCAGGACATGGTGGACGGCAAGCCGTTCATGATCCAGAATATACGGGCATGCATAGATGAGCTCCTGGAACTGCTGGACGACGAGGGGGACTGCCCGTCGGTGGTGAAACGTAACCGGAAAGAGGCGGAAGCGGGTCTCGCTCCGAATGTGTTCGATATCCTGGCAACTGTCCCACTCTACCGCCACTCGCTCAACGTAGCCCGGGAAATTGCGACTCTCTGTACCCAGAAAGTGGTCGTACCCAAGGCGATCATTGCCGCCCTCGCCCATGACCTCGGCAAGCTGCCTTCCTACCAGGCGAGTCTGTATGCCACGGGCGACCATCCCTATATCGCTTCCATCGTCCTCGGAAGTATTACGACCTTCCAGGACCTGGCCTATGCAGACGAGGTTGTCGACGCGGTCCGCCAGCACCACAGGCCGGAACCGGAGCTGGAGCTTGCTCAGAAACTGAAGGCTGCCGACCAGACTTCCCGCTCCAAGGAAATTGCTTCAATGCTGGGCCCCTCGAGAGAGGATCCCATAAAAACAGAACAGAATGACAGAAACCAACTGTCTGAGGAGGTCTCACAAAATGGCAAAACTGCTAAGTCCCATTCCGAAGCGAATGCTGCCGCTTCGGAAAGTTCCAACAGCGGAGTCTCCAAAAAAGAAACCGCGGCGAATACGGAGGTTCCCGGACATGGAACGGATACTGATCCGGACATCTTCGGTTCCGGCAATGGCAAAAAGGACAGGATTGCTAACCGTAGGGTCCCGATCGAATGGTTCGATCCTGAAGCAGCACTGGCCAATCTGAAACAGCACATCAATCGCATCAAAGGCGGACGATTCGTCGCCTTTTCCATGCCGGACGGCTACGTGTATGTCCAGGTGGCCTTTTTCTGGCAACTGGCAAAGAAGCTGTCGAAAAACAACCCGGAACTGCTCGCCGCCGACGCCGATATCCAGGCCAGGAGAAACATCATGTTCTCCATGGTGGAACGGCTGGACAAGGAAGCGGGCGCCATTGCCAAGGAGTTTCTCGGAGAGGGCTTCTACATGGCAAAGTTCATAATCAACCCGGAGTCGGAAAATCCCCAGGAAACAAGCTTTGTACCCTTCCGGGCGGAGGCATTCGGCGAGCCCGTGTCATTGCTCGAGGCCAAAAAAATTTCACGGATCCGGGAGATCGTCAAGGTTGCGGCGAAACATTTCATACAGAAGGAGGATATGCGTGCCGAATAGAACCTGGAAGATTTTTATTGGAGCAATGGTCGCTACCGCTGTTCTTCTCATTTCTCCGGCAGTTTTCAGCACGGAAGCAGCTGTAGAGGGAAAACCGGACCTGTTCCTTGGCAAGAGGACAAGTAAGGCGGAGGTTTACATCGTCACCGACTGGCTGTGCCCCTCATGCAGGGAGATCGAGCCGGAGTTAGCCAAGAGGCTGCCGAAAATCACCAGTCGGGCTAAAGTGATCTTCGTTGACTTCCCCATACATCCGGAGAGCGCGAACTTCACTCCGTACCACCTTTCACTCCTCGTCCATGAGAAAAAAAGATACCTGCAGGCAAGAGACGCCCTCTTCAAACTGGCAAGGCGGACAATAACCCCCTCAGTGGCTGATGTTCAACAGGCCGTTTCTCCGCTCGGAATCCGACTTAAGCTTTTGAGCTTTGTTGAGGTGGTCGAGGGTATGCATTATTTCGAAGCATTCATCAAAACCTATCACGTCAACATGACACCGACGGTGGTTGTGCGGAACAGCGTCACAAATGAGGTTAGATATCTGCTGGGTGAGTTGGAGATCAGCGGAGCTGCAATCCTTGGTGCAGTGAAAAATCTGTCGGGAGATTCCTGATGCAAGCCTTTCTGGACTTCCTCAACCCACTGAAACATGCCTCTCCGGAAAGATACATCACCATCTGGCAGGCACTGTTCTCGACGATACTGGAGGGGTTCTGGGGACGGCTACTGGCGTTTTCATTTTTTGGATTGTCTTTCTGGTTCGGAGTGAGGCGTCGGAATTTCGCGGCGGCAACAACATTCTTCGTCCTGTCGATTCTCGTCACGTACGGAGCGCCAATTTTAAGATCCTTGAGACTGCTCTAGGAGGAACCATGACAAACAAGGGCGGAAGCGGAACCAGCGACATCATACCTGTGCAGTCTGTCCAGGCGGAAACCCATCCCAGGGGCATCATAGATGCCATCTCGAACATAGAATACTATCACGCGCAGGAAAAGCGGGGAGCGATCCTTTCCGCGGGGTTTTTCACACTGAAGCAGAAGATCGAGTATTTTGAAGTGGGTTTCCGGGGATCGTTCATTTCCGGCCTTGTCACTGCAATGATCACGCCCGTAGCAATAGGGGTCACGGAGAAGATGATTCCCGTGTTCGGCTCAAGCACACCAACCGCTTTCGACGTGTTCTTCGTCTTCCTCCTTGCATTCGGTTTCTCTCTGGGGTACGCCTGTTTCATCGCAAGAGCTGCCTCTCTGTATATAGGCCCCTATACCAGAAGCATGATCCGCAATTTCGTCGGCGGAGTAATAACCGGTGCGATCGGCAAAATGATCATTGCCTTTATCTTCTTTCATTTTCTGTACATGGTGGTGCTCACCGAAAAACATATAGCCTGGCTGCTCCTGAAATTTAGGGGAAAGGCCAGTATCAATACCATAAATGCAGTCTTTCGCTGGATACTGGAATTCAAACCGGTCCTTATTACGGCATCGTATCTGGTAGTCATCATTACCCTTGTTTTTATAGCTATACCGCTAATCGCCATGTCACTGGCAGCGGCAAGGAACAGGAAACTGGAAAAGGTAAAGGCAATTGCGGAAAACTTTTAAAAGGAGGAATCAATGGCTAACGAAGAAAATAGTAAGAAGAATCGCATTTCGAGGGAAGAACAGCAACAGAAACGGCTGGAGCGGAAACTGCAACTGGTTCAGCGCCAGGACATGGACGTAATCTCGCGGAAGGCAATAGACACCTCCGACTTTATCCGTCTGATCGGCACGACTGATTACCTCATAAGTCTGGTCAGGGCGAACATGGGGCGCAGGGGAAGGATTGACGGGGTCAAGGGTATGGAATACATAGCCCGGGTTGAGAGGATAAAAGAAGAGCTTAACCTGCTGAATGCGGAAATGTGCAGGGAGTTGGGAAAAGATTACAAGCCTCCTTACGGTTTCGAGAATCCGTTGAAGGAAGAGAAGTAAACTACAATCAGCTGAATGCGTCACCATGGGTTTAAAGACAGGCTAGACGAACCTGCCCGTGCATATAAACAAGACTGATGCGATGATACGAAAGACAATGTATTGTCTGATTTGTAAATAACAAAATTTCATCGTTCAGGCTTTTTCAGAAAAATAATTGTCGGGTAGAAATACGGTGCGCGCATGTTTAGGTCAAAGTCTTCCATTGTTTCCGCCGTTTCCAGCTTCGTGGCAAAGAGACTCCAGACCATGCATCACGTTTCCGTAAGCCCCCCTCTCATCCCGGAAAGTCGGATTTCCCGATTCCGGTTGGCAGCAATGGCTATCCCAAGCGAACCTTCCTATCCTATCCGAAGTTTAAGCGTCCGCCCGCATCCACCCCTTGATAGACCAGTTATATCACCTGCTCGACATATTTATAGGGCTTGCCATTGCGCCCCGGTTCTGAGACCGGACAATGTCCCTGAATATGCCCGCCATTTACCGAGAGCCCCTTCGCCCGCTCAGGGTGTTACCCCTTGCAGTGTGACCTCATAGGTCACATGAGAAGGAATTACCCTTCCGTCATAGCTACTTCGAGCTCATGCGCCAGACCAAAATCCTCTCTCAGCCTAGGTTTTCCCTTGTACCAGGAGTCTTTGCAGGTTGTGGCGGATCCCTGCTGGATGTTGGCCCTTCCCGACTTTATCTCTGCGAATCCTTCTCTACGTGTCTAGACCCATACCCCGGCTGCTCCTGTGGTGCTCGTGCCCGTTTCTTCCCACAGAACTACGGCCTTCCCGGAGACTCGACCCGGTCGGCGCAAAGCAAAAATACATACTATAGCAACTTCAGTATGCGCCAATTTATCGAGGCTGCAGTCATTCACTAATGTTTAAACCCGTAGATTTGCTCGCCACCCAGGTTGCTCCCACCGCAGCCATAATTCTTGGCTGAGCAGCTGTGGCTTTTACATCCGAACACCTCACGGTTCGTTACCTCCCCGTGCCCCGGATATGCTAACCGTCCGATTCGGGCAACTGACGGTAAGAGGACTTGCACCTCTCAAGATTCGCAGCCTTGTCGGCTGTTCCCGAGTCCGTGTTGGCTCCCCATAGTGGACGAAATTCGAACTTTTTGTAGTCTTTTGTCGGAGTCTGGGACAAATTTGCAGTTGAAATAAAACAATATCACCAATTAGACGCAACCCTTCCTCTCTAAAGATTCGATCAATGGTAATTTGCTAATTTCACTGTATAATTTCCATACAGAAAATGCCACGTTGAGTTATGTGGAGATTAATAATTTCATAACGGGATTTTTTTTATGCTTAAAAGACAGAGGCCACTTTTAAACTGGGTTTTTATATTGTTATTTATTTCCCAGGTAAGTTGTGCTCACAAGACTCAGGTGCTTTCTGAAACTGAGAGACAAAAACTCGGTTCAATTGGAGTGGTTGCCGCAAATTTTATCCCTGAGTTTGAACTTCAGAAACCGGCAAAGGGTGGCTTCTCGGGTCTCGGAAGGGGGGCCGCGAGAGGGGCGGCAAAAGGATTTTCCGTACCGCTTTCTGGCGGAGGTGGCTCTGGTGGAGGATCTTTTGCTGGCCTTGCAGGTATTGTTATGCTTGGCTTTGCAGTAATAGGCGGGACTGTTGGCGGGATAGCGGGGGGAATTTCCGGCGCTACTAAGGCAGTACCGGCTTCCGATGTCGAATCCGCGGAAGCTGCGCTCAAAAAAGCTGTCAAAGATCTTAATATCCAGGAAAAATTGCAAGATCATGTTCTGAAATTATCCAGGTATTGGCCTAAATACAGAATCATTGCGTTGTCTGAAAAGGGGCCCAAGGCTCCGGATGAGAAAGTATCGTACAGTTTTTTGTCAAGTAAAGGTGTGGACACTGTTTTAGAAATAGAAGTTCGTAATTTTGGCTTGTCAGGAAAATGGGAGGTCAATCCTCCTCTCGTGTTTTTCATGAATGCCGCTGTGCGACTGGTACAGGTGAAGGATGATAAGGAACTGTATAATTATACGTTTACATATGTCAGCAGTACACACAACTTTACCGATTGGGCTGCTGCGGATTCCAAGTTGTTTTATGAAGAGATGGTTCAAGCCTACGATTATCTTTCGTCGCAGATAGTCAATAATTTGTTTGTATTGTCACCATCTGTTGAGCAGAGAGGACCTGATACGGAACATATTGAACAAGAAGAAAAGCTTTTATGGAAATGAACTCTGCAATATAGAGCTGCAAAATGTTAATTTCAATACGATTGACCTTCTGTTCATTTCTAATAATTTAATGTTTATGGATCGGAGAAGGTAGATTCATGTCCCTTGTTATGAACTTTCGACGGCTTAGAATATATTTTTTTGTATTGGTGATGTTGTTTGTAGCTGCCTGTACGATCAAGTATACAATTGAACTGAATCCAGACATAAGAAATCCCCCTACATTCGATAAATTACCTCTCACAATTGGCGTTTACTATTCAACCGAATTCAAAAATTACGAGTTCAGACGTAAGGTGCATCCGAAGTTATTGGTTATTCCTGCAGGGAAAGGTAGTGTCGCCTTCTTCGATAAAGTTCTTCCAATAATGTTCGGGAACGTTGTGCAGCTAAAAACCTGGCCTATTCCTCGACAAGAGAATCCGGAATTATCCGGGATTCTTATCCCAAGCATTCAAACATTAGAGTTCTATGGTGTTGAAGGGTTTCTTAGGGCGGAAATCGTATACCAGTTCACATTGTATTCATCAGACGGGCAGAGTATTGCATCCTGGAATGTGAAAGGAATAGGAATGCGAAAATTGGGGTTTGAGTTTACCAGTCCTGAGACTCGGATTGGACAAGCAACTGACTTTGCCATGCAAGATGCGGCCGTAAAGTTCATAATAAAATTCAGAGAGATTCCTGAGGTTCAAAAGTGGTTACAAAGTGTTTTAAAATAACATATCTCTGTAGAAGTATATTAATTCCTATTTCACTCTTGGAAATTTGAGTTATTATTTCTATCTCTACGTTTTCCCTGGGACAATAGTTCATGATTGTATTCATAAGACAGATCACGCTCTTAATCTCTTGTGTATCGTGTCAAAGATAAAGAAAGTGGGACTTTCCCTGAGAAAAGTCCCACTTTTGGGTTTTGGCTCCCCGTCGTGGACGGTATTAGAACTTTTTGCAGCCTTTCGGCATAGGCCAAAACCGAACTGCATATGGAAAAAGGTCACACCCCGTATGGATATGGCCTTTGTAATGAACAAAGATGGTTTACATTTCAACGCCGATGAAGGTCATAATTGAAAGCAGGTCCAAGTAATTAATGGTTGCGTCTCACATCTCAGCTAACCAGCCCTTTCCTTGCTTTTTAACTCCATCTTTCATCGCATCGAGAAATTTTGATCTCAGCCCGTCGCTCAGCAGGGCTTTTTTCAATGGAGGCAGCTTCAGAAAAGCCCCAACAAAGGCACGCATGAACTTTTGATTTATGCTCTGCGGATTTGTGAAAATCTGGTTCTGCAGGGTCCCCTTTTCCAGACATTCCAGCATTACCCGTTCAAAAGTGGTCTCCGGGTGAATCACTCTCTGACCGCGTTTCGTGAGTTTGCAAGCTCCCTTGGGGCATTGTAGGGCACATACTCCGCAACCGAGGCAGATTGACGTATCGACATGCGGTGCCATTTTCCTTTTCGCTTCCGGAACCTCCTCGGCATTCATGGTAATCGCATTTATGGGGCAGGCCTTTGCGCATTTACCGCAGCCTATACAGGTTTCATAATCAATCCCGGCAAGGAAGTTTGAAGTGACTATCATGTTCGGGTAGCCATATTTGCTAACGCCCAGAAGAACTTCGCAGCAGCACTTGCAGCAGTGGCAGACGAATCTGATGTTTTTCTGGACATTGTCGGATGTCAATACCAGCCCCATTTCCCTTGACCGTGCAAAATGCTCCATCATTTCGCTTTTCGTGACTTCACGGGCCAGTTTGTGTCTTATCATCATATCCGCCGCATAACCGAACTGGGAGCATGTTTCAAGGGGGGTGTCACACATTTTTTCTCCAAGATGGGTCTTCTGGTGACGGCAACTGCAAAGGCCGATTGAGAATCTGTCTGCTTCGTCAATAAGAGCCGATGCCTTCTCGTAATCCAGAACCTCGGCAAATTCTGACTGCTTGATTGCTTCACTATGTGGTAATGCCCTGAAAATAGAGAATTGCTTGCCTTCTCCCCAGTTTGTACCAAAAAAAGCACTATCCATATACTCGTGAAGGAGTCTCGCCCACTCCTTGCTGTTAAGGTTCGGCCCAACCCTCATCATGGTGAATTCGAAAATACCGATCATTATGGGCGAAGGCATATAGTAGTACGTTTCGTGTATCCAGATATCCATGACTATACCTTTAGCGGTCAACCCGTCCAGAATCCGCCGTAATGCGGACTTTTCATAGCCGGTAATCCTTTCCACCTCCTCGAAGGTGGATAGGCCGTAGGGCATTTTGACGACAACATCTGCCTCTTCACCCGAATAAAGCTCCTTCAGGACCGCGTGCAGCTTCTCATTCCAGGGAGCCCTTGTCTCCAGTCCGTCAATCTTCTTCCCTAGTTTCCGAAAAGCATCCTTTCCAACGAGATGTCCCATAATGATCCTCCTTTTAAAGGCATTAGGTCCGTTAGTTGTGTACGATTTGGAGTTTTATAAAACAAAAATCCTGTTTCAAATTGCCGATCTCTCAAAAGACATCAGCCTTACGGTAACTTCTTTATCAAATCGCTGAATTGTTCTTTGTTGAACGCCTTCATCGTCGTCGTTTTCACATTTCCAAGGGAGCCAAGTGCCAGCAGGTAAGTCATCATAGCTTCATCACTGGGAGATTCGGCGATTACTACGTAATCATACTCGCCCATGACCACATAGAAACCGATAAACTTGCCCCCTCCGGCTTCCATTGCCTTGATTGCCTGCTCCACCCGCGCCGGAGCATCCTTGATGTTTTTGATCCCCTGCTCCGTCAATTTCAAAAGCGAAATATAGGTTGGCATTCTCTTATCTCCTTTCTGATCCGGAATTTAGATTTTAATTCTAAATTGTTGCGGTACTTCCTGCTTGACAGAATTATTCGTGTGAGAGACCGGCAAACATAATTTGACACGCAAAAAAGCCGAACTCACGAAAGAATCGTATCCTTCGGCAGCTCGGCCATCTTGTAATCAAGCCCCGCGCTTTCCGCACTCTCTTCACAGGGAGCTTGGCTTTATCGTGGATTTATCGTTAGAAAAATATTTATAATGACATATCATAATATTAGCGCACATCAAGTTCTTGTCAATGTACACCAATTGCTACTGGGGGACTTAGGTTGATGAGGATTTTGAGAAAATATGCGTTCTGAGGAAAATATTTTCCGCCCTCCAAGTTGTAAGATCATAAAATTAATATAACTTGACGCGACATGAACATGCGGTATCCCTGGAACAATGGTTAAACAAATGTAATTATTGTTGAGTAAGTGAGACAATTAAGCCATACCTTAGTACGGAAAGGACGGAAACTGGAGAGTCTTATGCGCAAAGATATCTTTTATGTCAAACGATCATATCGAAGCGTTCTGGCTATTTATCCTTTACGTGAGTCAATACTTGTTAGGTTTTTGTGCTGAAAGGAGCAATGAGAAATGAAAGCAATCGCGATCAATGCAAGTCCAAAGATGGACAAGGGCAACACTGCTGCTATCTTAATGCCTTTCCTGGAGGGGATAAGAGAGGCAGGAGCAGAAGTTGAAATCTTCTACACCTCAAAGATGAAGATAAACCAGTGCCAGGGTGATCTGGCATGCTGGTTCAAGACACCCGGCAAGTGCTCCCAGAGAGATGACATGGATATACTTCTTCCCAAACTTGCCGAGGCGGACATATGGATTTTTGCAACTCCTGTGTATGTGGGTAGCATGTCCGGGCCGCTGAAGAACATGATAGACCGGATTCTCCCTCTGGTGACTCCATTTTTCGAACTGCATAATGGTCATTGCAGTCATCCAGTAAGGGAAGGTGCTTTAATCAGCAAGCTTGTGCTGGTTTCCACTTGCGCCTTCTGGGAGTTGGACAACTTTGATCCATTGATTGCCAATTTAAAAGATATTTGCAGGAATGCGAATCTGGAATTCGCGGGGGCACTGCTCAGACCGCACTACAGGGCTTTGCAGTCAATGGTGGAAAAGAATGAGCCGGTTAACGATATATTTGATGAGGCAAGAGAAGCTGGTCACCAATTAGTCCGAGATGGTGCCATATCCAGTACAACACTTGCGGCAATCAGCCGTCCTCTTTTACCTTTAGAAATGTAGCTGGGATTAGTAAACCAGCGTTTTCAACAGCTACTTGACCAGTTGAATAGCAAATAGAGAGCAGCATATCCACGGACAGCAGTGAACCAATCGAAAGCTGCATATTCTGCGGCCAACGCTGGATGCAGCGGTACTGTCTAAAGAACTCTGTCCTCCTGACAGCAGGCTTGCACCCAGAAAGGAATCATATAATGAAAGCAATCGCGATCAATGCAAGTCCAAAGATGGACAAGGGCAACACAGCTGCTATTTTAAAGCCTTTCCTGGAAGGGATAAGAGAGGCAGGAGCAGAAGTTGAAATCTTCTATACCTCAAAGATGAAGATAAACCAGTGCCAGGGTGATCTGGCATGCTGGTTCAAGACACCCGGCAAGTGCTCCCAGAGGGATGACATGGATATATTTCTTCCCAAACTTGCCAAGGCGGAAATATGGATTTTTGCAACTCCGGTGTATGTGGACGGGATGACTGGACCTTTGAAGAATATGATAGACCGGATTCTCCCTCTGGTGACTCCCTTTGTTGAACTTCGTGATGGTCACAGCCGCCATCCTATAAGAGAAAGTACAATACCCGGCAAAATTATTTTGGTGTCATCATGCGGCTTATGGGAGGTTGATAACTTTGACCCCTTGCTTAATCACATAAAAGCGATTTGCAGGAATGTAAAAAGGGAATTCGCAGGGGCACTGTTGAGGCCACACTGCCCAGCGTTCAAGTCGATGGCCGACAAAGGCGAGCCAGTTAACGATATATTTGAGGCAGCGAGGGAGGCTGGTACTCAGTTGATTCGAGAGGGTTTGATGTCGAGTCAATCACTTGCTACTATCAGCCGTATTCTCCTATCTTTAGACATGTATGAACAATTCAGAAACCGAAGGGCTCAGGAAGCACTTTCTGCAATGGGCAACAAGTAGGAGCATAATTTTGAGTTTTCATTTGCATCTCTATGGTTTCTCAGGCACAACAATTCAAGATTATATTCAAAATGCAGAATATGTCCTTAATATTTTGAGCATTATGTCAAACTGACAAAAAGAATGGGGCTTTTCATTGAGAAAAGTCCCACTTTTGGGTTATGGCTCCCCAGAGCGGACTCGAAGTGGTACATGAGGATAGATGAGGGTTTTCTACCAATCAGGCACAGTCAGTTATCCACAAACATTCCGTCTGGCCGCATTTGTCCGCATTACCGGTACTATAGCAATCGGCGTTGCTTTCATCCCGTTGAATGGCCCGGATAATGTCTGCCTTTTTCATGTTTGCCGTTTTGATGCCTCTTTTTTTTGCGATTTCCCTGAGTTCCTGCATTTTCATGATCGCTGTCTACTCCTTGAATGAATTTACAAATTTATCAATAACTATATCAAGTGTTGCTGCAAAAACAATAAGTTTCCGGAATTTATTTTACCGCCGGATACTGCTGTCCAAATATATGTCCTCCATTTTATCAGGCTCTGTTAGCGGAAAATCTTGTCAATGACTTGATTTTTGAAACGTGCTCCATATACTGGAAATGAGAGCATTAGATAAATTGGTGAACAGGTTACTGGAGGATGTATATAGAGGAGATACGAATTGTGAAAATGCTTGTTACCGATGTTGTGTTTGAAATTGTGGAAAATGGTTTTAGTTACGATTTTGACAGCAATGGCAATCCGGCTATCAGCATTACGGCAATTACGCCTAACGGTAAGAAATGCGATTGTTATTGGTGGTATAAAGAACGCGGAAAAGGTGTGTATCGTTTTAATGACCGTGCATACGATAAAGGAAACGACGGTCATGTCAGGTTTTGCAAATGGCTCCAAAAATATGCGGATTGCAATGAAGAAGAAGCAATTAAGGCAATGAAAATTATTTTAAAAAAAATAAATAAGAGAGATCAATATTTTGATAACGAGCTGCACGAAAAATATTTGGATGCTGGCACGGATATTATTATAGATTCCGGCATTATGCTGGATGATAGAGCAGGACGTGTCTGCAAAACAACTAACGGAAAATATATCGGCGCCATTACTTGCAAAGGCGAACTTGAGACTCTGGTATATATTGTAAAAGAAGAAGTTGACGACTTATATCATAAAATTAAAGACTACCAGTACAATGACGTCGACAGGACTGCTGTCATTATTGATGCTGTTGAAAGAGCGGCAGGATTGGAGTAATAGTCGAGTAGACCGGGTTCTTCCGGTGTAGGCTTGATATTCATGTCTTCGTTGCCGCCTGATTTCGCAGACGATGTCACATGCTATCTCTCAGCCATGCACCGGTTGTACCGGCCCCTCT
>Ga0187878_1002630_pt1 | contig 15702 bp, 13 predicted proteins | sample June2016WEW_17_1_FD_132979 | JGI IMG/M metagenome (GOLD analysis project Ga0187878, IMG submission 132979) | Peatland microbial communities from SPRUCE experiment site at the Marcell Experimental Forest, Minnesota, USA - June2016WEW_17_150 | ecosystem: Environmental > Terrestrial > Soil >...
GAAGCTTTGAACCGAAGCCCCAGTAAACGGCGGCCGTAACTATAACGGTCCTAAGGTAGCGAAATTCCTTGTCGGGTAAGTTCCGACCTGCACGAATGGTGTAACGATTTGGTCACTGTCTCGACCACGGGCTCGGTGAACTTGTGGTACCGGTGAAGACGCCGGTTACCCGCATATGGACGGAAAGACCCCGTGCACCTTTACTGCACCCTAGCACTGGGTTCGGGTAACTCATGTGTAGAATAGGTGGGAGACTTTGAAGCGGTGGCGCTAGCCATCGTGGAGTCACAATGTGAAATACCACCCTTGGCTTATTTGAACTCTAACCCATCCCGCTGAATCGCGGGAGGAAACACTGTTAGGCGGGTAGTTTGACTGGGGCGGTCGCCTCCTAAATAGTAACGGAGGCTCCCAAAGGTATCCTCAGCCTGGTTGGTAATCAGGTGTTGAGCGCAAATGCACAAGGATGCTTAACTGCGAGACAGACAAGTCGAGCAGGTGCGAAAGCAGGGATTAGTGATCCGACGGTTCCGAGTGGAAGGGCCGTCGCTCAAAGGATAAAAGGTACGCCGGGGATAACAGGCTGATCTCCTCCAAGAGTTCATATCGACGAGGAGGTTTGGCACCTCGATGTCGGCTCATCGCATCCTGGGGCTGGAGAAGGTCCCAAGGGTTTGGCTGTTCGCCAATTAAAGCGGTACGTGAGCTGGGTTCAGAACGTCGTGAGACAGTTCGGTCCCTATCCTATGCGGGCGCAGGAAACTTGAGAAGAGTCGCTCTTAGTACGAGAGGACCGGAGTGAACGCACCTCTAGTGTACCAGTTGTCATGCCAGTGGCACCGCTGGGTAGCTATGTGCGGTTGAGATAAGCGCTGAAAGCATCTAAGCGCGAAACTCACTTCAAGATTAGGTTTCCCCTCACCTTCGGGTGGGATAAGACTCGTAGAAGATTACTACGTTGATAGGCTGCAGGTATAAGCCCGGTAACGGGTTCAGCCGAGCAGTACTAATAAGTCGAATGACTTTGCCATAAATTTTTATCATGCAGATAGATTTGCATTGATAAACCTGTTACCGTCGGAGAACTTAAGAGTTTTTCTCTACGAATAAATTCATTCAACCTGTCATTCTGAGGGAGCTTTGCGACCGAAGAATCTCAAGGTTAAAATCGGATGAGATCCTTCGCTGACGCTCAGGATGACAGCAGCGAAAATTATCGTGGAGTCAGGTTTTCTGGTGACAATAGAGAGGGGGAAACACCTCTTCCCATCCCGAACAGAGAAGTTAAGCCCCTATTCGCCGATGGTACTACTACCGCAAGGTTGTGGGAGAGTAGGTAGTTGCCAGGATTTATTTCTAAAAGCCGGTTAGTTTACTAATCGGCTTTTTTATTATAATGCCACAGAGCTCACAGAGAATTTGTTTCGGAAGAGTTGCGTGCCCCACCGAAGCCCGATGGGCGCAGGCGGGTTGCCAGTCCGCCGTAGGCGGATTATTTTGAAGGTCTGGTTGATTTATTCGATCAGACTTTCTTTTTTTATAAAGACTCTCTCACTCCTTTATTCGGTTGTGGGAGCCCGTCAGAACCGGATAAAATCCGTGACGGTTTTTTCTTAACACACAGAATGACATGACGATATGAGGTGTTTTTTCATAGAATAATATCGATTTTCGATTAAGATAAAATATAAACTATTTTATATTTCAGAAAATATGAGTAATAATAAATTCATTCTTACTTTGATGATATTATTAGCGCTGACCGCAGCAAACCTGCGGGCACAAAACGATAACGGTTCATGGAAGTTATTTACAGACTCTGCTAAAGGGGTCTCGTTCCGGTATCCGGAAACCTTGGAGACTAAATACATTAATACGCGTATCTGGCCGCCGGAAGTTCAAGTTTTAAATGAATCTTTTACCTGCGGTGAAACTAATCCCGGAGATGATGGTATGTTAAAAACTGAACAAAGGATCATTAATGATAATACATATTGCGTAACAGAAAAGTCTGAGGGCGCAGCCGGTACCGTATATATTCAATACACATACGCCTTTCTGAAATTTGGCAGGGTGGTGAATCTAAATTTCGTCCTCGGTTTTGTTCAATGCGGAAATTATGATAATCCCGAGAAGTCTGAATGCGAGAAGGAAAGACGTAAATTTAATATTGATAAAATTATTGATCTGATCGCACAAACTTTGGTCATAGAGAAAGGATAAGAAATTAACCGGATTTCTGATGGAAACGAACAGCTTAAGTGCTCTCTGTCCCAAGTAAATAAGAAATATTCTTTTTCAAAACCAATAGTGCAAGGCAGGTTGTATTAATTCCCGGTTGCTGAATCACTTTCTTTAAAACGTTCTCAAGTTCAGTAAATTCAGCAGGAGTTAAAACGCTGTTCATTAGCTCTCGCAGCGTCTTTGCGTGCGGGTTGGGAGCTGCATCAAAGAAGAATTTCCACGAAGCATAGTGAACTTGTGAACTACGCGATAGAGAGTAATCTAATTCAATCTCTTCAAACCCGGCTTTAATTGCTAAATTCACAAGATCATGTTCGTTGTAGCCAATTAGAGAACCCTGTGTTTGATTCACATGACGATTTGATTCATCGATCACTTTTTGAAGCAGATCTTGAACGCTTAAGAGCGGTTCACTGTCTAATGTGTAACCGTGAAAAAGTCCTTCTCGAAATTCTTTATGCCTCTGATTGATCGGTTCCATAATAGATGCTATGCCGCCTGGTTTAAGGACGCGGTATATCTCATTAAAAGCTGATTGTTTATCTTTGACATACAACAATACCGATCTCATAACAACCCTATCAATGGATCTGTCCTGCAGGCTAGAAAGGTCTTCTGCTCCGGCAATCAAAAATTCAATTCGTTCATCCTGAATTTTCTTTTGATTGAATATTTCTTTTGGAATGGCAAGAGCAGCTTCCGAGATATCAGAAAGAATTAATTTTCCCTTAGTACCTAATTTTGATAGTGCCGTCAGACCTACCAATCCGTCTCCTGCACCTATATCCAGCACTTTTGCAGATTCAAAGATCTCTGCCTTATCCACAATTTTTCGAGCAAGTTCTTTATATTGATGCAAAGCGAATGCGCGGGAGACTTGATCTCCGCTAAATCTCCGTCTTTTCAGCCATTCGCTCCAGATATCCTCGTTTTTTTGCATAATTAGTGTTTATTCAGCTCAGTTAAGTGGTTTACTTATATTAATTGAATAAAATATAAAACATGTCCGTAAAGTAAAATCACATTGTCCGTCCGATATATTATACCGATTCAGCATTGCGGAATTATAATTTATAACTTGTCATTTCCGCAGTAAATTATTAATTTATAATCAGGTTGTTAATACTGAAACGTTGTTGTTAATTTGCTTTCTTTTTTTGAGGATTAACCGGTCTAATTAAAAATTAATTCCGATAAATTAATCAAAGGAGTTAATAATGCACAAAGTTTATTTACCGATCATTTTTATTCTCTCAATTGCCCTTACTATAATGATAGTTCTTTATATCAAAAAAGCACCCGAAGAAAAAAATGAATTCCCATTACCCCAAAGTTACGAGAATCTATCCGAAAAGTATGTGGGAATAGGAAAGAATGGATTAGCTTATGTTCCGCATATTTCACACGATATTGTTTCAGTCATTGATCTAAATGCCAATAAAGTCATCGGTATCATACCAGCAAGTAAAGGGGCTGATTATATAGCTTTTTCACCAAATGGTGAGAGAGGATATATCACATGTTTTAATGCGGGAGAGCTGGTAGTCTTTGATAAGAAGACCAATAAACATATCGCAACCGTCAAAGCAGGATCTAATCCCGATGCCGCTTTAGTTACCCAGGATAACAAATTTGTTCTGGTCAGTCATGAATCTTCTGACGGATTATGGTTCCTTAATGCAGAAACAAATGAGTTTGTTAAGAAACTCGATGAGGGAACAGGATTTCCTGTTAGTTATCAGAACGGCAAGCTCGTTTATGAAGCACAGATCTTTGTCCCCTATGTTTATGTCATTGATCCGGTGAAGCAGGAAATAATTAAAAGAATACAAGTCGGAGGCAGACCGATGGGGCTTGTCTTTTCACCTGATTATAAATATGCATACATCCCTAATTATGATCTTAACGAAGTGGAGAAACTGGACGTTGGCGCTGATTCTGTAGTAAAAAGAATAAGCTCGGTCAAGAACCCAAGGGGAATAGATGTAACCCCGGACGGCAAATTTGCCTACGTAACAAATGTTAGTGATAGCAAAGTAACTGTGATAGATCTGGCAACCGATGAAATCTCTGCAACAATAAACGGATTCTACATGCCGACATGGGTTGATATTTCACCGGACGGGAAATATGCATATGTTACTAATCAGGGGAACGCATCAGTGGCTGTCATCGATATTCAAACGAATAAGATCATTTCAACAATAAGAACAGCTGATAATGGAATAACAATTACTTTGGATTGATTTTCGATCCTTTAGGCACATAATCAAAGAAACGCTCTGTTTTACCGCCTGATCTCCATTCTGCCCGCAGAACGGTTTTGCGTTCGACACGGCGCAGGGCAGAAAGTAAGTTTCGATTCAGATCTTTCGCTGTTTCCCCCCGCATTGCTGCCTTTACAAGAAATCCTTCATCAGTTGATCTAATAGATGCTTTGGGCACTAACTGTTTCAAAGCAAGTTTAATAGCTTTAGGGTTATTTGTGCTAATTTGCGCAGTAAGAATGTAAGTTTTCATTTTTAATACCCTTAATTAAATCTTAAATTACGAAATGATTGTGTATATGTGCTTCTTTTAGATATTACTCTTATTGCACACTGCCAAATCACATTGTATATCAGGGATATTTTCTATCAACCTCAATCTCGTAGTCTCATTCTGTAAGTTTTTCGTATCTTCTTTTATAGATTTTCGATATCCAAAGTTCATCGCTATATAAAGCAATGGATGCGGTGAACCATGGCTTAATCTTTTTACGATGGAACTTATCTTGTAAAATTGCTTTCTGGTATAAAGATGACCTTCTAATAATTCCTGGGTTGTCATATTCTTTGGCCTGAATACGACTGTGTTATGGTCATAATATTGCCATTCCTCAGTGATCAATCTTCCTTCTTTTTTGAATCTATCATATATTCTTGTACCCGGATACGGCGTCAGGATGTTAAATGTCACTGATGCAATCTTGTTCCTCATTAAAAACTCTAATGTCTCATCGAAGATGGATCTACCGTCTTCATCAAAACCAAACACCATCGATGCATGAAAAACAATCCCAAAACCCTTTACTTTTTTAATCGCCTCTTCGTTATCTGTCAGCTCGTTGATGGATTTTCTCATCTTCTTCAATGTACTGGTTGAGACACTTTCCAATCCGAAGAACAATTCTGCACATCCGCTTTGTGCTGCAAGCTTCATAAGTTCTGTATCTTTCACGAAAGATACAGATGCCTGTCCAACCCATTTTATTTTAAGCGGTATAAGTGCTTTGAAAAGTTCCTTAGCATATTTCGGATGACCTATTATATTGTCATCAAGGAAAAGAAATATCTTTCCTTTGGAAGCTATAACGTCCTCCACAACTTTTTCTACAGGAAGCGAACGAAGTTTCTTTCCAAAAAATTGTGGTACACAACAGAAGTCACAGTCATAAGGACATCCCCTGGTCGTAACAATAGGCTTCACATTGAACAGTCCGTTAGATTTTTGAGAAAGTTCTCTTCTGGGCAGCGGAGAAAGTGATGCATCCGGTTGGTGTGAAGTATAAAATCTTTGCAGCTTACCCTGTTCAAAATCGTTCAGAAGTATCCCCCACGTGTCCTCTGCTTCACCAATCACAATTGCATCTGCATATTGAATTGATTCATGCGGAAGAACTGTCGGATGAACACCTCCTATGACGACCGTCTTCCCTCTTTTTTTGAACTCCATTGCCATCTTATAAGCTCTTGGAGCATTTGCAGTCATCGTGCTGATACCGACTATGTCACAATCTTCGTCGAAATTAACAACTTCGATTTCTTCTTCAACAATCTTAATTTCGTAATAAGACGGCGTGAGAGCTGCAATAATATTGAGTGAGATCTGCGGTATTCTCAGCGAAACGTGAAGCCGGCGATGTTCATACTGGCAAGGTGAAACTAAAAGCAGTTTCATTCTTTTCCTTTCTATTTTCATTTATCATAGTTATAAAATATAAATTAATGATTTATATAATAATAGATATGTAAATAAACTTACATAACTACAGATATGAATAACCCATCAAAGATAGTTCTTTCTCTAATTATTTATAGTGTGGTGTCGGGTCTGAAGGACTCCTATAGAGAGTTCCTCTCCCGACACGATTCTCTTGCCTGCCTTTGGTAGGAGTCAGGAAGACCCGACTACACAATACGAACTCCAATTCACTTCCACTTGCCAACCAGCCGCCGCATAACTATAAACTGACCCATATGGTAGCTTGTATGGTCAATTATCTGTTTGTATTTTCGTTTCTTAGAGCATGGACAGGAAGTTTTATAAAAAGATAATCCTTATTTTCATCTTTACGGCGGCTTTTGCATACGTGGAGTCAGCTGTGGTGATTTACCTGCGCCAGATATATTATCCGCAGGGATTCCATTTTCCTATAAAGAAACATGTTGACCTGCTTCTGTATATAGAAGTTATAAGGGAATTTGCAACTCTGGTAATTATGGTTTCCATCGGCGCTCTCTTAAGCAAAAAGTTCTGGGAAGGTTTCGGGTATTTCCTTGTTATCTTCGGCACATGGGACATATTTTTCTACATCTGGCTGAAGGCGGCGATCAACTGGCCAACATCTATCGTTGAGCCGGATATACTGTTTCTCATTCCTGTCCCATGGATAGCTCCCGTGCTGGCGCCAGTCCTGGTCTCATTGGTGATGATCGGGATTGGAATTGATATCACAGGGATATTTGACAAAGGATATAATGTTAAACCGCATCTTATACATTGGATCATTGTGCTTCTGGGTTCGATTTTCATACTTTATTCGTTTATGTGCGATACCAATGCGATGTTCTACGAAAAATATCCTCTACCTTATAAGTGGGGTTCGCTTATTGCTGGGCTCATGCTTTACTTAATTGCTCACATCATATTGCGGAATAAGAATGTTCGCAGCAGGCCGAATAACGTTGAGTAGAATTACAGTACTCATGAATGATGCGATTAACGAAACTAGTCCGTAGGATTTTGTTAGAGGAACAGCAGATGTGAGATGAATAAGTTTCATCGGTAACAATCCTATCCTTTAATCTTTTCGAATAGTTGGTTATTTTCAACAAATGATTACGAAAGATAAAAGTTGAAAAAACACATCCCGGTAAGTAAGGAGAAATCTAATGATGCAAAAGAGCAAGCACCGGTCATAATCTATGATAGGTTAAAGATAATTGATTATTTCTTACTTGCTTCATTTTTCACATTCTTATCGATCATAACCTCATTTAAGATATTCCTTGATGATGATACTTTCTGGCATCTTGCTACGGGAAGATTTTTAATTCAGAACGGGTATATACCATCAACGGATGTATTCGGTTATATTACGTACGGATTAAAATGGATACCGTTCGAATGGGGATGGGATGTATTGACCTATCTGTTGTATAATATCGGCGGGTATTATACATTATCGATCTTCAGAACAATAATAATACTGATAACATTTGCTTTCATAATATATTTATTATGGAAAAACAATGTTTCCCTTTCGCTGGTCATTCCATTCTCGGTCGTGATCGTCTTTGGAGTGCTTGGAAGATTCAGCATAAGACCGCAGATCGCTACTTATTTATTTCTAATCATAATTCTTTTTCTTTTCTTCCGCATTAAGTACAACTATTCCGGTAAAAAAAATATCCTGGTGATACTGCCCGTGATATTCCTGATCTGGGCTAACATACACATGGGTGTTTTGCTCGGGATATTGATATTCGCTTTGTACATCATATCTGCAGAAGCAGATTATTTTATAATCAATAAGAAAGAGAACACCGATGAGAGAAAAAAAGGGAATAAATATTTGCTCTGCTCATTCGTTATTTCGATAATTGCATTGTTGATAAACCCACATTTTATAGATACTTACCTGTATACATTCGCCCATCCGCAAATGCAGATGCTTGAGGACATTAATGAATGGAAATCACAGTTCAGTTCAATAACTATCTCGTACTATTATGTCAGGATATACATTTTCTTTTTAATAACCGGAGTGCTGTTACTTTACTATTCGGTGAAGAAAAAAGATCTTTTCCCGGCACTGCTGTATATCGTGACAGGCATTTATTCAGTACAGGGTATGAGATTTATGTCGGATTACCTGATAATCATATTCATTATGTGGATGCTGGCGTTGAACAGTCTTTTCGAAAGAACAAAGTTCAATAAATTCTTAAATTCCTTATACACTAAAATAGTGATAATAGTATGTTTGGTTTTTCTGATAGTTAAAACCTATGATAATACACTTTATAAAGATTACCTGGGGAATTATTTTCGTGAGACAGGTTTCGGCGTGAACGAGAAGTTCTTTCCAAAGTCAATGTTTGATTTTATAAAGAAAGAGAACATTGATAAGATAGGAACAAAACCCTTCAATAGTCTTAAGATAGGAGGTTACTTCATCTGGGAATTCCCGGAGAGCAAAAACTTCATAGACAGCAGGAATTTAAATGACAGAATATACTCACTATATAAAAATATCAATTTAAAAGAGCAGGGTTATGAATTTTTGCTGGATACCCTGGGAATCGATTATGTTATGTACAGCACGCCATATATGACAATTAACGCCTCAGAGATAAAGTTCGGGATAATTTCCTATCTCTCCCTGGCAGACGTTAAATGGAAGCTTATCTACTGGGATGACAGGTCATTCCTATTTGTTAGAAATATTCCGAAGTTCAACGATCTGATTAATAAATACGCCTATTATTATATAACTCCTTACAATTTCATCTTCAACAGAACTTACCTCGACGAAAGCTATAAAAACCACAAGAATTTTGCGGATGTAGAGCTGAACAGGAAATTAACGGATGATCCGAAGGGAATAATTATTAATGATATGTCCTCATACCTGAGAAGATATCACTGACCCGTCTAAAGTCTCCAGTTAGTAGGATTTGTTTGTGTAGAAATTTCTTTCATGTTCGGTTAAAACTCATCCATTATAATCTTCCCGCCCGATTGTATTCTCAAAAATATTATGCTGATGGAATTTAATTATTATACGAAATGTTATTCTGTTATATAACTTGCTGTCTTTCTCACGTTTAGTTCAAAAACTTCGATTTTATAATAATTTTAATTACTTAAGCTATGAAGAATATTAAATTTATAATTTTCTTTGCTTTAGTGTTCATTTCTGTAAGCATATACTCAAACCCAAAACATATCCCTGTTTTTTACAACGGTGACAGAGATTCATTGTTATTTGACGGAGCGGAGGAGAGCTCCGATGTCATAAAAATATCGGATGAGTCATGCCGGATTATTGTCAACTACGCTGTGGATGCATCAGGAGAGATTTTAAAAAGGAAAATTTCGAATATCTGCGGACAACGTGATACAGGGTGGGTTGCAAAACACGCCGATACATTGAAAGCACGCGATATGCTTCAAGAAGGCACAGCTGTAAAAACCGGTCCTAACGGAGAAATCTCGATTTTACTGATCACAGGTGATTCGAAAGCTGATGTTATAACGGAATTTGCGCTGGGACCCAATTCTACACTTAATCTACCAATACTAACAGACTTATGTACCGCAATGAAGAAGAAATTAGATATCGGGCAGATGAAGGTAGATCTTAAAAAAGGTAAAATACTTGTCAATATGGGGGAAAAAGCGAATCAGATAATTCAAGATTTACATCAGCTCACCCATGACGTTGGTCTAATGGTATTTAACACTGCCAATTCAATAATAAACGATTTGCATACACAGTTCTCAATTGAGGTCAGTGCATCCGGAAACGATACTGCGGATATAATAAAAGTGTATGAAGGCAAAGTAAAAGTCAGCGTACCATATACGGGTCAAAACAAAGGTGAAGGGAAATCCAAAGCTCAGGAAATGCAGCAGCTCACCCAGGATTACAAGGACGGTAAAATAACAATGGAGGAATTGCAGAAGAAACTTAAAGAGGAAACACAAAATATGGTGAACACTGCCGAAAATATACTCCCGGTAACGGTGGAGGTGGGTAATAAATGCACAAATTCGAACGGCGTTCTCAAAGTTGAGCCGATCGAATCAAACGATGATAGATGGTGGGAAAATATCATTAATAAATAAGAGTATTATTGCAGAATCAATTTCAGCCGGTGAGTATTATCTGACCGGCTTTTTTATTGCACATTCTTTTTCATTGTTGTTTTCTCATAGATAGCGTAATTTTGTAGTGTAAATTATGAGATATTCTGTCTTATTATTTTTATTTGCCAGCTTAACGGTATATACACAGCAGACCGGGAAGATTGAATACAGCAGATTTTCCGATCAGGTACCTCACAGTAATATAAATGTCACCCTTTCCGACTCCATCTATAATTACGTCGAATCCACTCTCACTTTCATAGATTTTGATGACTGCAATAACTGTGATGCCAGAGCTCATCTTATCTCTGCCATAATTGAAAAGAGGTTCGCGGGAGTAAAGGTCGCAAAAGTGTGGATGTTTGCAAATTACAAAAGAACATCGATGTCGGAAAAATACAGATTCAAAGAAAATATTTATCTTAGTTACGATGGTGAATGTGAGAGATGGGGCTATCATGTTGCACCGATGATAATATTTTTTCATTCACTCGGGATTGACTCGATCGTTATCGATCCCTCTACACAGGACTCGCCGGTTCCTCTGTCGAAATGGACTGCATCATTATTACCCCGTGACGAAGGTGTTTATCTTATAGTTAAAGACAGGAAATATTTTTCATTTCCCGATGATGAGAACAAGAGGTTTGAGGATATGAAAGAAGTCTGGACTGACAACGTGGACAAACCTCTGATGGATGAAGACTGCAGCATCTCGATAGAAAATATATTCAGCGCCCGAAACATTATCTGGGACCCGTGGACCTACCGCCATTACATAAACGCAATTCGGAATTTGCTGAATTAACTGCGAATATATTTCAGGAGTTTTCCTATAATATATTTTTATAATATTTCCCAACTTGAATCTCTTTATATCATTCATTATTTTTTCATAAAAAATGAGGAATATAAATAATCCTGAGGACACAAAATCAATTCAAGACCGCATCTCGAAGCTTACCTCCGGATCGAAAGGACAGTGGGGTAAAATGAACGTTAATCAGATGCTGAGGCATCTTTCTGACGCTTTGAGGATGCAGAGCGGAGAGATAGAGGTCAAGGATACCGGTAATTTTTTCACACATACAGTATTTAAATGGGTTTCACTTTGCGGTGCCCCTGTCCCGAAGAATGTACCTACATTTCCTCCCATAGACCAGGTCGCGCGGGGTGTTAACCCGGAGGATCTTCAAAAAGAGGTAGATAAACTCAACACGCTCATTCAGCGATCTCTGGAGCCCGTGGAGTCATATTATCACCCTCTATTCGGCAAATTGTCGAATTCACAAAGGGGGAGGATTAACTACATTCACATGAACCACCACCTGAAACAATTCGGAGTGTGAGGACAATGAATTCGGAAACCGGATGAACCCTTCAAAAAATAAGAAAAGAAAGATCTTTGGCCGTAGAGTAAGGATTATCTTTGTACTTTGTTATATTTTCCTCATTACGCTTTTCGATGTGTATTCATACGGAATCATTTACCAGCAGAAAATAAAACAGGAAAATTATTCAAGTACTGTCTGGTCATGGATATTTCAAGAATCTGGTAAGGAATCTGGGACCGGGCACATCCAGGTCACCAGGTACAGGATCATACAAAAATCCCTGGAATTTATCGGGCTCATAATAATATTTTATTACTGCGGAATATGGTCTGCTCTGGGAATACTGGTATCACATTATTTAATGTCATACGACCTGCTGTTCTACCTGTTCCTGGGGCAAACGAATTTATTTACCGAATTCCAGAGGTACAATTCAACATTCTGGCTACAGAACTGGTACCAGTCGGGATATTTCATCCTGAACCCGTTCAACCCGGTGATATTCTATATATCAGGATTTACGGGTATAATGATCGCAATAGTTTTTTCCATGATAAAAATAAAACCCCTGAATGGCTGATCATACCAATAGTTCGATATTGAAACCTGCAATAATTCGCTCCGAAAAATTTGCATCATTCCCGAACCTTGTTCACGGTGTCAGTACAAAGCTCGGCGGCAATACGCTTCCTCCGTTCTTCAATAATATGAGCTTTAAGGTCGGGGATGATGAAGAAAGGGTGAGAACTAATCGTAATAAATTTTTCTCATCACTGGGAATTGAGCAATCCAACCTTGCCATTCCTCAGCAGATTCATTCCGATAATGTGATGATAATAAACACGCCCGGATATTATGAAAATACAGATGCTTTGATAACATCGGAAAAGAATGTCTTTCTAATAATCAGCACTGCGGATTGTTATTCTATCCTGATATATGACAAAGAACGCGAAATCGTTTCAGCCGTGCACTCGGGATGGAGAGGGACGCATAAAAAGATCCTTTCAAAAACTGCGAACGTTCTCTTGAACGAAATAGGATGCAGGAAAAAAGACCTCGGCTTTTTTATCGGACCGGGCATCTGCCGTGACCATTTTGATGTCGGTGAAGATGTTGCGGAAATGTTCGATAAAAAATTCATCAACCGTAAGAACGAGAAATATTTTATTGACTTCAAAGAACATATTCTAAACCAGCTCCATGAAATTGGAATTTCCCACTCACAGATAGATGTATCGCCATACTGCACGTATGAAGAGAAAGATTATCTTCATTCCTACCGCAGAGACAGAACAAATTCGGGCAGAATGTTCAGCGTGATAGGAATGAGATCTCCATCATTGTCATCCTGAGCGAAGAGAAGGATCTCACAACTGTATCTTCACAGTAAAAAATTCATTTCCAGCCATGCCTGTGAAAGTTATTATCCCTGTCTTATCATCGAACTTATAATCGCCGATATAATCGTATTCCCTGCCAATGGGCTTATTATTATAATAGAGGCGGTAGCTGTAAGTATAGTTCTCTGTGTTTGTGATACGCGACCCGGTCCACAAAACCTTACCGTTATAAAATGCTACGTCCTGTATCCCGTCGAATTCCTTACTCTCATACTTAGGTGTTACCAGCTGTTGAGTGGTAATGTAATCGCTGACGTTTTTCATATTTAAAATGATGTAGGCATAGTTGCCTTTAGCATCGGTAAAAATGTATGAACTATATACATTATCCAGTGAGACCATTCCGTCATAAGGACCCATTTCATCATCGCGGATAACCAGATAGTACCTGTCTTTGATCTTCTTATTATCACCGTAGATCACTCCGACATATGCAAGGCTGCCGTCAGGCATAATTTCTACATCGTAGATATTGGGGTAGTCGGTCTCAAGTTCTTTGCCTCCTTTAACAATAACTGCCTGCTCGTCCTCCCTTGATGCGGCATACAGCACATCATCGTTCGGAAGTATCCTGAAATATGTGATGGAATTATATCTCTTGCTTTCTTTGCCGTCTGCCACAACAAAACTTTTATAGACATCATATTTTTTGCCTGTGATCTCTGTTGCAATATAAATAGTCTTTCCGGAGGGAGTATATGCAAGGTTATACAATCCGCCGTTATATGTTTTACCTGCGGCCTCTCCTGTCATCACCCGCTGGGGGGAAGTGTTTCCGGCGGAGTCGGCACAGACATAGATAGGGTTGTTCTGTTTATCGAATAGGATGGGACCGTAGAGATAGTCGCATTTCCTGCTGTATTCCTTTGTACCCTGCACCACGAACGCACCTCCCGCATTCTCAAAGAATTTTCCCTGTTCTTTTGCAAAGTATGTCATGTTCCCTTCGGCATCTTCGTTAAAGTAGTAGGTGTCTATATCGGAGTAATGTTTTTGTTCGATATTATCTATTACCAGGAATTTTTCTCCCTTCAATGATGCCATATAATACGGCTTACCGCTCTTTGTGAAACCAATCTCGCCTTCAGGTTCCCCGTCACTGATGTTCTGTTCATAATAAACGAGTATGATATTTTCATAACTTTTACCTTTTGTTATTGACCCGTCCAGAGTATTATAAACGGCAAGATATGTACCGTTCTTCTCCGTGCATACGAAATATATATTGTCACTGCTCATTCTCCAGTTCTCGTTCATCATATCAAAAGTTGCCGCCTCTTTCCCGTTCTTCAGAAGGAAGTAAGTATAGGTAGTATCCGTGATATTATTGCTTGCTATATTGTAATAGTTTCCCATCTTATCAAAGAGGGTATTGTTAGCAACTAAGTATCCGTAACGTGCGGAATTTCCGCGGTTGCCTATGATGCTGAATTGATTATCGTTACTGTCATACTGAACGTAGCAGTATGAGCTTGACGCCGGATCGAACCTGAAGTTATAACCGTCCAATTGTGCGTTCGGCGAAAATTTTACTATGGGATTTTCGATAACCGATTGAGAAAATGTTATGCCTGCAGTGAAAATGATAATACAGAGAAATAAAAGTTTTTTCATACGCTTAAAATTTAATTAGTGCAAATTATCGCAAAAAGTTCTATTGTGCAAATGTAAATTCAATAGAATTAGCCGTAAAAGTACAAAAGCACAATTTTGTCCGAAGGACTCCTTCGGAGAATTTTTATTTTTAAATTTTTAATTTACTACCCCCCTATTACTTAAGTAATAACAAGTAATCAGGAACGCAGGAATCGCCATTTTTTGACCTCTTAAGTAATGATTACTTAGTAATGAGAAGTTGTCATTCCCGCCCCGCATCAAGTGCGAGATAAACTCCAGCAGGAATCCAGTATTGAACCCCTCTCGGCTGTCGCCGTGTCTCCCCTTTCGTAAAGGGGAGAAAAAAAGAACTCACTGTTTTTTTAAGGGTTTATTAATAGTGTACCCCCGGGTAACTTAAGTTACCCCCTTGCTCAAAATATTGTATTTAAACGCTATAATCACCACTTTTTGAAAATTTAAGTTAGGGTAACTTAGTTACCTTTTAGTTACCTCTATAGCTGTCACCCTGAACTTGTTTCAGGGTCTAATTACTAGCCATCGGAGATGCTGAAACACCCGTCTGAGCCGGGCAAGATGTTCAGCATGACAATTTTACAATACCCTAACTATTTCAAAGAACTACAGCTACAAATATACTATATCAAACTGCAGAAATCAAGGCAATTATTTTTCATAACTGCGATAATCAGATTATAACGATTCGAATTTATTGACTAAAAAGAGTTATAAGCGGGTGTGAATTAATTCAGCTCCGTATGAGCGAAATATCTATAGTTAAAATTAAAATTGTATCATAAGCCCCGTAGGGGCGAAATAACTATATCAGTTATTTACATTATTTCGCTCCGCTGGAGCTTGTGCATGAATTGTGAAAAATAAGCTATAGATATTACGCTCCTATGGAGCTTTGGAATTAGTATCATTTTGTTGTTGGTGACCACCGAGATATCGGGGCAGGCAACCCA
>Ga0187878_1002634_pt1 | contig 15695 bp, 9 predicted proteins | sample June2016WEW_17_1_FD_132979 | JGI IMG/M metagenome (GOLD analysis project Ga0187878, IMG submission 132979) | Peatland microbial communities from SPRUCE experiment site at the Marcell Experimental Forest, Minnesota, USA - June2016WEW_17_150 | ecosystem: Environmental > Terrestrial > Soil >...
CCTGGAAGCAGTCCGCTGTCGAGAGCGCCCTTCCGGCGTGTAAGATCGCGCGCTTTGCGTGCCGCTTCGCGCGCGCGCGCCGCTTCGACGGCTTTCATCAGAATCTTGCGGGACCACTGCGGGTTTTCCTCAAAAAACGCGCCCAGGTTTTCATTGACCGCGGTTTCCACAATCCCCTTGATTTCGCTGTTGCCCAGCTTGGTCTTGGTCTGCCCCTCAAACTGAGGGCTCCTCAGCTTCACGCTGATGACGGCCACAAGACCCTCGCGCGCATCCTCCCCGGTAGGGTTTTCTTTTAGATCCTTGAGCAGATCGTGGGCTTGCGCATAAGAGTTCAGCGTTCGCGTCAACGCCGACTTGAAGCCGATCAGGTGCGTGCCCCCTTCGTGCGTGTTGATGTTATTGGCAAACGTGAAGATGGTTTCGCTGTAGCCATCGTTGTACTGCATCGCGACTTCCACCACCACATCCTCTTTGCGCGCCTCAAAATATATGGGAGCAGGATGGAGAACATTCCTGTTCGCGTTCAAGTGCTCGACGAACGAGGCGATCCCACCCTCGTACCTGAATTCCACTCTCCGGTCAGACCGCAGGTCCTCGAGCACGATCTCCAACCCGCGGTTGAGGAACGACAATTCCCGCAGCCGACCGGCAATCGTGTCGTAATTGAACTCGAGGGTCTCGAAAATAGTCCCGTCCGGCTTGAAGGTGATCTTCGTGCCGCGGCGCCTCGTGGTTCCCGTTTCCTTGAAATCCGTAACCGGCTTTCCGCGCTCATAACTCTGTTCGTATACCTTCCCGCCGCGCCAAATCACCAGGTCCAGACGCTGGCTCAAGGCATTGACCACCGACACGCCGACTCCGTGCAATCCGCCCGAAACCTTATAGGAGTCGTTGTCGAATTTGCCGCCGGAATGCAGCACCGTCATCACGACTTCCGCGGCCGACTTCTGCGCCTGCTGATGAAAATCAGTCGGGATGCCCCGCCCGTTGTCGATGACGGTGATGCTGTTGTCGATGTGTATTGTGACTTCTATCAAGGAGCAATAGCCATTCAGGGCTTCGTCGACGGAATTGTCCACCACCTCATAGACAAGATGGTGCAACCCCTCTCCTGACGTCGACCCGACGTACATGGCCGGCCGCAGGCGCACGGCTTCCAGACCTTCGAGTACCTTGATCTGCTCGGCGCCGTAGGCTTCCTCCGGTGCGCTTCCGTTCGCCGGAGAGGTGCCCTCTGAGCTGCCCGGCGACGGCACGTCTTGTTCCCTATCCTGCATGCTCACATTCTCTTCCTTCTCCGCGTCGGAAGGTGATTGAAACCTTTTTATTTATAAGGGCTTATTGCCTAACTTTAGAACCCAAAATTATACCATGGAAAGGTCAAAATTGCTCATGGAAATCCTCTGGGAATTCAAACTATATCTGATGATAAATCAAATGCTTACAGGCTCAGCTAGGGATCTGTCGGGTCGACATGGCCTTCGTGCACGCAGAAGCGGCGCGCGTCAGCGCCCAGCGAGGTAAGAAACTGCTCTTTTGCCGTCGTCAGAAAGGTCTGGGTCCGCTGGCATAAATGTCCCAGAAAAGCGTGAAGACGTTGAGCGTCCAGCTCGGCCTCGGCGTCATCCATGAGGAACACAGGATAGAATCCACAGGTCCCGCGGTGGATCTCCATCTGAGCGAAATAGAGAGCCAAAAGGCAACCGCGCTGTTGTCCCGCGGAGCCGAAGTCGGCCAGGGTCCTTCCGTTCAGCAGCAGCTTGAGGTCGTCTCGGTGCGGCCCGATGGTAGTGTAACCCTTCCTTTCGTCTCCGTTCCTCGCTTCCCGGAGTCTCTGTCGGAACTCGCCCTCGATGTCGGCGCCGTCGGAGTCCGCTGTCACCGCGTTGGATGCATATCTGATTTCAAGTGCCTCGCTGCTGCAGAGGGGATTGATGAGTTCCCGTTTCATTTCCTGAATGTAACGCCTGCGGTTCCAGAGGATCCGGCTCCCCTCTCTGGCCAGATTCTCATCCCAGCTGTCGAGCAGTTCAGGATCCGTTTTTCCGCTACTCGCAAGCGCCGCCCCAAGCAGGCCATTCCGCTGCTTCAAAGCGCGGCTGTATGCTGCCAGGCGTTGCATATGGCCAGGATATGCGGTAATCATGGCGCGATCGAGAAAGGCTCGCCGCTCGACGGGCCCGCCGCGAACCACCTTCAGGTGCTCTTGCGTGAAGGCCAGCGTATGGAGATTGCCGATGAATTCAGCCAGTCCTACGGGCTTGCGGTGGAGCAGGAGTTGTTTCTCTCCCGTCAGGGAAATTGAGATCCCCAACTCACGGTTCATCGAGCCGTGTTCTATCTGCCCATCCAGACGACATTCGCGCCGGCCATGTTGAATGCAATCTCTTGGCGTTGCGGTGCGGAAGCTCCTGCCAAAACTGAGCAGGTAGATTGCCTCCAGGAGATTTGTCTTGCCCTGGCCGTTCCGTCCGAATAAGAGGTTCGTGCCGGGGCCAAACTCAATTTCCTGGAGACTGAAGTTACGGTGCTGATAGAGACGGAGATTGAGTACCCTCACATCTAAAATTTCATGGGCATGACTACATAGCGATAATCAAGCTCGGTTCCACCCACGGGGCTGAGCATTCCCTGAGTCTCGGCATCCTTGACCAGGATGCTGACAGACTCTGATCCACACGCGCCCAGGAAATCCAGCAGGTATTGGGGATTGAATCCGATGCTCAGACCGGCGCCTTCGAAATCGACTTCGACGAGTTCCCGAGCTTCTCCTGCGTCGGCGCTGCTGGCGGTAATCTCGGCCACGCCCGGACTAAACGCCATACGAACCGCGCGCAGCTTTTCATCCGACATCACCGCCGCCCTGCGGATTCCTTCCGCAAGCGCGCGGCTCGGCGCAACAATGCGCTTGTCGTTATCGCGGGGCACTACCATTTCGTAGTTCGGAAACTGCCCGGCAAGAACTCTGGATATCAGCTTCTTTCCACCGACCGAGAAAAAGATGTGATTCTCATCCCGGCCAAATTCGACCATCAGTTCCTCGTCCCCAATGAGGCGGAGAATTTCGACCAGGGTCTTTCGTGGAATCAGAGATCTTATCTCGGCATCGACTTTATCCAGCTCAACCACCTTGGTGACCAATGCCAGGCGGTGCCCATCCGTGGCCACCATTCGCATCTCATGGGGACCCAGTACCAGAAGGGCTCCATTCAACGAATAGCGAGACTCCTCCTGCGTAATGGCAAACATGGTGCGCAGAATCATGGCTCTCAGGTCGTTCCCCGCGAGACAGATTCCTCCCGCAGGTGCTTGCGGAATGGATGGGAAGTTCTCCCTCGGCAGACCTACAACCTTGTATTCGGAATTCCCCGCTTTCAAATTCACCCAGTCGTTTTCCAGAAGCGTGCAGTGGATTTCTGATTCCTCAGGGAGCAGGCGCACGATGTCGAACAGCCGCCGCGCAGATACCGTCAGCGTTCCTGGCGCATTCACCTCCGCGGAACAGCCGCAGCAGATGCTCACATCCAGGTCTGTAGCCGTAATACCGAGCGCGTTCCCCGAAGCTTCCAGCAAAATATTCGAGAGGATCGGAATTGTGCTCTTCTTTTCGATCACTCCCTGAACGAGATTCAACTCATTCAACAGCAAGTTTCTCTTAACCGTGAATTCCATGAAACCCTGCTCCTTGGAGAAGAAACTGCGAAGAAGCTGATTATAAACAAAACCCCTCGATACCGCGACAGTGACTTCAGATGCTCATCCTTTCCTTTTCTAAAGATCTATACATTACATCTTTCCTAGAAGAAATAGTAGGTCCGGTGAATTTGTTGAAAAACAGGTTAAGCCGAACCTCCCGAAGGAACTGCGGATCGGATAATAAAAGGGGCCATTGAGGAAATCGGGGCGGCGGTGTGGAAAATCCGGGGGCACCGTGACATCCACAGGATTTACAACAACATGCGTGTGCATAAGCACCCTAATCCCCGCACTCCAACCAATTGCCCTGTTGATCTCCCTGTGCGTAAGCGCAAAAACGCCAGGGACGAAAAAACCGCTGCGCGAGCGCGTAGCTCTTTTTGCGGTTTCAGGTTTGGCTTTCAGCGGAACGGAGGCATGAGCTTGCCGACGGCAGCGGCGATCTCGGAGTCCTTCTTTCTCATCTCCTCGATCTTGCGGATCGAATGAAGCACCGTAGTGTGATGTTTGCCGCCGAAATCCTTGCCGATCTGTGGGAGAGACAGGCTCGTGACTTGCTTGCAGATGTACATGGCAATCTGCCTGGGTTGCGCGATTCGGCGGGAGTTGTTCTTTGCTTTGAGCTGTATTGGTTTCAGCCCAAAGTAACTTGCAACCGCGCGGATGATCATCTCTGAAGAGACCGAGCGCCGGTCATCCGTGACGAGGTCCTTCAAAACTTCCTTGGCGTAACCGATGTCGATCTCGGATGGGTCCATGCCGTCGAGAGAGGCACGGGCTGTGAGGCGAATCAAAGCTCCCTCGAGTTCACGGATATTGGAGCGAATGCTGCTGGCGACATAAAAGGCAACCGAATCCGGCAGTGAGACCAAATCGGCTTCAGCCTTCTTCCTAAGGATCGCGATCTTGGTTTCGAGATCCGGGGGCTGGATATCGGCAATCAGGCCCCACTCGAAACGGGAGTGCAGCCGCTCTTCGATTGTGGGAATCTCTCTTGGCGGACAGTCGCTGCTTATGACGATTTGTTTCTGGGCGTCGTAGAGTGCGTTGAAGGTATGGAAAAACTCCTCCTGCGTCCTTTCCTTGCCCGCAAGGAACTGGATGTCGTCCATGAGGAGGATGTCAATGTTGCGGTATTTTTCCCGGAACTGGATCGTGCGGTCGTAGCGAATCGAGTTTACGAGCTCGTTCATGAACCGTTCGGAAGACATGTACGTGAGGCGCAGCCTGGGGCTCTTGCTCAGGATGGAGTGCCCGATCGCGTGCATCAAGTGGGTTTTGCCCAACCCGACACCGCCATAAATGTACAAGGGGTTATAAGCTTTCGAAGGCTGTTCCGCCACAGCTAGGGCAGCGGCGCGCGCGAATTGGTTGCTGGAGCCCACCACGAACGAATCAAAGGTGTACTTGGGATTGAGCGGAAAGACTGCATTCTGAGCTTCGAGAGCTGGAGCTGGAGCCGGCCCGGGCAAAGGTTCGCTCGGCGGAGAAATTCCCACGGATACTTTCAATTGCAGTGGAGTGCGCGACGCTTCCCGGACCGCCTCTCGGAGCAGCTCGGAGTAGTTCTCCAGCAGCCATTTCTTGAAACTTTCGTTCGGCACGGTGAGATGAAGGTACTGACCGTCGCTGTGATCGAAGACGATCGGGCGGAACCAAGTCTCAAAGCACTGAGCGTTAACGCGCTTGCCCACACGCATCAACACTTGAGCCCAAACATCCATACGACACTCTTAGGAGAAACGGATAGATAAGTTCGATGAAGAAATCTCCACTGGACGTGTCAGATTTCCACAGCTGTGGAAACAGCTGTGGAAAAACGCACCAACCCCTCGCGCAGTAGGTACATTTAACCCTCCTACTGCCCCGAGACTTCAAATTCGGGGGATTCAATTTGCAACCCTCTTAGGGCGGCGCGAAGCGTTGCGACCCAACAACGGGCGAGAAAGTAACACACAGGTTAGGCGCTTGCAACCAAAAAAAAACAAAAATAAAAATTATAATGGATGGCTCTGAAACCCGCTCCTGGAGCTGGTTTCAAGGCACTCATGCCCTGGGAGGTCCTGCGGATGCGGGTGCGGAAACCATACGACTTTTGCCTTCCTGAGGACCTCATTTTGGTGAGATGTTTCTAACATGTTGCGCCTGAACGAAAACCGGGCCTTGAATACTAATTCACTAGTTTTCAGATTTTACGCCAGCGCGGAAAACTCGCAGTCCGCTGCCAGGCGGGTAACCTGCGCACCCTGGTCCCGATGGCTCAAGCCGATCACGTACTCGGCAACGGCATGTCCCTTATCCTATTCCCTGCATGAAGAGCAGACACCAAACATGAAGACTTCATGCCCTTCGGCAACAAAACCTGGCGGCGTAAACTTTTTTTCGTTTAAGGCACAACCCGGGAGCTCAAAGAGCTGATCACAGGACCGGCATTGAAAATGGTGGTGGTGTGCCTTGCCGGCTCTTTCATATAGGGTGCCTAGCTCGGGGGTGTTGATTTTCCTCAGCCACCCCCTCTCGACCAGGAGTTTCAGGTTGCGATAGACGGTCGCCTGGTTCAGGGACTCGACGATCCGGCGACCTCTTTGCAGAATTTCATCAATCCCTAGCGGCCGATCTTTCTGCCGGAAAACCTCCTGTATCGCCGTCCTCTGGGTCGTGTTCCGTTTCATATCCTTCAATGCCTCGCGCGCGGATGCTAGTCTTATTGCGACCATTTTTGCAACAGCTATTGACGGTCGGGAGAAAATTAGTATAATGCAAATGCTTTTGCAATAGCATTTAAGGGTCGATCGGTCCCGGCTCAAACAAATGCTACCGGTTTAGCCCTGTGGTCATCGAGATGTCCTTTAAAAGCAAAAAGCTGCCACGGATTTCACGGATTCCACGTGTTTTATGAAGGCACTACCAAAAGGCGGTGTTTCTTGCAGCCTCCAGGATGCAGGCAAAAAGGACGCCATTATTTGGTGTGCCTCGATACGCGCATGCCATATGCATATAAATTCGTGAAATCCGTGGAATCCGTGGCTGCTTTTTAAGGGACCAAACAGTTACAACAAATGAAATTGCATCCGGCGCCGCACGGGCCGCGGCCGATTTGCGGAGGGGATTTGCAGGATACAGGGGCAGTTGCGTTGCGAGTGGTGCTGGCATTCGCGCTGGCCGTGGCCGGTGGCACGGTCAGCGTATCGGTCGAGGTGTCGCACGAGCGGTTGTGCCGCTTGATCAGCCTCGCGGCGGGAACGCTCTTGGGGGTCACACTCTTTTCGATTCTGCCGGAGAGCTACGCGTCGATGCCGCTGTGGCAGCTTGCCGTGGCGCTGGCGTCGGGATATGTGTTGTTTTCTCTCATCAGCAAGTACGTGTTTCACGTCTGCCCGGCGTGCGCGGCGAGCCACTTCGACGACGCGACGACGCACCGCTTTAGCGAAATCGCGACGGCGATGGTGATTGCGCTGGCCGTGCACAGCACGATGGACGGCCTGGCGCTGGCCGCAGGCCACGAAGTCGAGATGATGGGGCCGCTGGACTCGGCGCTGCTGCTCGCGGTGTGCGTGCACAAGGTGCCGGAAGGCCTGGCACTCGGCGCCCTGTTGCTCGGCGCGGGCTTCCGGCGCGGGGTCGCGCTGAGTTGGGTAGCCGCGGTGGAGGCGACAACATTGTTGGGTGGGGTGCTCGGATTGTGGGTGCTGCCGCGCATGTCGGCCGTTTGGCTGGATGTGCTTTTGGCGCACGTTGGAGGAGGATTCATATTCCTTGCCGTTCACGCCGTGTTCGGTGAATTGATCAAACACGGCAAGAAATTGGTACTCCTCAGCTTTGTCTCCGGTATGGCGTTGATCGCGGCGCTCAGCCTGGCAGTGCGGTTGCTGTGAATCGCGCCGGATTTGTCTGCACAAAAGCCAGCCAACTACGAGAACTGGTAGTAGTTTGACCTGGCGTATAAAATCTCATCATCAATACGGGTGTTTGGGTGCGCCCAATCCGATGTTTGGTCAATTCCAAGCACGGCCGACTTGCGCAGCCGCACGTGCTCATGGCTGCCGGGAGAATCTGTGTTTTCACCGGAGGGCCGGTTCGGCCATTGACTCCATTTGTCGGAGACGTGGACTGAGGACTTCGGAAGGGCTTAGTCAATGAATATCTAGGATTGTGGGGGATTATGTCTCGATTATGTGCGGCATTGACGGGTTTGTGGTTTGCATTTTCTCCGGCCTTGATGGCGCAGACGCCGGATACGGCCACCATCCATGGCCGAGTCGTGGATCAACGCTCCGCGGGCGTTGCGGGTGTGCAAATCACGGTCACGAATACGCAGACAGGACTACAGCGAACGGGGCAGACGGACGACTCCGGCTATTTCTCGCTGGCGGGACTGCCAGTTGCGGGCAGCTATAAAATTACCGCCGACAAGCAGGGCTTTGCCCAGGCGAACTTGAACGACGTAACCCTCGCCGGCGGAACCTCGGCGGATATCGGGCTCCAGCTCAACGTGGCCGGCGGCCAGTTCCAGGTAACGGTCACCGGCGAGGCGGGCGGAGTGAGGACGGACCAACCCCAACTGGGCGTTCGCCTGGACTCCGCACAGATGGAAGCAACTCCCCTGCTGAACCGAAAGATCACCTATCTGCCCCTGTTGAACGCGGCCAACCGTCCGGCGATCAACCAGGGTGACGTGTTCATGAATCAGAATCTCTTTACCACAAATGGCGCGGGGCGGCGCCAAACCTGGTTCGAGGTGGACGGTGCCACCGGCAATGACAGCTGGGGACGCCAAACCATTCTCAGTACCATCCCCCTCACCGCCGTGGGTGAGATGACTGTGCTCTCGAACGCTTTTTCGGCCGAATACGGCGGCAGCACCGGCAGTGTCGTAAACGTGATCACGAAGAGCGGAGGCAACAAGTTTCACGGTGAACTGATGGAACTGTGGCGCCCCGCCGCAACCGCGGCGGCTTTGTCCGGGTTCACCTCCACAAACGCGGCTAGTGGGAATGACCTGACCAGCGACACTCTAGGTCAGACCGCATTGTCGGTGTCCGGACCGATCGGGAGCAGCGGCCGTACTCACTTCTTCGGATCCGGCGAGTACAGTCGGGAAGATCGGGCTTCGCCGATCATCTCGCCTCTAGCTCCAGGTGAGTTTATCGGGCACTACCGGGGTTGGCTGGGCTCCTTCCGCCTCGACCACCAGATTAATGAAAACAACAATCTGTTTTTCCGCGGCAATGTTGATGGCTTCCACGACACCAACCCAAACGGCACCGTCGGCGGAAACAGTCTCCCCAGCGTCGACCGCGTATTTAAACGGCGCACCTACTCGGAAGAACTGGGCTGGACGTCAGTGTTGAACTCCACGTTGATCAACAATGTCCGGGTGCAATTCCAACTGGCTTCTCCCATCACTCAGTTCGATCCGGTGATCTTCGGCACACAGTTCCAGGTGCCCATCTCCACCGGAGGTACGTTCACTTCCGGCACTTCGCAATCGGCCTTGCTGTTGAACCATCAGTTCCAGATTAACGACACGCTCGCGGCAACGTGGGGGCGCCACCAATTTAGATTCGGCGGCGACGCAATCCGGGCCCACACCGGCGGCAACAGTAAGGAGTTCGGCGGCCCCATCTACCTCGGCCAGTTCGTCTACAACACGTGTACCCAAGCCCTTTCCGTGTGCGAAGGCTCTGCATACCTCAACAACATCGCCAACGTCAAAAGCTACACGCAGAGTTACGGCAATGCGAATTACACAGTAAACGATACCCTCTGGGCCCTGTTTGTGCAGGACGATTACCGACTCCGGTCGGATCTGACGATCAACCTGGGCCTGCGTTATGAGCAACAGACCTTCACCGACTCCGGCAAGGACTTTGGCCCTCGGGTCGGGTTTGCTTACAACTGGCGGGGCGACGGCAAAACGGTGATCCGCGGAGGATTCGGCATCTACTACTCGCAGATAGTCGATAACTCCGCGGCGAATTACGCTCTCACGGGACCCACGGGAGTGTTTAACTACACTGCCACACCGGGCCAAATCGGCTTTCCCACCAGCGTGGCGGCGGCGCCGCTGCCTGCCTTCCCGGCCGGAGCGGCAGTTCCATTACGCAGCCTATACATTCGACCCGGCGACAGCGCTGATCTCGACCAATTCTTCCCGACCTCCACACTTGTCGGCTACCCAGACAAGTTGCTCAACCCGTACTCCGAGCAATGGGTCTTCGGGGTCGAGCGCCAGCTTAAGCCGGATTGGGTGTTGAGCGTGGACTACGTCGGCTCCCACACCCTCAAGATCAATCGCCCGCTGGATGTGGATCCACCTGCGTCGTTCACTCGAACGGCACAAGGCCAGACCCGCACGGCCCAGGCCGCCAACTGCACCCGGCCATACTGGATCTCGTTTTACAGCCAGATAGGCATGACCTGCAACCCTGCTGCCGCCAGCAATCCCCAGCCTCCCTATTCCGTAATCCTGAGCGACGTCAACAACGGATTCGCCTTCTACGACGCCCTGGACGTAAACCTCAACCATCGCTTCAGTCGCCGCTTTTCCATGCTTGCCAGCTATACCTGGTCTCATGCGATCGACAATGTGGATCCGGATGTCCCAGGCCAGAATCCAAACGACCCAAACCGTACCGGCAACATTGAAAAGGGCAACGCCATCTTCGACCAGCACCATCGGTTTGTGCTCAGCGGCGTTTGCGTGGCGCCCCTGAAAATCACCCTCGGTGGGATAGTCACGCTGGCCTCAGGGCTCCCCTATAACTTCACCACGGGTACCAACAACAGCGGGGACACGGGCGCTACGACGGATCGGCCGGTAATCAACGGCGTCGTGGTCGGCCGAAACGCCGGGCGCGGCAATCCGATCTACGACGTGTCACCCTTCATCGAGCGAGTGTTCGCGCTCGGGACCGAACGCGTACATCTAGATCTCAGGGCCGAGTCATTCAACGTGTTCAACCGTGCCAACTTCGTGGGCTACAGCGGCACTTACGGCAATGGCGCTACGGCTGGCGCGGGGTTCGGGGCGCCTCTCGTCGGCATTACCAACCAGCTTCCCGCACGCTCGATGCAGTTCTCGGTCAAGCTGGCGTTCTGATCGAAATGCGGATTCCGAAGTAGGAAAAGTCATTCGAATAGGACGAATTCTTGATTCAGCGCCAAAGGCGCGGGCAGGAGGCATTCGTCGGGCGTGACTCCATAAGCACTATGCATCAAATAAGTTACAGGGTTTCTTCCGCCCCAGAGCAGGGGGAAGATCCGCCCGAAGATCAGCGGAAGAGCAGGCGCAAAAGTAAATTTTCCAGACCTGACCCGAAACATAAGCCAGGGGCTCTGTCACCTGCCGTTCGCGCGCCCGCTGAACCGGGCCGCCGGGCGGCTAGAACCAACCACTCGTGACTGCAACGAGTATGTTCAGTCTCAATAAAGGAAGTCCGATGGATCTTGCCGGAGGCTATGACGAGTACGCCTTTATCGCTGACCTTTACGACTATGTTGTGCCGTATCGCACCCGTCCAGATATCGATTTCTTTATCGAAGCGGCCCAATCATCAGGTGGCCCAGTCTTAGAAGTGGGATGTGGTACGGGGCGTGTCTTGATTCCCACCGCGCGAGCCGGAGTGGACATCGTCGGCCTCGATTTGTCTCCACATATGTTGCAGGTGTGCCGGACACGATTGCTTACCGAACCTGAAGCGGTCCAGTCCAGAGTCCGACTGATACAGGCCGACATGCGAAACTTCGACCTGGCACAAACCTTCAACTTAGTTACCCTACCGTTCCGACCGTTTCAGCATCTAACCACTGTTGAGGATCAATTGTCCTGCTTGGCATCGATTCACCGGCATTTGGTTGAGAGTGGCCGGTTGATCCTCGACCTTTTCAACCCATCGCTGGAAGCACTGGTGCGGGACAACCTGGGTCAAGAATTTGGTGACGAGCCTGAGTTTACGAGTCGGGATGGTCGGCGCGTGGTCCGACGCCATAAGATTCTCTCCCGAGATTACGCCAACCAAATAAACCAGATCGAGATCGCCTATTATGTCACGCACCCCGATGGTCGCGAGGAACGTCTGGTGCATGCGTTTCCCATGCGTTACTTATATCGCTTTGAGGCGGAGCACATGTTGGCGCGCTGTGGGTTTAAGGCGGAGCAGGTGTTCGCCGACTATGATAAAAGTCCATATGGGTCGAAGTATCCAGGCGAATTGATATTTGTGGCGAAGAAAGTGAAGTGGTGAGTCAAATGGGCCGCCCAACCCCGTGTTGCACCCGACTCGCGCTCCGCTTCGCTCCACTCGAGCGGCTGCACCTGACGGCGCGCGGCGCCGCGGATGAGCCGCCTGCCTCCGGCCGAGCGCCTTCCCTATGATCGCCCTCAAGCCAAAATAGGGTCAAAATAGGGGACGCTACCCTAATATTTTGCCAAAACCACTGCAGTGGCCATCAATACCAGCCAGCCCACACCCCGCAAAATATAGGGTAGCGTCCCCTCTATTCTCCTATTCTGGAGCAGTGCAACGGTCATTTCCCACTTGTTGACTGCATGGCTGCCCGGTAGCCGACGCGGGCGCGGATCGTGACGCCGGGGCGGTCGACCTCGACCCGGATTTTGTGGAAGGACCCGTCGCGATTCTGGTTTTGAGGATAATAGCAGAGCATATATTGGAAGCGCAGTTCATCGGCGATGTGAGCGAAGACCCCCTTGAGGTTGGTGATCGTTTCGGCGAGGAATAGCTCTCCTCCGCTGGCAACACTCAGACTGTATAAGAACTTGTCCGCACGGGCGTATCTCTCGTCATTCTGGCGCGCATCCTCCGGAACAATCATCCATCCCGACGCGTCGGCGGGCGGTCTTAGCTTATTTTCACTCCTGGTGTCGTACTGGATCGCATACACAAGGACATTGGACTCTTCAACAGCCGCAAGCGTACCCGCCGAATCCGCAAGCAGGCTTCGTGTGTCCACTCCGTCCGTCATAAGCACGATTGCTTTGCGGCCCTGGATTCCATTGAGACGATCCATAAGGATCAGGTCAAGAGCGTCGTAAAGCCTGGTTCCTTCTCCCGCACGCATCGAATATGCGGCGCTTCGGAGTCGGCTACGGTCTGCGGTAAATTCAGAGTGGATGAAAACTCGGCTGCCAAAAGAAACAATCATCAAGCGGTCCGCGGGACCCGCTGTATCGATAAATGCCAGCGCTGAGTTTTGGACTTCCTCGTTCTTGAACCGCATGCTGGAGGAGGTGTCAACCATGAGGGTTACGCTGAACGGTTCGGCTTCGGGGATAATCCTGTCAATTTTCTGCTCACGCTCATCTTCAAAAATGCGAAAGTCGCTTGCCTCTAAATCAGAAACGTATTTTCCATCCCTATCAGATATAATCACCGGCACCGTTACCAAAGTGACATCAACTTTGATTGCCTTGTTGTTGCTGGAAGATTGTTGATCCAGGGGTGACGCAGCAGGTTGCGGTGCGCTCCTCTCCTTCAAGTTCGGCTGGATCCGAGACACTTCGTGACCTATTCTTTGCAGGGCCAGCGTCTGGGCAGAGGCGGCACACAGCGGGAAGTGACTGGGGGGTCTCTTGTCTTTGTTGAGAAACTGCCGCACCAAAGCCTCCGGTGAAGCGGCGACGAATTCGGGACCGGCGTTAGGATCGTTGTGAGCCTTCGTGTTTTGCCAAACGGCTGAGCCTTCCCACAGGCGTGCATCCATGAGGGCGGCGCTGTCGACCGCGCCGGGATTAAAGACCGCGGCCGGCGCCACTATAGCCAGGACTGCCTGTAAGAAACCGGCTTTATAATCACCACGAGGCAAGACACTAACCCCAGAACGACCGACCTCCCAGGTTGTCATGGGCAGATATGTTCCTTCGGCCAAAAACACAAAATCGGCCTTTTGAGGGGAGTCGACCAAGACGAACTCTTTGTGCTTCTGGAACTCCTTTTCGACCCGGCTCCTGATTTGGGGATCCAACGCAACGCGGTTCAATTCGATGCGCCCGGGGACACCCAAGTCTGAGGCTGCTCCGGAACTGAGTCGAGACGCAGGCAACGGAAGAGTCACCATTAATGTGGGGTACACAATCGATGAAGGGGTTCCCAATGATGCGGCGGTGTCAAAAAAATTGATGGACTCTGAGTCGTCGTCAGAGTAATGCACGGCGACGTTGCCATCGGACTTCCAGGTTTTGCCGCTCCGCAACCTCACTTCCGCTTCTGTGGGACACATCGTGAACAAGCGCGAATCCCTGGCAGCCAATACATAGATCGTCTGGCTTCGTTTGAATTGGAAGGTGTCCGCGGCGAACAGAGAAACTGTGAGCAGCACAAGGAAGGCGGTTCGCAAGATGCCGGTTTGAGTTTTTCGCCTGCTCATGTGATGGTCCTGATTACTTGGCGTTCGCGGCTTGCGTGCCGACTCGATATCCACTGCGCGTCTGAATCTTGACCTCGCCGCGGTCGACCTCGACGCGGATTCTACGAAAGGCGTCGTCGCGTGACCGGTTGGCAGGATAGTAGCAGAGGGTGTATTGATGGCTGAGATCTTCCGATATGTGTAAGAACGCATCATTAATGTTCTCGCGATTCCCGGCCTGCACAACTATTGCGAACGCCCTTAACAGCAGGTTGGCCTTCTCATCGAGTTGACCGCTCTTAAAATAGATGCCCCCTGGGTTGGGCAGTGGAAATACGATATCCGGCGTCTCGATGGAACCATCACTCGATAGTCGCGGTATCGGGAACTCCGGCGGCTTGGGACCATCCTGCGATTTAATAGTCGCACCGACAATGGCAATGAACTTGGCTTCGGCCAGGAAGACAAAATCCGCATCCTGCGGGGAGCTGACGATCTGATACTTTTTTTGTTTCTGAAATTCCTTTTCGAGCCGGCTTTTCAACTCAGCATCCGGGATCCCTCCGGGAACTAACTCTTCCCTGGACGAAAACAGCTCCGGCGCCCGAAATGTGACCGGTTTTGCCGGCAAGAATGCCGTTTGATGGAATCCAGCTGGAGGATGGGTCGGCGGACACGAGTTAAAGAGCTGTGCGTCGCCCACCGTTCTCACCACGACAACATAGATTCGCTGCCCTCGCTTGAGTTGGATGGTCTGTGCGGCCAATAACGGGAGTGCGAGGATTGCAACGAGAGTCGCCCGCAAGACATTGGCCGGAATCCTTTGCATGCCCATACGCTTTTCGTCGATTACCTGCCGTATATTAGTGGAGTGGAGCAGCATCCACCTGGAATGCGAGCCGATCTTTGAGAAGCGGACCGCACTTTGGCATCGGGCCTGCACCTCATAGTCTGAATACTCACAGGATATCAAAAGATCACTTACATTAGATGTAGGAAAGTCATCCTCTGGTTCAAAAAAGGGCTGAGGGTCGGAACCCGATTGTTCGGGCTTGTCAGTTCCTGCATCGCGGTGTTGTGTCAGATAAATTGGAGAACGGCAACCTGGCATTGGAACCCCCCCGAACTCCATTATGCGGGGCAGAACGCCCGGCAACTCGCTGCCGGCCCCGAGTTCGGCGATCGCCGCTCGAGAAATATCGAAATCCGGGATATCCGCTATCGGGCAAAAGCCTGGCCGCCCGTCGCTCCATCTACGAGTCATGAGTGATGCAGGCCGCTTCCTGTTGCTGACTGCTTACTGCGACACGCGCAGCACCGGGATGCGCTCCGCGGGCGGTGGCAGAGGAGGCAGGTCGGTGTAAGGCTCGATTTGATACCAATAGCAGCAGGAGTAAAAGTTGTCGCCGCGGTCGTTGGCGTGGCCGTGTTCTATCGTGTGCTTCAAATAACGCGTAAACGTCACTGGGTTATCCCCGTGCCAACGGTAGCAGAGGTAGCGCCCCGCTGTGCGCTCGGGCAACTGAATGTACGGGGCGCCATACATTTGATGTGCGAAAGGACGCGCGCCGTCACGGCCGCCGAAGTCCCAGCTGCCGAGGAAATAGTCTTCCAGGCCGGTGCCGTTGAGC
>Ga0187878_1002635_pt1 | contig 15693 bp, 10 predicted proteins | sample June2016WEW_17_1_FD_132979 | JGI IMG/M metagenome (GOLD analysis project Ga0187878, IMG submission 132979) | Peatland microbial communities from SPRUCE experiment site at the Marcell Experimental Forest, Minnesota, USA - June2016WEW_17_150 | ecosystem: Environmental > Terrestrial > Soil >...
AAAACTCTCACGCCAAGCGAAAAACAGATCAACTAAACAACAGCACCCCGCGAAATTAACTCGCAATCCCCAATTCGAACAAACTTCATTCCTCTTCTGCCAAGCTGTGAGAAATGTGGGCTAAGCCTGGAATCCGAAATTGACCAATTGCAGATGAGCGCCTCTCGTTCTGTGTCAAACGATTATCCTGTGAAAACCCAACTTTGCCGAAGTTGCCTTCTCCCACACCATCCACCACTCAAAATCTGTCATTTCGACCGGGGGGACGGCGCTGTTTGCCGTCCCGGAGCGGAGATACGGTTCTCCATCGCACGTTTTTTGTGCGATGAAATCCCTCTTCGACTTCGGATTTCAGGCTATGGGGCAGACTCGACGGGTGGCGGCGGAGGCTCTTTCGGATTGCTGATCTTGTGTGTGGTGTCTACGTCGAACAGCAGATAGTCGCTCAAGAAGTGCCTGTGGTGGTAGCGCTTGCCGCGGAGCTCCATGTACATGTCGGCGCTCCAGGGAAGCCAGAGCTGCACATTTCGCGCGGAGAAATTGACGGGGCCATAATCGACCAGGAGATGATCCTTGGTGAGCCCGAGCCGTGCGACGGGATCCCGGAGATCCGTTTCAATGCGGAGGACGGCATAACTGGCGCTGGAGATCCAGATGCGTCCCTTGATCGCGATTTCATACGTTGTGTAACCTGTACGCCACGTCCGAATTCCTCCAGCTTTCGCGTCGCGCTTCTCGTCGAAATGGATTTGCCAGGCCGCCTGCCCGCGCACGTTGGTCAGTCCTTCACAGGAATAATTGAAGCGATCGCGATAAAACGGTTGCAGGACATTCACACCCAGGCTGTTAAGGCCGGTGCTGATGATGGCATCGGAAAAACCGGTCAGGGTACCTGCCCCATCGCGAAATTCATCCAGATAGAACGAGTTCTTCCCGAGGGGACGAACGAAAACGACGTACGAAAAATCGTGCGTCTTCACCGGTCCAGGCCAGCCGTAGCGGTCAATGTCCTGGTGTTCGATGTGCTCGGTGGCCGTGAATTTCTCAAAATCCACCAATTCCGTGTTCATCCGGTGCAGCGCGCCGTCCAATATTGGCGCAGCCTGGCATTCCACCCCGGGCGCGACGTCGTAAACGGCGTCATCGGTATCCCGCGGCGCCCAGGGAATTTCAACGAAAGTGACCGGTTTCGTATCCGGCGCAGGTGGAGCCGGAAGGCTCGCGTCGGAGGGCGAGGGACCAGGTTCCAAACCTTCGCTTTCCACGCGCGCCACCATTTTCCTGGTCACGAACACGGCGGAGTCCTTCGGGAAGAGCCTCAGAAGTGATTCCCAAGTATGTTTTGCGTCAGCACGTTTGCCCTCGGCGTATTGAATCTCCCCGAGCAGGAACAGGGAAGTCGCACCCTTTTCCTTGGCGAGAAGAGCGGCGCGAGAAGCTGCGGATTCGGCTTCGCTCAAGCGGTGGAGTTGGAAATAGGCGGAGGCCAATTCGAAGTCGGCGCGCCAACCTGCGCGGCCCAGGGACACGGCTTTTTCCAGTGAGATGACCGCGTCCGCGGGTGCGCCGCCCTGCAGTTGCATTTGGCCAAGTGAAACGAGCGCCAATTCGTTGTTGGGGTCCAGGGACAGAGCGCGCTGGAAATTCTCGCGGGCCACATCGGGATGTTGCAAACCGAGTTCCGTAACTCCCAGGAAATAAACGACGTCGGAATTGCCGGGAGCTTTCCGCAAGACCTTGGCAAAGGTTTTTCTGGCGCTTTCGTAGCGATCGCGGTTCAAGGCCCCTATACCCAACTGCATTTCAGCACGCAGTTGTTGCGTCAGAACCAAGCCGCCAGAGGGGGCTGCCGGCTCAGCCGACCCCGATTCCGGGATGAGATAGATATATAGGGGCAGGCTCCCGCGACTGGACTCGGAGGCGTAACGCTCGGTCACCCTGCGGAAACCGGGGCAAGTCACTTCCACCTCGTATTCGCCGAACGCAAGGTTGAAAAAATGGGCCGCGGATGTGCCTTGCGTGGGCAAGACGGCGTTATAGTTCACGCGCGCGGAAGAGAGGTGAACGGCAGCCGTAGCATCGAGAGGATTTCCGTGGTGGTCACGGACGAAGATGTCGAGATCAAACACAGGAGTGTTCACAGGATTGAAAGGTGATTCGGCAGTTGGCGTGACAGGGTGCTGACCCCAGAGAGGAACCGACAAGAGAACAAAAGCAAACCCCAACGCCGCGACACGAACCAGCGTCAGCGAACACAGAAACCTGGCGGGCATTCCGGGCCGCTCCCTCCGCTAAAAACACACACGCACATTAAGCATACGCTGAGGTGGGTTCAAGGGGAAGGCAAGTGCACGTAAATGTTGCAAGCTGTTAGCAAGATCAAAGATAGGAAGGGAGCCAGAAAGAACCGGTTTGCCGGGGTCAAATGAGGGAACTGCGAGGATTGAACCTATAAAGTGACACCGGTGTATGGCAAAATTATTATCCCGAGGCTGGCTCAGGATTCTCCTGTCCAGGCCCCTGGGTGCCTTGCTTTTACAGTGCTGCGGGAATATACTGACTCTTCGCTCTGAAACGGGTCGCACCATCGCGTGGGCGCAAGCCCACTTTTTTGTTGCCGCCGGTGGGAACGAGCTTGAGACCGGCTTAGGCCGGGGAGTCTTCGCGTGAATTTGGAAAAGGTCCGCGAAGCCGCCGAACGGGTAGCACGTTCGGAGGGCTTGGAAGTCGTGGATGTCGAATGGAAGATCGGTAAGCAGCGCTTCCTCCGGGTATACATCGACCGGGTGCCGTCGGCGAAGCCCGTGGAAGCGGCTGAGGGCGGTACGCCGCCGGACCCCTTCCCCAAGATCAGTCACGCGGATTGCCAGCGGGTCAGCCAGCAGTTGAGCGTGATTTTGGATGTGGAGGAACTGGTACCCGGTCCGGGCTATATCCTGGAAATCAGTTCGCCAGGAATGGATCGCGCGCTGAAAAAGGCCGGGGATTTCGAGCGCTTCACGGGCCGCCTGGCGAAGATTACGACGAACGAGCCCACCGGCGAGGCCAAGTTTTTTGAAGGGCGGTTGAAGGGATTCGCGGAAGGAAAAGTCCGCATGGAGTTGAAGGGCAAGGAAGCACAAGTGGTGGAAATACCCTTGGAGACGATTCGAAAGGCCAACTTGGTGGTGGAATTTTAGGAACAGGAAATGGCGAATCTTCTTTATCAACAAATTGAGATGCTCAGCCGGGAGAAGCATATCGAGCCGGCGGTGGTGATTTCCGCCATCGAAGACGCCATGGTCGTTGCGGCTCGCAAGTTTTACAAGACGGAAGAGGACTTGCGCGCGAAGTTCAACGCGGAATCCGGCCAGGTGGACGTGTTTTCGGTGCTCACGGTGGTCGAGGAAGTGGCCGACCCCAAGCGGGAAATCAGTGTTGCGGATGCAAAAAAGAAAAATCCGAACGCCGAAGTAGGCACGGAAATCCTGACTATCAAGCCCACGGACGTGCTGGGGCGGATCGCGGCGCAAACCGCCAAGCAGGTGATCCTGCAAAAGGTGCGGGAAGCGGAACGCGACACCATTTACAACGAGTATCACACCCGCACGGGCGAACTGGTCACCGTGATCGTGAAGCGGGCGGAAGGCCCGGACCTGATCGTGGACATGGGGCGAACGGAAGCGCGTTTGCCGAAGCGCGAACAGTCCAAGCTGGAAACCTACAACATCGGCGAACGCCTGCGCGTGGTGATCCGCACCGTGGACCGGGCGGCGAAGGGTCCGCAGGTCATCGTATCGCGTGCGGATGCGGCGCTGGTGCAGCGGCTGTTTGAGATGGAAGTGCCGGAAATTTATGACGGCACGGTGCAAATCCGTGCGGCGGCACGGGAAGCGGGCGAGCGCACGAAGGTGGCGGTAGCCAGCCGCGACAAAGACGTCGATCCCGTGGGTGCCTGCGTGGGCATGAAGGGCATGCGCGTGCAATCCATCATCCGCGAATTGCGCGGCGAGAAGATCGACATTATTCCCTACAACGAAGAGACGGTGGCTTTTGCGCAGAAGGCCCTGAGCCCGGCCAAAGTGACGCGCGTGCAGATCGTCGATCCGGAGACCAAGAAACTCGAAGTGATCGTGGAGGATTCGCAACTCTCCCTGGCCATCGGGAAAAAGGGCCAGAACGTCCGCCTGGCCAGCAAGCTGATTGGCTGGGACATCGACATCAAGAGCGAAGAAGAGAAGCGTCGCGAGATCGAAGAGCAGATGACGGCGCTGACCACGGCGGTGACGTCACTGACGGTGCTGGCGGGCGTCGGGCCGAAGACCATCGAGAAGATCGAAGCGGCGGGAATTACTTCACTGGAAAAGCTCGCCGGGATGACGCCGGAGCAATTGATGGAAATTCCGGGCATCGGCGAAAAGATGGTGGACAAAATTTATCAAGCGGTGAACCGCTTCTACGAAAGCGGAGACACCGCGGCGGCGACACCGGCGGAAGCCGCTGCGGAAGGCGCCGAAGCAGCCGAAGCTGCGCCGGCAACAGAAGCCGAAAGCGCAAGTGAAACAGCCAGCGAAGCCAGCGCCGAACCCGGGGCCGAACCCGGGGCGCAAGCCGCCGCCGAAACAAAATCTGATGCCGAAGAACCTGCCGCCGAGGCTACCTCCGCGGCCGCTGCCTCCGCGGAAGCGCAAGCTCCGGCGAAACAGCAGGAAGAGAAAAGTTCCTAACGAAGCATGAGCGACGCATCCCAAGTCCGCATCAATGAGCTCGCCCGCGAACTCGAGGTCAAGGCTAAAGCCATCATTGACCTTCTTGCGGGGTTTGGCGTAACGGAAAAGAAAACACACTCCAGTTCGATCACCGTCGAAGTTGCGGAGAAGGTCCGGCACCATTTGAAGGGTGTTGCCGACGCCGAAGCAGCAGCCGATGCGGAACGCGCCGCGAAAGAATCGGCGGCAAAAGCGGCGCAGAGGCGGCCCGTGCTGCATGCAGCGACCGCGGCTCCGGCGAAACCCGTGGTACCCGTCGCGGGTGCGCCTGCAGCACATGCACCCGCGGCACATGCCCCCGCAGCCCATCCGGCGGCTCCGGCTGCGCCGAAAGCAGTTCCAACGACTCCGGCTGCTGCGCCGGCCCCCGCCGCGCCTGTTGCGCGGCCAGCGGCTCCGGCAGCACCCACAGCAGCGCCAGGTCCTGTGGCAGTCAAACCAGTGGCACCTGCGGTTGTTTCCGCGCCTTCTGCCGCTCCAAGGCCTACGCCCGCGCACCCGCACCGGCCTGCCGCTCCTGCGGCACAACCGGCAGCAGCGCGTACGGCCCCGAGTGGCGCGCCACCGGCAGGACGTCCAGCGCAGCCCGGCACGCAACCAATGGCAGCGCGCCCAGCGGCCGCAGCTCCTGGTGCGCCAGCACGCACACAAGTTCCTTCCCGCTCGATGCCCACCGGCAACCGCGGGCCAGTTCCCGGCACGGTGCCGGGCAGCGGCCAGCGCCCGAGCGGCCCACGACCCGGACAGCCGATGCGTCCGCAGCAGTCAGGACAGGGTGGGCGACCATATACCTCGCGCCCTGGCAGTCCAGGTGGACCGGGCGGAACAGGCCGTCCATTTGGGCAGAGACCTGGAGCGGTGCCGACGGGATCGCGTCCCGGCTCGCGCGCACCCGGTCGGCCAGGGATGTTGCCGCCATTTCCAGAGAGGATGCCGGTGAAGGCGGAGCCTGGCAAACCGCTTTATGCGCGGAGGCCAACGCAGCGCCAGCGGCCCATGGCGGACAAACGGGAGATGGAAGGCGAGCGCAAACTGCATCCGACGCGGCAACGCCAGGGTGCGGGTGGCCGCGGCGTGGCCGCAGCGACGATTGCGCCGCCGGAACCGCGTGCGCCCCGTGAAGTGACGCTGACGGAAGGCATCACCATCCGCGAATTGGCGGAGAAGCTGGACATCCGCGCGAAGGATTTGCTGAAGACCTTGCTGGATCGCGGTGTCTTCGCGAGCATCAACCAGGCGCTGGATGTGCCGACAGCAACAGGCCTGGCGCAATCATTTAATGGCGTGGTCAGCGTGGTGTCCTTCGAAGAAGAAATGGTGTTGGAAGTTGCGAAAGAAGAGACCCAGGAAAACCTGAGGCCGCGGCCGCCGGTGGTTACGGTAATGGGCCACGTGGACCACGGGAAAACCAGTTTGCTTGACGCCATCCGGGAAGCGGACGTCGCCGGGGGCGAGGCGGGCGGCATCACGCAGCACATCGGCGCGTACAAGGTGCAGGTGCAAGGGAAGAACGTGGTGTTTGTGGACACGCCGGGCCACGAAGCGTTTACGCGCATGCGGGCGCGCGGCGCGAAGGTGACGGACATCGTGGTGCTGGTGGTGGCCGCGGATGACGGCGTCATGCCGCAGACGCGCGAAGCCATTGACCACGCGAAGGCCGCAAATGTGCCGATTATCGTGGCGGTGAACAAGATTGATAAACCGGAAGCGCAGCCGGAGCGGGTGAAGCGGCAGCTAACGGAGCTGGGGCTGATGCCTTCGGAATGGGGCGGCGACACGGAAGTCGTGGAGGTCTCGGCGAAAAAGCGCCAGAACCTCGAGAAGCTGCTGGAGATTATTCTGCTGGTGGCGGACCTGCGCGAGTTGAAGGCGAATCCGGACGCGCCGGCGAGCGGTACGGTGTTGGAATCGCGTATGGACAAGGGCCGCGGCCCGGTGGCCACGGTCCTCGTGCAGAACGGCACGCTGAACACCAGCGACTTCTTTATCGCGGGTTCCGTGTTCGGCAAAGTGCGCGCGATGTTTGATGAACGAGGCAGACCCGTCAAGACGGCGCCACCTTCGACGCCGGTGGAGGTGCTGGGCTTGCAGGGTGTTCCGGAGGCCGGAGACCACTTCCAGGTGACGGAGGAGGCCAAGGCGCGCCACGTTGTCGAATACCGCCAGTCCAAGCAGCGCGATGCGGCGCTGCGCGCAAGTGCCGGCGGAAGAATCACGCTGGACCAGTTGCACGAGCAGTTGAAAGCCGGCGAGGTCAAGGAACTCCCCATCGTCATCAAGGCGGACGTGCAAGGTTCCGCGGAAGTGCTGGGCGAGATGCTGCCGAAGCTCTCCGATGATCGCGTGAAGCTGAAGATCATCAGCGAGGGCGTGGGAGCCGTAACGGAAAACGATGTGCTTCTGGCTTCCGCGTCAGGCGCCATCATCATTGCCTTCGGTGTGCGTCCAGACCGCAAGGCAGCGGATCTGGCGCAGCAAGAGAAAGTCGATATCCGCACGCACAACATCATCTACGAGGTTTCTGACGAGATTAAAAAGGCCATGGAAGGGTTGCTGGAACCGGTCATTCAGGAGTCCTACCTGGGCCGGGCGGATGTGCGCAATACCTTCCGGATCAAGGGATCGGGAACGGTGGCGGGCTGCTACGTGCTCGATGGGATTATGAAGCGGGACGCGCAGGTGCGCGTGGTGAGAGATGGAACGGTGATCTATACGTCGAAACTGAGCTCCTTGAAGCGCTTCAAGGATGACGCCAGCGAAGTGCGCGCCGGGTTCGAGTGCGGCCTGGGTATCGCCAATTTCAACGACGTGAAGGTGGGCGACGTTCTGGAGTGTTTCAACGTCCAAAAGATCAGTGCTGCCGAAGCCGCAGGCCAGGGCAGCGGGCCCTCCGGCCGCAAGTAGGGCTGGCAGATCGGGAAACAGGGATTCCTGGGGCACACCCCGCACCCAGAGAATTACCTGACAAGGATGAGCGCGCAAGAGGGGAAGCCGCCCCTCCAAATACAAAAGAGATTCTGAAAGAAGCAGACTCGGAGCCGCGTATGCCGGTTGGATTGCTGACGTTGGAACTGCACATCGCCGAAGCTCAATCCTTGAAAGACAAGCGGCAGGTGCTGCGCAGTTTGAAGGATCGCTTGCGGGCGCAGTTTAATGTGGCGGTGGCGGAGCTGGATTTCATGGATACCTGGCAGCGCTCGGTGGTAGGAGTGGTCACGGTATCGAATGAAGAGCAGCACGTCGAAGAAGCGCTGCAGAAGGTTTTGGCGGAGGCGGACCGGCTGTTGGGGCCGCTGGTGGTCGGGCATGCGGTGGAGATATTGTGACTCGGTGCATCGAAATGCGCGCCTCGGGAATGCGTTGTCGGGGAATGCTGATTAGATAACAGGAACTCCGAAGCGGGAAACTCTGAACCAGGCAAGTTACAAAGATGAGCCCTGACCATCATCGTCACGAACGCGTGGGCGAGGAAATCACGCACGAGGTCAATGCTATGCTCGCCGGCGAGTTGAAGGACCCGCGGCTGGAGGGGAGCGTGTCCGTCAGCTATGTGCGCGTGCAGCCGGACATGAAACACGCGCGGGTGTTCGTGAGCGTGGGGAGCGAGAACGCCAGGGAGCAGACAGACGCCATCAAGGCGCTGGAGCATGCGATGGGATACATCCGGCATGAGCTGGTGGAGCGGCTGCAGTTGCGGCGCGTTCCGGAGCTCCACTTCACGCTGGATCTTTCGCAGGAGCATGTGGAGCGCATCGAGCGGCTGCTGAAAGAAGCGAAGAGCGAAAAGCCGCCCAACAAGCCTGAAACCAACTTGTAGATGCGTGAGGGCAGCCGGGGCAGGAGCCTGACTTCCACAATGGAAGAGCGAGAGAGCCGCGGAAGATCGCACTAGAATCAATCCAAATCGCCTGGAAACGAAACACCGAAATCTAAAGCCAACTCCGATTCCGTCATGCCACGCCAACCCAAACCGGCTCCTTTCGATGGAGCGCTCGTCATCAACAAGCCCCAGGGCAAGACTTCGCACGACATTGTCGATGCGGTGCGGCACATGGCGGGGTTCCGGCAAATCGGGCATCTGGGGACGCTGGATCCTTTGGCGACAGGTGTGCTTGTTCTCCTGCTGGGCAAAGCGACCCGGCTGGTGCGGTTTTATGCGGGCCGCCGCAAACGATATGAAGCGGGATTCCGCTTTGGCTTTGCCACGAACACCTATGATTCGGAGGGAGTGGCGCAAAGCCCCGATTGCGCGCCAGTGCTCGAGCGCGAAGTTCTGGAACGCCTGGCAACGGAATCGCTGGGACGCTTTGAGCAGATGCCCCCGATATTTTCCGCCAAAAAAGTCCATGGGCGGCCGGCGTATGAACTTGCGCGAAAAAATCAGGTGGTGGTACTCAAGCCTGCTTCCGTGGAGTTGTTTGAGTACCGCTTGACGGGAATCGAAGGCAGCATCGCGCGCTTCTCGATGGAGTGCTCGTCGGGGACGTATATCCGCTCGCTGGCCCACGACATGGGGCAAAAACTGGGCTGCGGCGCCCATCTCGCGGAGATTACGCGCACGGCGGTGGGCGAGTTTTCGCTGGAACAGGCCATTCCCCTTGAGGAGCTTGCGGAGGACGCCCGCGCAGGGAGACTGGAGAGCAGGCTGATTCCGCTGGAAGGGCTGTTGCCGAATTTTCCGAGTACGCATGTCCTGCCGGTGCTCGAAAAACGCGTGCGCCACGGTGGGAAGTTCAACGTGCTGCTGTCACAGCTCCAGCCAGGCCGGACGGAGCTTCCGCCCGGAGCGACGTCGGAACTCGATGCCGCTGGGCTGGGCGCGCCGAGGCTGCGGGTGTTGAGCCAGGAGAATAAGTTGATCGCGATCGCGGAAGCAGTGGTGCCCCGGACGTACCAGCTGATCGTGGTGTTCGACCCGCTCCCCTAGCATTGCCTCGCGCCCTAAGGCCGCGTGCGCCTCTGATCCCCAACTTCTCCTGCAACACCCGTTCTCGCCGTTGCCGCTGGACCAGGCTTACATCTCCGGACGCGTGGGCGGCGGCTGAGGGATATCGGGCCGCTCGCGCGGATTGGATTGATCCGGCGCCTCTTGAGGATTCGGTACGGGCACCGGAGGCTGGCCCGGCGGAGGAGCGGGTAACTCGCCCGTTGGTTGGGCGGGCTCCGGCGTGGGTTGAGGCGGCTCCCGAGGAGGCGCCAGGGGCACGTTGGCGCCGCTGGAACCGCGGCCACTGGTATCGCCGCGACCCGCGTAAATATCGTGACTTTCGCGGAAGGGCAAACGCACGCGGCGGGGAGTAATCAGGATAAGCAGTTCAGAATTCGTGAAGGAGTTGGTGTGCACACCAAAGGCGTAGCCGGCGCCGGGGATTTGAGCAAAGCCGGGAAGCCCGGTGATGGTGCGGGTCTCTTCCAGGTCCAGCAAGCCGGTAAGGATGGAAGTTTCGTCTTCCTTGAGGCGGACCACCTGCGTGAGCGTGCGGCTGGAGATGACCGGAATGCCGTTGACGCTCGACCCCGCAAGGGCCTTGATGTCGAAATCGAGTTGCAGGGTGACTTCCTTGTTGGGATGAAGCGTGGGAGTGGCCTTCACTTTCAATCCGATGTCCTGGTATTCCGAACCCGGGTAGGGTTGTTGGGTGAGGGCCGGATTGGAGATCAGGCTGGTGGGGCTGGTGAGCAAGGTTACCAGGCCATCCGTGACTTGCCCGGAGACCAGCGGGATATCGTTGGCCACCACGATGTCCGGAAAAGTGCTGCTGGTGAAATCGCCCGCGAGGAGTGCGACGGGATTTGTACCTGCAGCGGGCTCGAGAGCGCTGACCAGAAGCCCGCTGCCCGCATCCACAAAAATGGAGACGGCGTCCGCGCCGGAATCGGCGATGGCAACTCCGCTGGAACCTTCCAGGAAGCTGCCGATCGCGACCGCGTTGGGTGTAGTGCCCACAGTGATGGGCGTTTGTGTCGAAAAACTGAAGGTGCCGTCGCCATTGCCGAGTAGGACGGAGATGGTGCCATCGGCCTGATTCGCGACGACCAGGGCCGGGCCGGTGCTGGCGCTCAAAGTTCCCGAAGCAATGGCCACGGGAGTAGTGCCAACGGTGATGGGCGATTTCGGAAATTCGGTGAATGTGCCGTTGCCATTGCCTTTGAGTACGGTCACCGTATTGCTGGCCTGGTTGACGATGGCGAGGTCCTGAATGCCGTCGCCATTGAAATCAGTGATGGTAACTGCTACGGGGCCTTGTTCGGAATTAGCCACAACATTGGGAAGTGCGAACGGCGAACCCTTCACTTGGGTGAATGTGCCGTCCCCGTTGCCGGTAAACACGGAGTAGGAGTTGTCGGCAGAATTGGTGACCACAAAGCCGAGGTTGGTGTCGGTATTCGTGTTGATCTGGCCAACGGCAATAGCCGTGGGCTTTCTGCCGACGATGTAGGAGGTGGAACTAGCGGGGTTGGTGAACGTGCCATCCCCATGGCCGAGGAGAACGGTGACCGCATTGGTGATCTGCGACGCGACGAGCAAATCGGGATACGAATCGGTTGTTGTGTTGAAGCTACCAACCGCCAGGGCCGCAGGGATCCCTGCGCCCCCTTGCGTGGCGGTGATCTGCGCGGTGCCGGCGCTGACGCCGGTGGCGACGCCGCTGCTTGCATTGATAGTTGCGGCGGAAGTGTTGGAAGAAGCCCAGAGGACAATGCCGGAGATGTCCTGGGTGGTGCCGTCGCTGTAGGTGCCGGTGGCGGAAAACTGTTGCGTCGCGCTCAGCCCGATGGTTGGGGCTGCGGGAGCGACGGCAATGGATTTGAGGGTTGCCGTCGTGACCTTGAGCGGTATCAAGGCGCTGGAGACGGTGCCAAGCTTCGCCGTGATTTGCGTGGTGCCGGCCGTGAGGCCGCTGGCCAACCCGGTGCCTGCGCTGATCGAAGCCGTGGCGGGCACGGAAGAAGCCCAGGTCACGCTAGTGGTGATATTTTCCGCGCTGAGGTCGCTATAGGTTCCTATGGCCGTAAATTGCTGCGTGGTGCCCAGGGCAATCGAAGGCGTTGCCGGGGACACGCTGATGGATTGCAAAGTGGCAGACGTTATGTTCAGCGGCACGGCTGGGCTGCTGATACTCCCTAGCGAAGCCGTGATGTTTGCCGTACCCGCCTGTTGCCCAAGAGCGATTCCCGTGACCGGGTTGATCGCCGTGATCGAAGTGTTGGAGGAAGACCAGGAGACAGCGTGCGTGATGTCCTCAGTGGTGCCGTCGCTGAAAGTGCCTGTGGCCGTGAGTTGCAGGGTGGCTCCCTTGGCAATGGAAGAGTTGGCGGGTGTGACGGTAATAGAGGCCAAAGTGGCCGCGGTCACGGTGAGATTCGCGGCAGGACTCGTAATGCCCAGGGAGGAACCCGGGGCTCCTCCTGCCAAGAGAAAGGGTGAGCCAGTTGCCTGGGCAAATTGGGAAACGGAGTTGGGTCCCTGATTCAGAAGAATGGTGATGGAATTGTCCGCTTGGTTGAGGACCGCGAGATCCTGTGTGCCGGCGTCGCGAAAATCGGCGGTGACGAGAGCGACGGGAGATTGGCCGACAGTGAACTGCTGCGTTGGGATTGTGACGCCCGTTCCGCCGGGATTGCCAGTGAAACCGGTGCTGCCCAGGCTGCCGGAGAGTAAGGAGAGTGTGATGGGGTAGCGGTCACCCACGAAGAAGGTGGCCGGCTTGCCGTCTTGCGCGCGGAGCAGAACCTGCCGCCCGCTGTGTACCAGCGAAAGGGCTTGAGAGAACTGGGCGGAAGCCGTGGGCAGCGTCAGCAGGAAAGTGGATTTTCCACCGCCAAGTGCGACCAGAGCCGGAATAGCCGAGGCCAAACTGGTAATGCCAGTCGCGGAGGCGGCGCCGGCTGGGCCGCCGAAGATGGTTGCCAGCAGGGTCAGCAAAGCGGTGAGACTGGGCGCGCTCCTTACCTGCTGAATGAGGGTTGGCGGAATTGCAGTCATGGTGACACTGGAAGGCGGCGTGATCCCGAGGTTTGAACCGAGGGTGCGGTCCACTTCAAGAAGATCGATTTCCAGAAGAACTTCGCCATGAGCGTGCTCCAACTGCCGGATGATCTCTCCGGCCAGGCGCACGCGTGGCACCGTGTCACGGATGGTCAAGGAGCGGGATTCAACGGACTGCTGGATGTGTTGCGAGCCGGTAATTTCGCGAACGATGCGGTAGAGCTCGGTCATTTCGGAGGCTTCCAGCGAGACGGGGAAGCGGAAGGTCTCTTCGATTTCGGGTTCGTACTGCTTGCGCTTTTCGGCGGTATCGGCGAACACGAACATGAGCTTCGGATTGACTGTGCGCCAGGAGGTGCCCGATTCCAGTGTGAGCACCTTCATCGCGGTATCGAAATCGACGTTTTCAAGGTGCAGGCGCGCATTGCGCGCGGGTAGCTCGGTGTCGAAGCTGGCCTTGATGCCGTAGGCGGAGGCGATCTGCTCGTAGGCGCTGCGGAGATCGCCGCGCAGGTTGAAGCTGCGGGTGACTTTTTGCGGCTGGAGGACGGGCAAACCCGCGGGAGGTTCTTCGCGCTGAAGTTCCTCTTTTTCGTCGCCACGCGCCTGAAGTTGCCGCAAGCGTTCTTCAACAATGGTATTGCTCGGATCAATGCTCAAAGCCGCACCGAGTTCCAGTGTGGCGGCCTGGAAGTTTCCGTCGAGGCCCAGGCGTTCAGCGTTGTCCACGTGGGCGCGAACCAGCTTGGAGCGCAAGGCCGCGGCCTTACTCACGATGGTGACATCAAACGGGGCGTAGCGTGCCGCCTCTTCGTACGCCCGCAGGGCCCCTTCGTCATTGCCGGCGGCTTCGGCTTTGGCAGCGAGCTCGGCGAGTTTTTTTGCGAGTTTTGGGTCGGGTTTCACAACGGCGAACGGATCTTGCGCGAGTTTGCCGCCAGAGGCGCCGGTTTGCGCGGGCAGTTGCGCACACAGGAGCAGCCCGGAGAGCAAAAGCGAAAGAGCAGGGCGCAAGGTGGCAGCGAGCATTCTCATGGTTAGACGTAAACAACCATTCTACCGTGAGGAAAGGGAAGGAAGGGTGAGCTTGACGAGGGAAAGGGGGAGGGGTAAACTAAAATGTTGTTGCAAGTGATTTTCAACTGGAGAACCCGTGCTCTCCGCTTTTCTCATCGCCCTTCGTGAAGGCGTCGAAGCGGCTCTGGTCGTCGGCATCATCCTGGTCTATCTGTCGCGCACCGGGCGCGCCCACCTGGCGCGCTATGTTTGGGGCGGGGTGGCCAGTGCTGTGGCGCTAAGTCTTGCGGCTGCAATTGCTTTGGAGCGATTCCAGATCAGCGAAGACGGCTTTGAAGGGTTGCTCTTGCTGGTGGCTGCTGTCTTTGTGGTCACCATGATCTTCTGGATGAATCGCGTGGCGCGGCACCTGAAGAAGGAAATTGAGCAAAAGGTGGAGAGTTACGCCGAGCGGGCGGGCAAGGCTGCGGGGTGGGGTATCGCGCTATTCGTTTTCCTGATGGTGTTGCGCGAAGGAGCGGAACTCGCGCTGATCCTGCGCGCGGTGGAGATGTCCACCGAAGGGCTGCAAACGTGGATTGGCACCGCCGTGGGAATTGGCGCGGCGGTAGCGTTGGGAGTGTTCTTTTTCAAGGGGACGCTGAAGGTGCCGCTGCACCGGTTTTTCGCGGTGACCAGCGCGATCCTGGTGCTCGTGGCGATTCAACTGGCGGTAACGGGTTTGCACGAATTGAGCGAAGCGCGCTGGCTGCCTTCGAGCAAGGCGGAGATGGCGGTGCTGGGGCCGATCGTGGCCAATGAGTTGTTTTTCTTTGTTTTTGTCTTTGGCGCTGCGGCGTTGATGATTTTCCGCGAGTGGCAATCGGCCTCGCATGCTAAGGCGGCGATCGCGCCAATGAATGACGCGGAGCGGCGCCTCCTGGAAGCGCAGAATCGGCGGCAGCGCCGCTGGATGATTGCGGCTGCCGCGATGAGCCTGAGCGTGATCCTGGCGTTGACGGCCGATTTTATTTACGCGCGCGTGAATGCGGCTCCGGTGCAGGCACAGCCCGTGGAAGCGGTGAACAATCTTGTGCGCATTCCGATGGCGGGAGTGCAGGATGGCAATCTGCACCTGTTTTCGATCAACGTGAATGGGCAGGCCATCCGTTTCCTGGTGATCAAGAAGCCGGGGGGCTACGGCACGGCGCTGGATGCCTGCCTGATCTGCGGCGCGGACGGCTACCGGCAAGAGGGGCAGAACGTCATTTGCCGGCATTGCGCGTCGGCCATCTACATTCCTTCGATCGGGCAAAAAGGCGGGTGCAATCCCATCGGTTTCGCATCACATGTTGATGGCGACACAATCGTGATTGATGTTTCGGCGCTGAGCAAAGCCGCGGAGGAGATTCCGCGGTAGGCAAGCAGCAGTCGTTTTTGGCAGGTTGCTGAAAAACTCTTTTTCTCTAGGAGGCCGGGGCTTCAGAGTCTGTGTGATTACCCGCGTTTTTCGGGAGGGCACGACCTCGCAGCTTGCGGAAAAGGTCGTTTCTTTAGGAGGCCGGGGCTTCAGCCCCGGCGTAAAGCCCTTACAACCAATGGGCTTTAGCCCCTGAAGAAAGCTGTTCCGGCGTCTTACAGCACCTTGTTGCGCAGATGCGGCTCCGGAAGTCTTCTGCAGCAGAGAAAAACGCCTGCCGTTGCAAAGCTGCAAGAGAAGGTTTCTCCTCTCGACGCTCCAGGGAATGAGAAGCGATTGTTGGTTCTGAACGGACACAGAATTTCTGACCAGGTGAAATGTTCCTTCGACTTGTAGCGGATTCTTTTACACGCCGGCCACGCCGTAAGTTGCTGACCATGGCCGCGCTCGCGCTGGGCATGGCCGTGGCCACGGCGGCGCTGAGCGTGTCCCTGGACGTGGGCGACCGTCTGGCCCAGGAATTCCGCAGCCTGGGAGCG
>Ga0187878_1002636_pt1 | contig 15690 bp, 12 predicted proteins | sample June2016WEW_17_1_FD_132979 | JGI IMG/M metagenome (GOLD analysis project Ga0187878, IMG submission 132979) | Peatland microbial communities from SPRUCE experiment site at the Marcell Experimental Forest, Minnesota, USA - June2016WEW_17_150 | ecosystem: Environmental > Terrestrial > Soil >...
CCTTTAGAGCGAGGTACTTGGTGATCGCCGCGGTGAGCGTCGTCTTGCCGTGGTCGATGTGGCCGATTGTGCCGATGTTGACGTGCGGCTTGGTCCGCTCGAACTTCTTCTTCGCCATCGCGGTGGCTCCCTCGCTCCTACTTGCGGGCTGGGTGGACGATCAGACTCTTGACTTGGCTACGAGCTCGACCGCCACGCTGGCGGGGACCTCGGCGTAGTGGGACAGCTCCATCGAGTAGCTGGCGCGACCCTGCGTCATCGACCGCAGGTCGGTGGCGTAGCCGAACATCGTGGCCAGAGGTACTCGCGCCCGGACGACCTGCGTCGAGCCGCGCGATTCCATCGCCTCGATGTGGCCCCGCCGGGCGTTGAGATCGCCGATGACGTCGCCCAGGAACGCTTCCGGCATCGTCACCTCGACCCGCATGAGCGGCTCGAGGATCACCGGACCGGCCTTGGAGATGGCATCCTTGATCGCCAGCGAGCCGGCGATCTTGAACGCCATTTCGCTGGAGTCGACCTCGTGGAAGGACCCGTCGAAGAGGGTCACTTTCACGTCGACCATCGGGTAGCCGGCATAGGGGCCCGTTTCGAGCGCCTCGCGGATGCCCTGGTCGATCGGCTTGATGTACTCGCGCGGGATCGTCCCGCCGACGATCTTGTCGATGAACTCGTAGCCCTTGCCGGGCTCGTTCGGTTCCGCCTTGATGACGGCGTGGCCGTACTGGCCCTTGCCGCCGGTCTGCTTGACGTGGCGGCCGTTGCCTTCGGCAGCGCGGCGGATCGTCTCCCGATAGGAGACGCGCGGCCGACCGACGTTGGCCGCGACCTTGAACTCGCGGACCATCCGATCCACGAGAACGTCCAGGTGCAGCTCGCCCATGCCCGCGATGCGGGTCTGGCCGCTCTCCTCGTCCGTGTGGACGCGGAAGGTGGGGTCTTCCTCGGCCAGCCGCTGGAGGGCCAGCGCCAGCTTGTCCTGGTCGGCCTTGGTCTTGGGCTCGATGGCGACTTCGATGACCGGCTCCGGGAAGACGATCGACTCGAGGACGACCGGGTGGTCCGGGTCGCTCAGCGTGTCGCCGGTGAAGCTGTCCTTCAGGCCGACGGCGGCGGCGATGTCTCCGGCGTACACGGTCTCGATCTCCTCGCGGTGATTGGCGTGCATCTGGAGGATGCGGCCGATCCGCTCCTTCTTGCCCTTCACCGCGTTCAGGACGTAGGACCCGGCGTTGAGCGTGCCCGAGTAGACCCGGAAGTAGGCCAGCTTGCCGACGTACGGGTCCGCCGCGATCTTGAAGACCAGGGCGCTGAAGGGCTCGCTGTCGTCGGCGGTGCGGAGGACCTCCTTGTGCGTGCCCGGGTGCTCGCCGATGACGGGCGGCACGTCCAGCGGCGAGGGGAGGTAGTCCACGACCGCGTCGAGGACCGGCTGGATGCCCTTGTTCTTGAGGGCGGAGCCGGCCAAGACCGGCACGATGCGGTACTCGAGGGTGCCGAGGCGCAGGCCGCGCTTGATGTCCGCGGGGCTGAGATCGTGGCCTTCGAGGTACTTGTGGGTCAGCTCGTCGTCCATCTCGGCGACGGCCTCGACCATCTTCTCGCGCTGCGCGCGGGCTGCCTCGACCAGATCGGCGGGGATCTCGATCGTCTCCGATTCGGCTCCCAGATCCTCTACCTTGTAGACGATCGCCTTCATCGTGATCAGGTCGACGATCCCCTGGAACTTCTCCTCGTTCCCGATCGGGATCTGGATCGGCACCGGCCGCGCCCCGAGGCGGTCGCGGATCATCTCCACGCAGCGCCAGAAGTCCGCGCCGGTGCGGTCCAGCTTGTTGATCAAGCAGATGCGCGGAACGCGATACCGGTCCGCCTGACGCCAGACGGTCTCGGACTGGGGCTCCACGCCGGCCACGCCGTCGAAGACGACGACCGCGCCATCGAGCACGCGCAGGCTTCGCTCGACCTCTACAGTGAAGTCCACGTGCCCGGGCGTATCGATGATGTTGATTCGATAGTCGTTCCAGAAGCAAGTCGTAGCCGCGGCAGTGATCGTGATGCCGCGCTCCTGCTCCTGGGGCATCCAGTCCATGGTGGCCGCGCCCTCATGGACCTCACCGAGCTTGTAGATCTTCTTCGTATAGAAGAGGACCCGCTCGGTGACGGTGGTCTTCCCAGCGTCGATATGGGCGATGATTCCGATGTTCCGCGTCTTGCCTAGCGGAACCTGACGTGCCACGAGCCTCTGGTACTCCCTAGCGGACCACTACCACTTGAAATGGCTGAAGGCCTTGTTGGCATCGGCCATCTTGTGGGTGTCCTCACGACGCTTGACAGCTGCGCCGAGGCCGTTCATGGCATCGACCAGCTCGGCGGCGAGCTTCTCCGACATGCTCTTGCCGTTGCGCTTGCGGGCAGCCTGGACGAGCCAGCGCACGCCGAGCGACATCCGACGATCGCCCCGGATCTCGACCGGAACCTGATACGTGGCGCCACCGACGCGGCGCGGCTTGACCTCGATGATTGGAGTGGCGTTGCGCATCGCCGACTCGAGCACCTCGATGCCGGGCCGACGAGCCTGCGCCTCCGCGCGGGCCAGGGCCTCGCGAAGGATTCGCTCGGACAGGTGGCGCTTGCCGTCCGTCATCAGCTTGGTCGCGAAGCGGCCGCTGAGTCGGGTCGTCGGGGCGCCCTGGTACTTGGTCTTGCGGGCGACGGAATGACGACGCGGCATCGCTACTTCTTGCCCTTCTTCTGGGCGGACTTGGCTCCGTACTTGGAGCGGCCCTGCATGCGATCGCGGACCCCGGCGGCGTCGAGGGTGCCACGGATGATGTGGTACTTGACCGACGGCAGGTCCTTCACGCGGCCACCGCGGACGAGAACGACCGAGTGCTCCTGGAGGTTATGGCCGATCCCGGGGATGTAGGCCGTTACCTCCATCTGATTCGTGAGCCGGACGCGGGCGATCTTTCGAAGGGCCGAGTTCGGCTTCTTCGGCGTCATCGTGCGCACCTGCAGGCAGACGCCGCGCTTCTGCGGTGCACCGGGGATGGGCACCTGGCGCTGGCGCAGGCTGTTCCAGTTCTTGCGCATGGCCGGGGCCTTGATCTTCCCGATCTTCGGCTGGCGGCCATGCCGCACGAGCTGGCTGATCGTCGGCACGGAGACGCTGCTCCTTTCGTCGTGGTGGTTGGTGTTGACGATGGTTGTCCACGATCCCGATGCCGAGACGGCCTTTCGAGGCCGGGTTCATCCCGGGCTCGGGTCCGAATCGACGGGACTCTGCGCCCTTGCGGTGGCCTCCGGCGTCCGATGGGCCGCCGCAGCGGCACCGGTCGCGACATGGAGGCGATCTGTCGGGCACCGATCGCTTCGATGTTCTGGCGGGCTGCCACTCCCCGGCCTGGGCAGGCCTGACAGCGCGTTTTCCGCCTTCCGGATGGCCCCCCTTGGAGCGTGCGATCGGCGCAAGCCGACCGCGGCCTCCCTAGAAGCCACGAGGGCGGAGTCTATCAGCAGCCGCCCGGGAGTGTCAAACCTCCGGGAGGCGCCGCGGACGCGCTCCGCTCCCCTATCCGAGGCAGTCGCCGGGGGTCCGGCGGCTACTTCTCTTCCTTCTCCGCCTCGCCACCGAGGAGCGCCGCCAGGTCCACGTCGTCCGCGGACGCCGACTCGTCGCCCACGCCGCCGAGAGCGCCCAGGAACGGGTTGACGAAGTCCTCGTCGCCCTCACGCGCCTCGCCCGTGCTCGAGACGAGGAGCGAGGCCAGGTCCGTCGTCTCGTCGGAGGGCAGCTGCCCGGCTTCCTCGAGGAACGGGTTGTACTCGTACTCCGGGCCGCGCAGCCTCTCGAGGGACTCGCCGGCGAGAGCCTCTTCGGCAGCCCGGCGCGCCCGCTCGCGAGCGGCGGCGATGTTGGCCGGCGCGCCCGTCCCGGCAGGGATGAGCTTGCCGATGATGACGTTCTCCTTGAGGCCGATCAGGTGGTCCTTGGCGCCGTTGATGGCCGCCTCGGTGAGCACCCGGGTCGTCTCCTGGAAGGAGGCCGCCGCGAGGAAGCTGGAGGTGTTGAGAGAGGCCTTGGTAACGCCGAGCAGGACCGTCTGGGCCGTGGCGGGCTCGCCGCCCTCGGCCAGGACGCGGTTGTTGACCTCCTCGAAGTCGAGGCGATCGATCAGCTCGGTCGGCAGCAGATCGGTGTCGCCCGGCTGGTCGATGCGGACCTTGCGGAGCATCTGGCGGACGATGATCTCGATGTGCTTGTCGTTGATGGTGACGCCCTGGCTGCGGTAGACCTTCTGGACTTCCTTGACCAGGTAACGCTGGACGGAGTCCTTGCCGCGCGTCTCGAGGTACTCCTGCGGGTTGATCGGGCCGTCCGTGATCGCGTCGCCGGCACGAATCTCCACACCGTTGTCGACCATGATCTTGGCGTTGTGGGGGATGGCGTACTCGCGCTCGACCGTGTCCTCGGAGCGGACGACGATGTTGTCGCCCTCGCGGACCAGGAAGCCCTTGGCCGGAGCCGTCACGTCGGCTGACTTGTCTCCGCTCTCCGCACGCGCTATCACCTGGCCGGCTTCGACGGCGTCGCCTGCGGCGGCCAGCAGTTCCACTCCGGCGGGCAGGGCGATGTGGTTGTCGTACTGCTCGCGGCTGGTGACCTTGACGCGGGTGCCGGCGTCGCCACGGACGATCTCGACGATGCCGTCGATGTGGCTGATCTCCGCCTTGCCCTTGGGGACACGGCCCTCGAAGAGCTCCTCCACTCGCGGCAGTCCGGCGGTGATGTCCAGGCCGGCGACGCCGCCGGTGTGGAACGTTCGCATCGTCAGCTGCGTGCCCGGCTCGCCGATCGACTGGGCGGCGATGATGCCGACGGCCTCGCCGATGCCGACCAGGAACCCGGTCGCGAGGTTTCGGCCGTAGCACAGCCGGCAGACGCCCTGGCGGGCCTCGCAGGAGAGCGGTGAGCGGACGAGGACCTCGTCAATCCCGGACTCGTCGATCGCCACCGCGACGGCCTCGGTGAGCTCCTGGTTGCGCTCGACGATCAGCACTCCCGTCTCGGGGTGGAAGAGATCGGCCGCGCTGAGGCGACCGACCATGCGCTTCTGGTAGGCGCCCTTTTCGTTGCTGGTGATCTCGGCCGATTCGGCGCGAGTGATCCAGCTGCCTTCCTGGGTGCCGCAGTCCTGCTCGCGGGTGATGACGTCCTGGGCCACGTCCACCAGGCGCCGGGTCAAGTAGCCCGAGTCGGCGGTGCGGAGGGCCGTGTCGGCGAGACCCTTGCGGGCGCCGTGGGTCGAGATGAAGTACTCGAGGACCGTCATGCCCTCGCGGAAGTTACTCCGCACGGGCACGTCGATGATGCGGCCCGAAGGGTCGGCCATGAGGCCGCGCATGCCGCCGAGCTGGCTGATCTGGCCCTTGTTACCTCGGGCGCCCGAGTCCGACATCATGCGGACGGAGCCGAAGGCATCGAGGCCGTCCATCATCGCGGTGGACAGGTCGTTGGTGGTCTTCTGCCAGACGTCGACGACCTGCTCGTAGCGCTCGTCGTCGGTGATCAGACCGCGCTGGAACTGGCGGTCGATCTGGTCGACGGCGGCGTCGGCCTCGACCAGGCGGCGTCCCTTGTCGGGCGGGATGACGATATCCGTGACGGCGATGGTCATGCCGCCGCGGGTCGCGTACTCGAAGCCGACGCTCTTGACGCCGTCGACGACGGCGGCGGTCTCCTCGGGGCCGAGAATGCGGTAGCACTCGTCGACCAGACGGCGCAGCTCGGTTCGCTTCATGTTCACGTTCTTGAAGCGGAGCCGATCCGGAACGATCTGGTTGAAGATGATTCGACCCACGGTCGTCCGGACGCGGGTATCGACGACCGCCCCGGCGGCCTCGTCCCAGGCCCTGACCATCGCGTCGACCGGCTCGTGGAGGGTCACCTCGCGGAGCTGGTAGGTCAGGATCGCCTCGCCCTCGCTGGAGAAGAGGCGATGCTTCTTGCCCTCGGCCAGGGGCTTCTCCATGGTCAGGTAGAAGCAGCCCAGGACCATGTCCTGGGTCGGCGCCACGACGGGGCTGCCGTCGGCCGGCGAAAGCAGGTTCGCGGTCGAGAGCATCATCGTCCGCGCCTCTTCCTGCGCGGCCGTGGAGAGCGGGACGTGGACGGCCATCTGGTCGCCGTCGAAGTCAGCGTTGAAGGCGGTGCAGACGAGCGGGTGGATCTGGATCGCCGAGCCTTCGACCAGGATCGGCATGAACGCCTGGATGCCCAGCCGGTGAAGCGTGGGGGCGCGGTTCAACAGGACCGGGTGGTCCTTGATGACTTCCTCGAGAACGTCCCAGACCTCGGGCCGGACGCGCTCGACGATGCGCTTGGCGCTCTTGATGTTGTGGGCGTGGCCCTTCTCGACGAGCAGGCGCATGACGAACGGCTTGAACAGCTCGAGCGCCATCTTCTTGGGCAGGCCGCACTGGTGGAGCTTGAGCTCCGGGCCGACGACGATGACCGACCGGCCGGAGTAGTCCACGCGCTTGCCGAGCAGGTTCTGGCGGAACCGTCCCTGCTTGCCCTTGAGCATGTCCGAAAGGCTCTTGAGGCGATGGTTGCCGGTGCCGGCGATCGCCCGGCCTCGCCGCCCGTTGTCGATCAGGGCGTCGCAGGCTTCCTGGAGCATGCGCTTCTCGTTGCGGATGATGATCTCCGGCGCGCCCAGCTCGAGAAGCCTCTTGAGCCGGTTGTTGCGGTTGATCACGCGCCGGTAGAGATCGTTCAGGTCGGAAGTCGCAAAACGGCCGCCGTCGAGCTGGACCATCGGGCGCAGATCCGGCGGGATGACCGGGATGACCGACAGGATCATCCACTCCGGCCGCGTCCCGGACCGCCGGAAGGCCTCGATCAGGCGCAGCCGCTTGATGGCCTTCTTGCGGCGCTGGCCCGACGTCGTCCGGACCTCGATGTGGAGGGCACGAGCCAGCTCCTCGAGATCCATCCGGCCGATGATGTCGCGGACCGCTTCCGCGCCCATGGCGGCGTGGAAGATCCGACCGCCGCGGCTGCCGGAGCCGTAGCGCTCGTCCAGGTAGCGGAAGTCGTTCTCCGAAAGCGTCATGAGCGACTTGATCGACTCGATCTCGTCGCGCTGCTTGCGGATCTCGTCCTTGGCGCCCTCGGCGTCGCGGCGCAGACGCTCGCGCTCGGCCTCGATCTCGGCGTCGTTCTCGAGCTGCAGATCCGTGATCTTCTGGCCGGCGCTGCGCTCCTCGTCGGCCTCGCGCTGCTGGATCTCCGACGTGAGGCGCTCGGTCTCGGCGGCCACGATCTTGCGGAGCGCGGCGGTGGCTTCCTTGCCGGCCGTGGCGCCGGCCGCAACGACGACCTCACCCGTGATCGGGAACGCGATGGCCTCGGCCGCGGTGCCTTTGCCGACGGCGGCTAGGAGCTTCTCGACCTTCTGGGCGGCCTCCACGACCTCTTCGGTGCGGGCGGCGCGCTGCTGCTCGAGGTCGGCCTTCGTGGCGGCGAGCCCGGCGTTGAGCTCGTCCTTCTGGCGATGGAAGCGCGACTTCAGCTCCTCCTCGAGATCGCTCAGGGCTCGGCCGCCCTTGCCTCCCCTGCCCTCGGCCTCGTCCTCGAGCGCGGCGAGAGCCCGGCGGCGAGCTTCCTCGTCCACGTGAGTGACGATGTACAGGGCGAAGTAGAGGATCCGCTCCAGGTTGCGGGGGCTGATGTCGAGCAGGATGCCCAGGCGCGACGGCGTGCCCTTGAAATACCAGATGTGGCTGACCGGGCTGGCAAGCTGGATGTGGCCCATGCGCTCGCGGCGAACCTTGGAGCGAGTGACCTCCACGCCGCACTTGTCGCAGATGATGCCCTTGTACCGAATCCGCTTGTACTTGCCGCAGTAGCACTCCCAGTCCTTGGTGGGACCGAAGATGCGCTCGTCGAAGAGACCGTCCTTCTCCGGCTTGAGCGTGCGGTAGTTGATCGTCTCGGGCTTGGTGACCTCACCCGAAGACCAATCCCGGATCTGCTCCGGACTTGCGAGCGAAATCCGGATCGCGTTGAAGTTGTTAACTTCGAGCATTCCTCTCCTCCACGCCGTCGCCTGGCTCGGCGGCGTAGTTCGGACCGTGGATCGGCGACGCCTGGCTGGCCGGGCACAGGCGCGGCGTCATGCGTGCAGCTGGATCAGTCTTCGAACCCAGCGAGGTTGATGCCGCCGAGATCCGGCATCGGGTAGGTGCCGGAGTCTTCGGCGAAGCGGATCTCCTCGTCGTTCTCGTTGAGGATCTCGACGTTGAGCCCCAGGCTCTGGAGCTCCTTGATAAGGACCTTGAACGACTCGGGAACGCCCGGCGCCTGGATCTCCTCGCCTTTGACGATCGCCTCGTAGGTCTGGACTCGACCCATGACGTCGTCCGATTTGACGGTGAGCAATTCCTGCAGGATGTTCGCCGCGCCGTAGGCCTCGAGCGCCCAGACCTCCATCTCACCGAAGCGCTGGCCGCCGAACTGGGCCTTGCCGCCCAGGGGCTGCTGCGTGATGAGGCTGTAGGGTCCGGTGGACCGGGCGTGGATCTTGTCCTCCACCAGATGGTGGAGCTTGAGCATGTAGATGTATCCGACCGTGATCGGGCGATCGAACGCCTCTCCCGATCGGCCGTCGCGAAGGGTGATCTTGCCGTCCTCGGGCAGCCCGGCCTCGCGCAGCTCGTCGCGGATCTGCTCTTCGGTGGCACCGTCGAAGACGGCCGTGGCGGCCTTGAGCCCGCGCTCGTGGAGCGCCCAGCCGAGGTGCGTCTCGAGGATCTGCCCGATGTTCATTCGGCTCGGCACGCCGAGCGGGTTGAGGACGATGTCGACCGGAGTGCCGTCCGGCAGGAACGGCATGTCTTCCGCGGGCAGGACCTTGGCGATGACGCCCTTGTTGCCGTGGCGGCCGGCCATCTTGTCGCCGACGCTGACCTTGCGCTTCTGGGCGACCGAGACCCGGACCAGGCGGTTGACGCCCGGCATCAGCTCGTCGCCTTCCTCGCGGCTGAAGATGCGGACGTCGACGACCTTGCCGCGCTCGCCGTGGGGCAGTCGCAGCGAGGAGTCCTTCACCTCGCGGGCTTTCTCGCCGAAGATCGCGCGCAGGAGGCGCTCCTCCGCGGTCAGCTCGGTCTCGCCCTTGGGCGTGATCTTGCCGACCAGGATGTCGCCCGGCTGAACCTCGGCGCCGATGTAGACGATGCCCTCTTCGTCGAGGTCCTTGAGGGACTCCTCGCCGACGTTGGGGATGTCTCGAGTGATCTCCTCGGGGCCGAGCTTGGTGTCGCGGGACTCGAGCTCGTGCTTCTCGATGTGGATGCTGGTGAAGAAGTCTTCCTTGACGAGGCGCTCGCTGATGACGATGGCGTCCTCGTAGTTGCCGCCCTCCCAGCTCATGAACGCGACCAGGACGTTGCGGCCGAGGGCCAGCTCGCCATGGTCCGTCGAGCTCGAGTCGGCGATCGGCTCGCCGGCGCCGAGGCGCTGGCCGACATCGACGATCGGGCGCTGGTTGATGCACGTCCCCTGGTTGGAGCGGACGTACTTCTGAAGCAGGTATTCGTCCAGCTCTCCGGCGTCGGTCTCCATCTGGACCTTGTCGGCGGTCACGCTCGTCACCACTCCCGGCCGGCGAGCGACGACCACCTGGCCCGAGTCGAGCGCAGCCCGCCACTCCATGCCGGTGCCGACGATCGGCGCTTCCGGCTCCAGTAGCGGCACGGCCTGGCGCTGCATGTTCGAGCCCATCAGGGCGCGGTTGGCGTCGTCGTGCTCGAGGAACGGGATCAGGGCCGTGGCGACCGAGACGACCTGCTTGGGCGACACGTCCATGTACTCGATCTGGTTGGGTCGAGCCTCGGGGAACTGGTCGCGGTAGCGGCACGGGATGCGGTCGCGGACGAAATGCCCCTCGGCGTCGAGCTCGGCGTTGGCCTGCGCGACGAAGTGCTCCTCTTCCTCGTCCGCCGCCAGGTACTCGATCTCCGAGGTGACGATGGGGCGGATCTGGAAAGCCTGGGCCTTCTGGCGCTTGAGCTCGGCGATGGCTTCGCTCGTGAAGCGATCGCCCGTCTTGAGGACGACTCTGCCGTCCTTGCCGACCAGGTCGGCGCCTGCCTCACGGCGGGCGATCTCCGGATCGTCCCAGGCGACGGTGCGCTTCACCTTGCGGTAGGGCGTTTCGATGAAGCCGTAGGGGTTGATCCGGCCGAAGGTGGCGAGCGAGCCGATCAGGCCGATGTTCGGGCCTTCCGGCGTCTCGATCGGGCAGATGCGACCGTAGTGGCTGTGGTGCACGTCGCGGACGTCGAAGCCGGCGCGCTCTCGCGAGAGGCCGCCGGGACCGAGGGCCGACAGGCGGCGCTTGCTGGTCAGCTCGGCCAGGGGATTGGTCTGGTCCATGAACTGGCTCAGCTGGCTGCCGCCGAAGAACTCCTTCATCGCTGCCACGACGGGGCGGATGTTGATGAGGGCGTTCGGAGTGGCCTTGTCGATCTCCTGGATCGTCATCCGCTCGCGGACGACGCGCTCCATCCGCAGCAGGCCGACCCGGAAGGCGTTCTGGATCAGCTCGCCGTTGGCGCGGATGCGGCGGTTGCCGAGGTGGTCGATGTCGTCGGCGATGCCCATGCCGCGGTTCAGCTCGATCAGGTGACCGACGATCGCGGCGATGTCCTCGCGGGTGATGATCCGCTGCTCCCGGTCGAGCTCGATCCCCATCCGCTCGACGACCGGGGTCAGCTTCTTGTTGAACTTGTAGCGGCCGACGCGACCGAGGTCGTAGCGGCGAAAGTTGAAGAAGAGGCTCTCGACGAGCTGGCGGGCGTTGTCGCCGGTCGGCGGATCGCCCGGGCGCAGCTTCTTGTAGACCTCGATCAGGGCCTCCTGCTGGGTCCTGGTCAGATCCTTGTCCAGCGTGGAGGCGATGTACTGATGCTCGGGGTCCGAGTCGACGGTCGCGAACAGGGCGCCGATCTCGTCGTTCTTCTCGTAGCCGACGGCGCGCAGCAGCGTGGTCGCGGCGATCTTGCGCTTGCGGTCCACCTTGACCGAGAGGAGGTCCTTGTTGCTCGTCTCGAACTCGAGCCAGGCGCCGCGGTTCGGGATCACCTTGGCCGAGTAGAGGGTGCGGCCGCTCGTCGGGTCGTCGGCAGCACTGTAGTAGACGCCGGGCGAGCGGACGAGCTGGCTGACGACGACGCGCTCGGCGCCGTTGATGATGAAAGTCCCCTGGTCAGTCATGAACGGGAAGTCGCCCATGTAGACCCGCTGGCGCTGGATCTCGCCGGTCTCCTTGATCAGGAGCTCGACGTTGACATACAGGGGCCGGCTGAAGGTGAGGTCCTTGGTCCGGCACTCGAGCTCGACGTACTTGGGCGCGCCGAATTCGTAGTCCAGGAAGTGGAGCTCCATCACCTTGCCGGTGAAGTCCTTGATCGGGCTGATCTCGTCGAACAGCTCCCGGAGTCCCTTCTCCACGAACCAGTCGAACGAGGTCAGCTGCAGCTCGATCAGGTTGGGGATTTCGAGGACTTCGGGGATCCGCGCATAGCGCCGGCGAGGCGTGATCGCGGAAGCGCGAGAGGACTCAGCGACAGACAGCATGAACCGCTCCTTGACGGAGGAGAAAGGGAAGGGCCGCGCTCACAGAAGGAGTAGGATACCGCGCTCTCGGCCGATGTCAAATGGGCGCGCCATAAGAACCCCAGACCCAGGCCCGGCCGATGCCGTGGCCATCGCGGATTCGGCCAGGTGGGGCAGTTGCCCGCCCCACCGTCCGAACGAAGATTACTTGATTTCGACCTTTGCGCCCTGCTCCTCGAGGGCGGCCTTGATCTTCGCCGCCTCGTCCTTGTTGACGCCCTCCTTGACCGGCTTAGGGGCGCCGTCGACCAGGTCCTTGGCCTCCTTGAGGCCCAGGCCGGTAAGCTCGCGGACGACCTTGATGACCGGGATCTTGTTCGGGCCGATCTCCGAGAGGATCGCGGTGAACTCGGTCTGCTCCTCTTCGGCGGCCGCGACGGCAACCGGCGCGGCGGCGGCGGCGGCGGCGGCCGCGACGGCAACCGGCGCGGCGGCGGTGACGCCGAACTTGTCCTCGAACGCCTTCTTGAAGTCGGCGAGCTCGAGAACGGACATCGAGGCGAAGGCCTCGAGCAGCTGGTCCTGAGTCAGCTTTGCCATTTGATCAGTCACTCCTCGTGTGCCTGGAGCCGCAGGGCCCCTGGCGGATGGGTCTCGGAAAGGGCGCGAATCAGGCGCCCTGCTTGTCGGCGAGGGCCTGCACCAGGCCGGGGATCTCCCGCAGCGGGGCTTCGAACAGCCCGGCCATCGTGGTCAGCGGAGCAGCGATCGCGCCGGCGACCTGGGCCAGGACTACGTCCCGACCGGGCAACAGCGAGAGGCGAATGACCCCGTTGGCGTCGATGACTCGCGTCCCCAGAACGGCACCCGTGATCTTCACCAGGCGGTACGGTCGCACCGCGTCGAGGACTGCCCTGGCGGCAGCGGCCTCGTCGCCGCGAGCGAAGGCCACCGCGGTCGGACCCTCGAGGAGGAGACCCAGTGTCTCCGCCCCGGCGTCGCGAGCGGCGATCTTCATCAGCCGGTTCTTGACCACGCGGTACTTGACGTTCTGCTTGCGCAGGGATCGACGGATCTCGCCGATTTCGGGAACTGTGAGGCCGCGGTACTCCGAGACGATCATCGCCCTGCTGCCCCGAGCTTCCTCGGTCAGCTCCGCGACGGTCTCGCGCTTGGCCTCGGTAGGCATTGCCAGCCTCCTTGGACTGCTGCGCGCAGCCGGCGCGCGACGGTGGGCCGGTCGGGTCCGACTTGCGGCACCGACCAAAACGCCCCTGCGACGGCTCATCGCCACAGGGGCGCTCCCACCCTCGCGGATGGAGGCCTGGTCCCTGCCTCGGCGTGCCCGCCGGCGTCTCGGCCGGCGAATTGAGTCGGGAGCCGCGACCCGCCGATCTCTCGGCCGGGCCCCGGCGCCGCGACGCATGCTGTCTGCGGCGGTCCGTCATATTCGGTTCGAGGCGGCTGGCGCCGGGGTGGCGCTTCGTCGCCTGGCGGGGTCCACGCTGCCGTGGCCTCGCCTCATATGTTGGCGACCTGGCCCTCCCAGGGCCGGCCGCCGGCGCGGGCGGCGGCCTACGAGGCCGCGGCGACCGCGAGCAGAGCGGGGATGTCGATCCGGATGCCGGGGCCCATGGTAGCGACGATGGTGAGCGTCCGCAGGTACTGGCCCTTGGCGCCACTCGGGCGAGCGCGGTTGATGGCGTCCACGAGGGTCGCCAGATTCTCCAACAGCTGCTGGCTCTCGAAGCTAGCCTTGCCGAAGGGGACGTGGATGATGCCGCCCTTGTCGACCTTGAACTCGACGCGGCCGGCCTTTACTTCCTTGATGGCCCGCTCGAGATCGAAGGTGATCGTGCCGGACTTGGGGTTCGGCATGAGGCCCTTGCGACCGAGGACGCGACCGAGGCGACCGACCATGCCCATCACGTCCGGGGCGGCCAATGCCACGTCGAACTCCGTCCAACCGGCCTCGATCTTCTTGACCAGGTCCTCGGCGCCGACCTCGTCTGCGCCGGCGCGGAGCGCCTCCAGGGCCTTCTCGCCCTGGGCGAAGACCACGACGCGGATCTTCTTGCCGGTGCCGTGGGGCAGGACGACGGTGCCGCGGACCATCTGGTCGGCGTGGCGCGGGTCGACGCCCAGGCGGAGGTGCGCCTCGACGCTGGCGTCGAACGACACGTAGCTGGTCTTTCGGGCGAGCTCCGCACCCTCGGCCGGTGAGTAGACCCTGGTGCGGTCGACGAGCTTGGCGGCTTCCTGATACTTCTTGCCGCGCTCTGCCATTCCGATCTCCTTCTAGCGGTCCCACCCGGCTTCCCGGGTTTCGACCTTCCCCTGGCGCGGGGTTGACGTCCGGCTCGGTCGCGACCGGAGCGCGTGGCTTTCGACCGGCGGTCGATCGCCGTGGGTCCGGCCCCCGGGCCGGCGCCCTGTTGTGCTAGCCGACGACCTCGATGCCCATGCTCCGGGCGGTCCCTTCGACCTGGGCGACGGCGCCGTCCATGTCGGTGGCGTTGAGGTCCGGCATCTTGATCGTCGCGATCTCGCGGATCTGGTCGCGGGTCACCTTGCCGATGGTCTCGCGGCCGGCGGTGGCGGTTCCCTTCTGGATCCCGGCGGCCTTGCGAAGCAGGTCCGCGGCGGGCGGGGTCTTGAGGACGAACGTGAACGAGCGGTCCTCGAAGATCGTGATCTGGGCCGGGATGACCTGACCGACCTTGTCGGCGGTCTTCTCGTTATACGACTTGGTGAACTCGACGATGTTGATGCCGTGCGGGCCGAGCGCCGTGCCGACGGGCGGCGCCGGTGTCGCCTTGCCGGCATTGAGCTGGAGCGTGAGGACGATGCGGATCTTCTTGGCCACGGGGCTCGGGCTTCCTTTCGCTTACAGCTTCTCGACCTGAAGGAAGTCGAGCTCGACCGGGGTTTCGCGGCCGAAGATGCTGACCAGCACCTTGACTTTGTTGCGCTCCGGGTTGACCTCGTCCACGGTGCCGATGAACTCGGCGAACGGACCGTCGGTGACCCGAACGTTCTGACCCTTGGTAAACGCGACCCGGTAGCGCGGCGTCTCCACGCCCATCTGCCGGAGGATCTGCTTGACCTCCTGCTCGTCGAGCGGGATCGGCTCGCTCCGGACGCCCGGGATGTTGCCGCCACCGACGAAGCTGGTGACGCCGGGAGTGTTGCGAACGACGTACCAGGAGTCCGGGTCGAGGATCATCTCAACCAGGACGTAGCCCGGGTAGACCTTCTTCTGGACGGTATGGCGCTGGCCCTGGCGGATCTCGATCTCGTCCTCCATCGGCACCAGGACCTGGAAGATCTTGTCGTCCATGCCCATCGACTCGATGCGGTGCTCGAGATTCGCCTTGACCTTGTTCTCGTAGCCCGAATAGGTGTGGATGACGTACCAGCGCTTCTCGGGCGGCCGAACGGTCTCGCCAGCCTGTTCCGTCTTCATGGCTGAGATCACCCGGCGTTGATGGCTTTGGCGATCGCGCCAAAGATGACGTCGAAGAAGGTGATGTACGAGCCGACGACGATGCTCACCGCCAGCACCAGGATGGTGAGGTTGCGGGCCTGCTCTGGCGTCGGCCAGTTCACCTTCTTCAGTTCTTGCCACGCTTCATAGAAGAAGCGGCGGATCCGTGACACGGGCTGCTCTCTAACTGGTGTTTTTGAGGAAGCTGGCAGGCGCCGCGGGACTCGAACCCACAACCCCTGGTTTTGGAGACCAGTGCTCTGCCAATTGAGCTAGGCGCCTGCGATGTCCGCTTACTTGGCCTCGCGGTGCAGGGTATGCCGGCGCTCCCGAGGGCAGTACTTGCGGAGCTCGAGTCGGCCGGGATCGTTCTTCTTGTTCTTGCGGGTCGTGTAGGTCCGGATCTTGCACTCCGTGCAGGCCAGCTGGATGATCGGACGGGCGTCTACCTTTGCCATGGCTGCCTACTCGGTGATCGAGGTGATGGCCCCGGCGCCGACCGTGCGGCCACCCTCGCGGATGGCGAAGCGCTGGCCGACTTCGAGGGCGATCGGGGTGATGAGCTCGACCGTCA
>Ga0187878_1002638_pt1 | contig 15676 bp, 15 predicted proteins | sample June2016WEW_17_1_FD_132979 | JGI IMG/M metagenome (GOLD analysis project Ga0187878, IMG submission 132979) | Peatland microbial communities from SPRUCE experiment site at the Marcell Experimental Forest, Minnesota, USA - June2016WEW_17_150 | ecosystem: Environmental > Terrestrial > Soil >...
GCCGTGAACCGTTCCCACGCCGCCCCGTACATTCTGGAGGGCTACACCTACATTGCCCAGAAGCGTTACGACGACGCGCAGAAGATGTTTCTGGCGGTCCTGCAGTTGTTTCCCACGCAGCAGGCGGCAGTGGAAGGGCTGGCGCACATTTACTTTCTCCGCGGCAACCGCGCGGCGGCGCTGGCTGTCCTCGATGAGACGTCGCGCTTTCCGTTTCCTCCCGAATCGCGCCAGCGCTTCGAGGCCTTGAAGGCCCTCTATGCCCAGTAACTTCCGGGTCTCCGTCAACCTGCGGCTGGAGGACGTTGTCGCGCTCACGTTCTTTCTGTTGACCTTCGCGCTGCGCCTCCTCGTGCGCGGGTTTGCGCACGACGAGTTTAGCCCCTCCGATGTTCTGGTCATCATTCCCGCCGTCACCCTGTTGCTGGCCAAAGAGCTCGTCCACTATTTCTGGATGAGCGGCCGCGAGACGAGCCCCACGCCCGGCGCGAACCTTCGGAATTTTGCGCGCCCCTACTGGATCATCCTCCGCGACTGGTTTCCGTTCTTCGTCATCCTGCTGATGTATTACTCGCTTTGGGGCGATGCGACGCACCTGCTGGTGGCGCACGATCGGGACGCGGCGCTCATCGCCTGGGACCAGCGCCTGTTCGGATTTCAGGCGAGCGTGGCGCTGCAGCGCTTCGTAACCCCGCTGCTTACCGCGTGGATGGAATTCGCCTACACCTTTCACATTCTGAACATTCCGATTGTCGCCTGCTTCGTTTACCTGCGCCGGCGGCGCGAGCGCTTCCGCGAAATGATGGCCGGGGTCCTGGTCATCACGTTTTTGGGGTTGGTCGGGTACCTCCTGGTCCCTGCCGTAGGGCCGATGTACACGCTGCGTGACCAGTTCACCGTTCCCCTCGGCGTCCCGCTCGAGGTCGTCAATCGCCAGATCGAGTTCATGGACTTCGCGCGCATCAAGCGCGACGTCTTCCCCAGCCTGCATGCGGGAATCTCGTTCGTGGTCTGGCTCTACGCCTGGCGCAATTCACGGCCGCTCTTCGCCATCCTGGCTCCGTTCGTCCTCAGCCTTTTCGTTTCGACGGTTTACCTCCGCTATCATTACCTCGTGGATGTGGTGGCCGGGCTCCTTCTCGCTCCGTTCGCATTTCTGCTGGCCAACTGGCTCTTCCGGCGCTGGGGAGAGATTCACTTCGGCCTGACGCTTCCCGGATTCCTGTCGGGTTGGGCGCAGCGCCTGGGAGTGAGCGCCACAAGCGCGGGCGCCGGGGAAAAGATCGAGGAGCGTTCCTGATATGGTCGCAGAGGCGCAATCGGGAAAAGCCGGACGGGAAATCTTTCGCTCGCCTTCCGCCTGGCCCGATAGCGTGCTCGTGGCAATCCTCGTCGCGCTCGCGGTCGCGCCTTACCTGGGAATCCTTGCCAACGGGTTCGCTTACGATGACAACACGCAGGTCTTGAACAATCCCTACCTTCAGAACTTCGCTCATCTGCGCGAGATTTTCTCCACCACGGTCTGGTCGTACGTGGGCGCGCAAGGGGTCACGAACTACTATCGCCCCATGATGACCTTCGGTTATCTGTTCTGTTACCAGATCTTCGGCCCGCTCGCCTACGGGTTTCATTTCGCCAGCCTGGCGTTGCACGCGGGGGTGGTCGGCTTGCTGTTTCTGGTCACGCGACGCATGACCGCCAATCGTTTGCTGGCCTTCGCTGCAGGAGCGCTTTTCGCTGTGCATCCCATCCACGTGGAATCGGTCGCCTGGATTGCGGCCGTCACCGACCTGCAACTGACCTTCTTCTACCTTCTGACTTTTCTCTGTTTCTTGAGGCTCGCAGCGCCCGGCGGGGGACGCTCGCCCGCCATGCAGCTCGCCATGGCCGGAGGCTTCGTGCTCACGCTGCTTGCCAAGGAGCAGGCGTTCACACTTCCCGCGCTCGCCACCGTGTACGAGCACACCTGCCGCGACGACCGCAGCGAGACGACGCTCGCTCAGAAGGCGGGGCGATATTATCTGCTCTGGTTGCTCGCCGCGACGTATCTGCTCTTCCGCGCCCGTTTTTTTGGCGCGCTGGCTCCCGTGCTGCAAATCTCCGACCTCACCTGGCCGCAGACGTTCCTTTCGGCCACCGCGCTCTTCGGGCAATACATGCTGAAACTCCTCTGGCCCGCGCAACTCTGCACGTTTTACGTTTTCCATCGCAGCACGAGTTTGCTCGAGCCGCGGGTTTTGTTGGGCCTGGTGAGTCTGCTGGTGGTGGCCGTCTTGTTGGTCGTGCTCTGGCGGCACGCGCGAGTGATGTCGTTTGCGCTGCTTTGGCTGCTGGCCACGCTGGCGCCGGTGCTTAACCCGCGCTGGATGGCGGCCAATGTTTTTACGGAACGGTACCTTTACCTGCCCTCGGTCGGATTCAGTTGGCTCGTGGCGTGGGCCATTACCAGTTTGTGGGAGCGCTGGGGCGAGTTGTCGCCGAGGCGGCAGGCTTTGGCGGCATTCTGCGGCGTGGTGGCCGCGCTTTACATTTTGCGCATCGTCACTCGCGTTCCAGACTGGTCAGACGACATCACGCTCTACACGCGGACGCTGGCGATTTCCCCGGACTCCTACCACATTCGCAACAACCTGGCGACAATCTACTGGAAGCAGGGCAGAGACGTGGAAGCGGAGCGGCAATGGGAAGCGTCGCTGCGGCTCGCGCCGCGTAGCGCCGTCGTACTCAACAATCTGGGCCTGTTGCGCAGCAAACAGAAGCGCTACGAGGAGGCGGCGGAATTGCTCCGGCGCGCCATGCGGCTCAAGCCGAACTACACCGATCCCCACATCAATCTGGGGAGGCTCGACCTGGAACTCGAACGCCCGGCCGAGGCGGAGCTACAATTTCGCGCCGCGGTGGCGCTTTCGCCGCTCAATGTGGATGCGCGCAATAAGCTCGGCACGTTGTATCTGGAATCCGGGCGATGGGCTGAGGCGGAGGAGCAGTACCGTGCTTCGGCGGCGAGCCAGCCGAATTGGACCGCATACTACGGGATTGGAGAAGCCGCTCGACGGCGCGCCGATTACCAGGGCGCGGAGCGTGCCTACCTGCGGGCGGTAGAATTGGCTCCGGTAGAGAGCCAGCCGCGTTTCGCGCTGGGAGCGGTTTACGTCGCCGCGGAGCGGAATGCCGAAGCGCTGCGTGAGTATCAGGCAGGCCTCGCGAATGACCCATCCAACGCCGAGGCGCTTGCCGCAGTCAAGAAACTTCGCGGGGAAGGTTCCAGTTCGCCCCGACCCTGACTTCGATATGACCCGACCCTTCCACGCTGGACGATGCTTTCTGTTGGTTCTTCTGGTGGCCGCTCCTTGCTTTGCGGGCGGAGCCACACCGCCGGCGTCGATTGATGACTACGTACGTGCGCTCGAGAGCAGCTATCACGACGTGCGCGCCTTGCGCGCGGAATTCACGCAGCGCCACGACTGGGGAAACCGGACACGACAAGAGTCGGGTACGGTGTATTTCGCGCGCGGCGGCCTGATGCGCTGGGACTACCGCGAGCCCTCCGCCAAGCTCTTTCTTGCCACTTCCAAGATGCTCATCCTTTACGTTCCGGCGGAAAATCAAGTTACCCGTTCGCCGCTCAAGTCGAGTGAGGACGTCCGTGTGCCTTTTCGCCTGCTGCTTTCGCGCCTGAATCTGCGCCGCGTGTTCTCAAAGATCGAATTCGCCGACGGAGCTTTGGACGCGCAGCCGGGAAGCCGCGTCCTGCGGGCCATCCCCAAGCGCGCGGAAGAGTCGGGCTACTCCGAAGTGCTGATGGAAATCACTCCCACCTTCGATATCCGCCGCTTGCGGGTCATCTACCTGGACCGCAGTCAAATGGAATTCCTGTTCGAGCACATTGAGCGGAATGCGCCGCTCAGCCCGTCGCTTTTCAGCTTCACGCCGCCCCAGGGGGCAGAGATCATCGACCAGCGTTAAACGAATGAAAGGGAAGGGCAGAGGTACGGTGGGCTAATTCAGCACGTGGGAGTGAATCGCCGCAGCCACGCCATCCTGGTCATTGGTGAGGGTGGCGTGCCAGCCGTTGCTCTCCAGGCCCGGACTGCTATTCGCCATGAGCACCGGCACGGCGGCGTATTGCAGCATCTCGCAGTCGTTGTGATTGTCTCCGATGGCCATGACTTCACCAGGCAGGATGCCGTAGTGCCTGGCGAGGCGCGCGAGCGCAGCGCCCTTGGTGCAGCCGTGATTCATGACATCGAGCAGGGAGACGTTGCGTGTCAGGTATTTCGTCCACGACAAGTGCACGCGACCGCTGAAGGCCGCAGCGCGCAATAGCGGTTCGACCAGCTCGACGGTAGAGGGCGGGCCGCCGAAGAGGATCTGGATCAACTCGCCGCCCAGCGCCGCCTCGAGGTCCGGAACCAGCTGGATGAATTGCGAGCTTTGGGTGAGATACCAGCCGAGCGGCCCTTCCGCAACCGCGCCCTCCTGAAGCACGATCTGCCCGCGACCGGGAAGGTCAAAGAGCGCGGCGGCATAAGCGCGGAAGTCGCGCGTGGCCGCCAGGACTTCGCGCGCCAGCGAAGGCGACAGGAAATCCCGATAGAGCGCCTCGCCGCTCGGGGAGGTCGTCAGGGCGCCGTTGGAGGAAATAAGGGTCACGGGGCAGGGAAGCTGCTCCGTGTATTTCCGGGCGGAGTGAGACCTTCGACCCGTGGCGACGGCAATGTGCACGCCGCGCTCGCACGCCGCGACGAGCGCCTGGCGGTTGGCGGGAGAAATCTCCGAGTGACTGTTGAGCAGCGTGCCGTCGAGGTCGAGGGCAATTAGTCGGATGGCCATGCACTTCGATTCTAGCACAGCGTGGCGGAGGGCTCGGCCGACTGACGCCACGGTTGACCCTGTTGCGATGGCTCGATTAGACTTGCCCTCTCACGTCGCCCTGGAGGCGGCGGACCATGCAAACCACCGAACGTCTTTACTATCGTGATTGCTACTTGCGGGAATTCGAGGCGGAGGTCGTCGCGGCCGAGCCGGATGGGAAGGCCTTTCGGGTTTATCTCGACCGCAGCGCGTTTTACCCCGACTCGGGCGGGCAGTCCTCCGACCATGGAATGATTGCAGGGATTCCCGTGCTCAACGTGATCGACGAGGGCGAGCGCGTCGCGCACGTCATGGAGCGCCCCCCGGCGGGGCGGCGCGTGAGCGGCCAGATCGACTGGGCGCGGCGCTTCGACCACATGCAGCAGCACACCGGGCAACACATTCTTTCCGCAGCCTTCGAGCAGATCGACAACTACGGGACGGTTTCATTTCATCTGGGCTCCGCGACCTCGACCATCGATCTCGGTTCCGACCGGCTGGGGCGGCGCCAATTGGAGGAGGCCGAGGAACTGGCGAATCGCATCATCTTTGAGGATCGGGAGGTCCACATTCTGTTCAAGTCTGGTGCGGAGGCGAGCCAGATGAACCTGCGCAAGCCGACGGAGCGGGAAGGGGAAGTACGGGTGATTGAGATTCCGGAATTCGACCTCTCGGCGTGCGGGGGAACGCACGTCAGCCGGACCGGTGCGGTGGGGACCATCCTGGTGCGCAGATTCGAGAGGCTGAAGGGGCTGACGCGCGTGGAGTTTGTCTGCGGCCGGCGGGCACTCGCCGCCGCGCGCAACGACTTTGAGGTTCTGAGCGATGCGGCGCGCCTTTTTTCAGGCGCGGCGGAAAACCTCCCGGCGCTCATCTCGAAGCAGAGCGAGGAGCTGAAAGCGGCAATGAAGGCGCGAGAAAAGCTCATCAAGCGGATCGCCGAATATTCCGCCGTTGAACTCCACGCGGCAGCGCCGGAAGTGAAGAGCCGCAAGGTGGTGCGGCGCATCTTCGCCCCTGAGGACGCCGAGGAGGCCAAAGCGATTGCCCACGCCCTGGCGCGCCAGCCCACGACGGTGGCGTTGATGGGCGTGCAAGGAAAACCTGCCATGCTGATCTGCGCGCAGACCGCCGGCGGCGCTTCGGACATGGGAAGCATCCTTAAGCAGACGGTGGCCAAGGTGGGAGGTAAAGGCGGCGGGGCGCGCGACTTCGCGCAGGGCGGAGGAGTCGATGAGACGCGCCTGGAAGAGGCGCTGACGCTGGCCGAGTCGCTCCTGTAGCGGCGAGACGCAGGGATGGGAATCGCCAACATTCCGGCCAAAGGCATTCTGGGCGGGATCATCGCCCTCGGCATCATGGTGACCATCCTGGTTGCCGTGCCGGCGGCGCGCTGGTTCTTGCTCTTCAGCGCCGTGGCGGGAGTGCTGGTCGCCGGCGCCCTGCACTTCATCAATCGCCGGAAAGATTGAGTCGCTGGTACGCCTAGGGCGAGGGCCGCGAATTGTCGCTCCCGGCGAGTCGTGTTATATTAAGAACATCTGCTTCATGGGCGCGTAGCTCAGCTGGGAGAGCGCGGCGTTCGCAACGCTGAGGCCGAGGGTTCGAATCCCTTCGCGTCCACCAATGATCTGTCCTCGCTTGTCTCCCCGGACCCGGTATAATGAGCCATGCAGTGCCCCAAATGCCACCACGAGAATTCTGACCGCGTTGTGTTCTGCGCGCGCTGCCACGCGCCGCTGCGTTATATCTGTCCTGCCTGCAAACACTCCCAAGACCACGGCGGAACCTGCGACGCTTGCGGCGTGGATTTCGCGAAGTACGCCGCCATGCTCGTCTTCAAGGCGGAGAGCGACGCCCGGCTCGCCCACGAGCAGTCGCGCAGCAAGTCGGGGGCCTTCAAACAGATCCTGCTGCTTCCCATCACAGGGGGATTTTCTCTGATCAAATATCTGCTGGGCCGGATGAAGGGGGAGTAACCGAAAGCCCCAGCGCGCTGCGCGCTCGAGCGTGGAGGGGAAGGCTACTTCACGGACTTGCTGGCCATGTATTTCTTGGCTTTGGAGAGGAGTTCGCGCGCCTGCGGCAGGCTTTCCATCGCCTTCTGGACCAGGTAGTCGTTGGTCACGCTGATTTGTGCCGCCTCGTTTTCCCCGTAGATGACGGTCACGAGCTGGAGCTGAATCCGCTGCTTGATGAAGTCGAGGTTGTCCTGAAAGTCCTTGTCGGCAATCTGAATGCTCTCTTTGCCGAGGAACTGCTTGAACTCGTCGAGGACTTCGTCGTTCACCTGAAAATCGCGCGGGATGGTCTTGTGGAGCGCCAGGTAGGACTTGCCAAAGTTGAAGAAGGCACCGCGCCGGGCGAGGGTTTCCTGAGTCGGAGTGAGCTTCGGTTCCGAAACTTTGACGTCGGGGTCGATCCCGCCGCCCCCATAAACCTCGCGCCCGCCGTCCGTCAGCCGGACCTCGGTGTGGGGAGTGGGGTTCGACTGGGGATGATAGTAGTAGTCGTAGAGCGAGACGTCGGTGTAGTCGCGCTGAATCAAGCGGCCGCTGGGAGTGTAGTAGTGCGCGGTGGTGAGGGCCAAGCCGGACTTCTCGCTGAGGGGATAAACGGTTTGCACCAGGCCCTTGCCGAAGCTCGGCTCGCCGATGACCAGCGCCCGGTCATGATCCTGGAGCGCGCCGGTGACAATCTCCGCCGCGCTGGCGGTCATGCGGTTGATGAGGACCACGATGGGGTAGTCGTTCCCGCTGGCGCCGCGCGTGGCGTAGTAGCGTTTCTCGCGTGAGTGCCGTCCGTTGTGGAAGACGATGAGCTGGTTCTTCTCCACAAAGTGATCGGAAACCTCCACGGCCTCCTGGAGCAACCCGCCGGGGTTGCCGCGGAAGTCCAGCACCAGGCCCTGCAGGGTGGGCTCATTCAATTTCTTGAGCGCGTCGCTCAGCTCATCGTTGGTATTCTCATTGAAGGTGCCGATGTGGACGTAGCCGATGCCGGGCTTGAGCATGAAGGAGGCGTCAAGGCTGTGTTTCGGGATCTCGTCCCGCGTGATCCTGAATTCCAGCGGCTCTTCCGTGCCCTCGCGCGCTATCGTGACGATCACGACGGTCCCCTTGGGGCCCTTGAGCATCTCGGCGACCTGGGTGGTGTTCAGGTCCTCCGTCGGCTTGCCGTCCACTTTCACGATGACGTCTCCGGGACGCAATCCGGCGCGAAACGCCGGAGAGCCGGGCGTGGGGAGCTGGACAATGGTGACCAGCTTGCCCAGCTTGCCCGGGCGGGCGGTGATCACCATTCCCACGCCGTAGTACTTGCCTTCCTGGTCTTCGCGCAGGCGGGCGAAGGCACGCGGATCAAAGAAATTGGAGTGGGGATCGAGCGTGCGGAGCATTCCGGGAATCGCTCCCAGATTGGTTTCCTGCGTGCCAAAGATGGCGCGGTCGGCATCGACCGGGTCGGCGTAGTTTTGCTCGACGATGTCGTAAACCTTGGTAAAGGAGCCGAGGCTGCCCTGAACGTCGGAGTCCTCTGCCGCGTTCGTGGTGGCCTCCACGCGGCGGCCATAGACTCCGCCCAGCAACGCGCCGAGCAAGACCGTGGAAAAGACGAATCCCGCCACCCGTCGAGACTGCTTCATATCGCCTGAGCTCCTCACCCTAAGAGCCAGTATAGCATACCGTTCGTTGGATGCCTTGAGCGAAAAAGGGTTGGTTCGGCCCGCCGGCGGGGGCGTGGGCGCAAGGTCATTTTCCGGTGGCGCCGTTCTATGGATCTGTAGCGGAGAGTTTACCTCGTCCGTCGGCTGACGGACGGCATAAAGCCGCCTCTACATCAAAATGGCTCACCACCGGGCGGCGATACGCCTTGACAACCTTGCGCAGCGTCACCTATCATCCATTCGTAGAGAGGTTGCATTGTTCAGCGGGGATCTCGTCTCGATCGGGTTCGTGCTTTTCCTTGCGTTCCTGCTCTTTGGGCCGAAGAAGCTGCCCGATATCGCGCGCACCTTGGGGAAGGGAATGGCAGAGTTGCGGCGCGCCTCCAATGAGCTGAGGAACTCGTTTGAGGAAGAACTAAGGAACATGGAGCGCCCCACCGAGGGACCGTCGGATTCCGCTCCGCATTATGGCCACAATCATACAGAACCCACCCACGAAGAACCCGAACAACGATCCTGAGCAAGAGCCACTTGAGGGCAGGCAAATGTCGTTCTTCGAGCATCTCGAAGAACTGCGGCAGCGCCTGCTGCGTGCCATCCTGGGTCTTCTGATCGCCACCGGGATCTGCTTTTACTTTTCCGACGACATCTACGGCTGGCTGGCCAAGCCGCTCACCGACACGCTGCGCAGCCTCAACCTGCCTGACAAGCTCGTTTATACGAACCCCATCGATCCTTTTAACCTTTACATCAAGCTCTCGCTAGTCGCCGGCATTTTTCTCGCCTCGCCCTATATCCTCTATCAGCTCTGGCTATTCATTTCGCCCGGCCTCTATCGCCACGAGAAGCGTTATGTATGGCCCTTCGTGAGCCTGACGAGCGCCCTGTTTATTTCGGGCGGCCTATTCGCCTATAAGCTCGCTTTCCCGCCGGCCCTGAGGTTCCTGGTGCAATTCGGCCATCGCTTCCAGCCCTTTATCACCATCGACCAATACTTGAAGCTGGTCACGACGATTATTCTGGGCGTAGGGCTGGTCTTTGAGATGCCGGTCATCATCCTGCTGCTCTCCATATTCGGCATTGTGACTCCCAAGTTTCTGCTTAAGAACATCCGCTACGCGGTCCTCGTCACCGCTGTCCTGGCGGCGGCCATTGCCCCCACTCCCGACCTCGCCACCGTCTTTATCCTCTGGATTCCGATGGTCGGCCTTTACTTTTTCAGCATCGGATTGTCCTGGATTGTGTACCTCAAAAAGAAACGGTCCCGCCGCCAGGAGGCCTGATCCTGTGAGCCTCCGGGGAGCAGGGCGGATGGGCGGAGCCAGATTCCTGCTGCTTCTCCTCGCCGGTTTGACCACTGCGCGCGGCCCGGCCAATTCCTCCGACCGGATCACGTTTCAGGGGGGACGCGCCTTCGAGGATCTGAAAAGCATTGTGGCGTTCGGCCCGCGCCCTCCCGGTTCGACGGCTTTGGCAAAGACGCGGCAGGAGATCGTGCGCCGCATGAAGCAGGCGGGCGTTACGGCCGATGAAGACAGCTTCGTCGCCAGCACGCCTGGCGGGCGGGTGCCCATGGCCAACCTCATCGCAAAGATTCCAGGCGAGCGGCCTCAGGTGGTGATCGTTGCGGGGCATTACGACAGCAAGCGTTTCGACGATTTCCCCTTTGTGGGCGCGAACGACGGCGGGTCGAGTGCGGCCTTCCTCATCGAGATGGCCCGCGTCCTGACGCGGCGGAAGAACAAGCTCACTTACTGGCTGGTCTTTTTCGACGGGGAAGAGGCCTTCGTAAACTTCACCGCTACCGATGGCCTTTACGGCAGCCGCCACTTGGCAGAGAAACTCACCGCCAGCGGGGAATTGAGCCGCATCCAGGCGATGATCCTCGTCGATATGGTTGCGGACGCGAAGCTCAGCATCCACCGTGATTACAATTCCACCGCCTGGCTGACGGACAAGGTCTTTGCGGCGGCGCGACGCTTGGGCTATCAAAAGTATTTTCCCGACGAACTCCGCGCCTACGAGGACGACCACATTCCCTTCGTCAACGCCGGCGTCGCGGCGGTGGATCTGCTCGACCTCGATTACGGCCCCGGGAACAGCTACTGGCACAGCGCGCAAGATACGATCGATAAGTGCAGCCCGACGAGCCTGACGATCGTGGGCCGGGTCGTCGTCGCGACGCTGGAAGACCTGGAAGCGGCGGCGAAGTAGCAAGCGCCGGCGCGCCCCACAAACCTTTCGTCCGTAAAGCGGCGGGCCCTCGCCCCGCCCAAGCATCACGGACGCCGAGAACCAATGGCCGACTTCCCCGCGCTCGCTGTGTTCACTCTCGTCGTGCTCGTTCTGCTCGCCTTTGACCTGGGAGTATTTCAGCGCCGCCCCCACGCCATTTCCTTCCGCGAAGCGGCCAGTTGGTACGCCTTCTGGGTGGCACTCTCCATCGCTTTCAACGTGGGCGTCTATTTCTGGCGCGGCCCGCAACCGGCCCTGGAATTCCTGACAGGCTACGTGCTGGAAGTATCGCTTTCCATGGACAACGTATTTGTTTTCGCGGTGATTTTCAGCCTCATGGGAGTTCGGGCGGAGTTCCAGCACCGCGTCCTCTTCTGGGGGATCGTTGGCGCCCTCGTCATGCGCGGGGCGTTCATTTTTGCGGGTGTGGCGCTGGTGGCGAAGTTTCAGTGGATACTTTATCTCTTCGGCGTGTTCCTGGTGCTGACGGGCGCCAAGCTGCTGCGCGAGACACCCTCGGAGTTCCATCCCGAGCGGAATCCCGTGCTGCGGGCGGCCCGGCGGCTGTTTCCGGTGACTTCCGACTACGAAGGCGCGGCCTTCTTCGTGATCCAGAACGGGCGGCGGATGGCCACCCCGCTGCTGCTCGTGCTCCTTCTCGTGGAAAGCACGGACGTGCTGTTTGCCACCGACTCCATCCCCGCCATCTTCGCGGTCACACTCGATCCGTTTGTGATCTTCACTTCCAACGTCTTCGCGATCCTCGGCCTGCGTTCGCTTTACTTCATCCTCTCCAGCGGCATCCGGAGGTTCCGGTACCTGCGGCCCGGCCTCGCTCTGGTTCTGATGTTTGTCGGCGTCAAGATGCTGATCGCACACCTCTACAAAATTCCAATGGTCCTCTCACTGGGAATCATCTGCTGCATTCTTTTGAGTGCCATCGCGGCATCCCTGCGCGCGGAACGCGAAGGCGCTTAAGAGCGCATTGAATTTTCTTGTGAAAAGAGATCAGCATCTTTTGGTACGCGGCCGGAGCGCCTCGGGGAGTTCCTGAGAGAACGCGACCGGCGAGGTCTTGGAAATATAGGAGTGCTTGGGCGGCGACTCTTCGTCCTTGAGAGGGAAGTCGGTCCGGTAATGGGCGCCGCGGCTTTCCTCGCGCGCCAGGGCGGAGCGCGTGATCGACTCGGCGACGGCGTGCATGTTCGCCGCTTCGTGGCAGGAGCGGGAATGGTCGCCGGCCGGCGGCAAGGTCAGAGCCTGAAGACGCTTCAGAGCGTCGGAGAGGTCCTTGCCGCGGCGAAGCACTCCCACCTTGTCCCACAGAACCGCGCGCAGGTCAGAAAGCAGTTTCTCGATCTGAGCCGGATTGACCGTCGCCGCCTGCGAGGCGACGGAAGTCGCGGCCGGCGGAGCAGGAGCGTCCGATTCCGCGGGCAAAGCGGTGCTGGTGCGCCGGTCGATCATGGCGCGGGCAGCGTGGGCGCCGAACACCAGACCTTCGAGCAGAGAATTGCTCGCCAGGCGGTTCGCGCCGTGAACGCCCGTGCAGGCAACCTCGCCCGCGGCGTAGAGTCCCGGCAGGCTGGTGGCGCCGTCGAGGCCGGTCGCGACCCCGCCCATGGCATAGTGCGCGGCAGGGCGCACCGGCATCAGATCGGTCGAGATGTCGAGGTTGTATTCCAGGCAGGTCGTGTAGATTCTGGGGAAGCGCTTCTTCACGTGCTCGGCGTCGAGGCTGGTGAGATCGAGATAGACGAACTCGCTGCGCGTGCGGTGCATCTCCATGACGATGGCGCGGGAGACGATGTCGCGCGGCGCCAGCTCGGCGGCCTCGTGGTGGCGGGGCATGAAGCGCTCCAGATCGATGTTGCGCAGTTGCGCTCCCTCGCCGCGCAACGCTTCGGAGAGAAGAAAGCGCGGAGCGTTCTTCACGTAGAGCGCCGTGGGATGGAACTGCACGAACTCCATGTCGCTGAGCAGCGCTCCGGCGCGCCAGGCGATGGCAACTCCATCGCCGGTGGCCACGGCGGGATTGGTGGTTTCCTTGTAGACCTGCCCGAGTCCGCCCGTGGCGAGGAGCACGGCGTCGGCATAGACGCGCTTGACCGCGGAGGTTTTCTCGTCCAGATATTCCACCCCCGTCACGCGCCCGTCCTCTACGATCAAATCCAGAGCGAATGCGTAAGGGTGAACGTGAATGGCGGGGATCGACTTCGCCTTGGCCATCAGGGCGCGAAGGATTTCACGTCCCGTCGAGTCGCCGTGGGCGTGCAGCACGCGCGAACGGCTGTGGGCAGCCTCTCGCGTGAAGGCGAGCTTGGTCCCGTTGCGGTCGAATTTCATTCCCCACTCGATGAGTTCTTGAATCAGGCGCGGGCCTTCCTCGACCAGAATGCGCACCGCGTCTTCGCGGCAGAGGCCGTCGCCCGCCACCAGCGTGTCGTGGAGGTGGAGAGAGACTTCGTCGTCTTCGCCCAGCGCGGCGGCGATGCCGCCCTGCGCATATTCGGTGCTCGACTCGTAGAGCTCGCCCTTGGTGAGCACCAGGACGTGGCCGGCGCGCGCCAGCTCGATGGCGGCTCGCACGCCGGCGATGCCGCAGCCCAGGACCAGGAAGTCCACCTTGAGTGGTTTGTTGCGCTGCATGTGCGTAAACATCATAGCCGTCGATTCCCACCGGCGCAACTGCCTGGCGGCGCGAATAGTACGGGTAGTGTCCTAAATGTGTGTTGCTTCTTGAGACCGACGGCGTACAATGAGGAGTGAAAAGTGAGCTGGTGAAAGTCAAATGGCAAGGATCTTAGACGTCATTTTGATCCTGATCTCCGTTGGCGGTTTCGTGGCAATGTTGGTCTATAAGTTGGTACTCATGCGCCGCTACCGAAATGACCCGGCCAAACTTGAGGGGCTAATTTGGACTGACCAGGTGTTTCCCAAGCGCCCAAAGCGGTTTATATACGACGAGGATGCCGATAAGGCCGAAAAAGCCTCGGTGCCCAATCCACACCTTAAGTAGGTCGCCTCGCGGCACAATCCCCCAACACAGATTTAAGACAGTGCCGCGGCATGCGGAGGCTTGCCGCGCGTAAGGGCGTGTGCTATCTCTAGCTGGTCGAGCTAATTCCTGTTTCGCGACTGAGGCCCCATGAAACATATGCATGTCACCTCGGGAAGTTGCGCCTACGATGTCGTCGCCGGCGCCGGCGCCTGGCACGCTCTACAGACCCTCGCGCCCGACGGCTATTCATCGCGCTTCGTGCTCACCGAAGAACAACTGTGGAAGCGCTGGGGAAGGAAATTCCTGCGCGGTTCGGGGCTGCGCCATCTGCGGACGATCTTCGTTCCGGCGGGTGAAACCTCCAAGAGCGTGCGCATGGCGGAGCGCGTGGCGGGGGCGCTGCTCGAGGGCGGAGCCGACCGGCGCTCGTTGCTCGTCGCTTTCGGCGGCGGCGTCATCGGCGACCTGGGCGGATTCGTGGCTTCGACCTACATGCGCGGCATCGATTACGTGCAGGCGCCGACGACCGTCGTCGCCCAGGTGGACAGCGCCATCGGCGGAAAAACCGCGGTCAACGTCGGCGCGATGAAGAATCTCGTGGGCACATTCTATCCGCCGCGGCTGGTGATTTCAGATCCGACGGTTCTTGCGACACTCGACACGCGCGCCTTCCGGTCCGGACTCTACGAAGTGGTGAAGCACGCGATCCTGGCCGGCGAGCGGCTGTTTGGCGAGTTGGAATCGAATCTGGAATTGATGCGCCCGTCGCAAGCCGAGGCGCTGGGGCCGCTGCTCGCGCACGCGGCGCTGGTGAAAGTGGAAGTGGTCTGCGCCGACGAGCGCGAAGCGGGGCTGCGCCGGGTGCTGAATCTCGGCCACACCTTCGGCCACGCCTTCGAAGAGGTGACGCACTATCGCCGTTTCTTGCACGGGGAAGCGGTGGCCTGGGGCTTGCTCGCCGCGATGCGCCTGGCGGAACGGATCGAGGTTCTCGGCCCACACGACGCGGCGCGCATCCGCAGCCTCGTGCGGCGCGTCGGCCCGCTGCCGCCCATCCGCGACCTCGCGCCCGGCCGCATCCTGGGTCTGCTGCCGCGTGACAAGAAAGCTGTGGGAGGAAGAGTCCATTGGATCCTCCCCGAACGCGTCGGGAAAATGCTGATTGAGGCGAACGTTCCCCCGGCCCATGTACGGGCCGCTCTCCTCGACACGCAACGAGCCGGGCAACATGCATGACGCTCCACGCGCCTCGCGCGGCAGCCTCCTGGGGGACTCCAACGATGCGAGCAGTACGGCGCGCGCCGTGCGCGAGATGTTCGGGCGCGTCGCCCCGCGCTACGATTTCCTGAACCATTTCCTCTCGCTCGGCTGCGACATCGCCTGGCGGAACGCCGCCGCGCGGGAATTGCGCACCACCCTCGCGCGGCCCGGGTCGGTGGCGGTGGACGTCTGCTGCGGCACGGGCGACCTGGCGCTGGCGCTGGCGCGCTATTCGCCAGGGAAGGTTTTGGGCGCGGACTTCAGCCGCCCCATGCTCGAGCGAGCGCGCGTAAAGGCGCGAACCTCCCGCCGCGCGGTTCATTTCCTGGAAGCCGACACGCTCCAACTGCCCCTTGCTGACGCGTCGCTCGACGCCATCAGCGCCGCGTTTGGTTTTCGCAATCTCGCGGACTATGGCCGGGGACTGCGCGAGATGCACCGCGTCCTGAGGCCCGGCGGATACGCGGCGATTCTGGAATTTTCCTCGGTGCGCTGGCCGGTCTTTGGCCCGGTCTTCCGATTCTACTTCCACCACATCCTGCCCCGCCTGGGCACCTGGATCTCCGGCGTTCGCGGACCCTACCAGTATCTCCCTCAATCAGTGGCGCTGTTTCCGGATCAGGAGCAACTCGCGGCGGCGCTGCGCGAGACGGGATTCACGC
>Ga0187878_1002641_pt1 | contig 15669 bp, 22 predicted proteins | sample June2016WEW_17_1_FD_132979 | JGI IMG/M metagenome (GOLD analysis project Ga0187878, IMG submission 132979) | Peatland microbial communities from SPRUCE experiment site at the Marcell Experimental Forest, Minnesota, USA - June2016WEW_17_150 | ecosystem: Environmental > Terrestrial > Soil >...
CTGGATCATTATCAGCGGATAGCCCTCTCCATGGACTTCGTAGTAGAACTCTACCCCATTTAACTTAATTTTTGGCAAGTATCTTCACACATAAGGATTAAAGTGAACTGAGGATAAGGCTATTGAGATAAAAACATCTTGTCATAGCCCTGGTGCTGCTGCCAAACTGAAATATCGAATTGTCACGAATTGCAATGCTAACACTCCAATCGTCTGCGCATCGACCATAGAATCACTGATTAGAGTCAGGTGGAAGTGAGGATAAGACTTTGTAAGGATGCGGTCACTTATCTGGTACATACTTGAAAAAGGTCTCAGGTACCTTGTACGAGGAATCCCTCATTATCTTAATCTTCATCATCTCATCATTCAGGTACTCAAAGTCTCTAAGATAATCCGAACCCCAATACCTCCTCCTAATCTCTTGAACTATTGGCTCCCACTTTTTCCAGTGCATAACCACCATTGACCCTCCTATGTCATAGAGATCCTCGGCTTCGATCATCCCCCTGCGGAGCATCAAGCCCATACCATTCCAGGATTGCCACAACATGAACCTCTTAGCAGCGGCGTCCACATCATTGTCTGTTCCATACTTCCTCTCGAAGTCCTCGTAGTCCTTCCACTCGAAGTTAGCCGTTTCTATTCCAGCTTTCTGCCCTTCAAAGCTGCTAAGGGCAGTCATCATGTTCTGGACTACTCCTATTCTCCGCGTTTCCAGGGTGTTCTTCATGTTCATCCGCTGGGTCCTCAGGGTCATAATGTAGTAGACCGCTGCCACAGTCACGCTTGTTGCTGTAACTAATACTCCAATGGTCTGCGCATCAACCATAGAATCACTGGGTTAGAGTCAGGTAGGAGTGAGGATAAGGCTATTGAGGAACACAACTCAAACTTTGAATAAAAGTAGTGTACCGACATCTACACATGGAACTTGAGACATGCATCAAGGGTAGGAGAAGCGTAAGAGCCTACACAGCCGAACCCGTCCCGAAGGAGAAGATCGAAGCCATACTCGAAGCCGGCGTCTGGGCGGCGACGGCGATGGGTCGGCAACCGTGGCGCTTCTTCATAATTGAGAACAGGGACACCATCAGATACGTCTCCGATGAAGCCAAGAAAGCCGTGAGCGAGGCGTTTCCCCTGTTCGCTAAGCGGTTTGAGACCAGCGAAGACATAATTTGCTATGATGCTCCGGTACTGATCCTGATATGCGCGGAGACTGACAAGTCATTCAGTCACTCTAATCTGATTGACAGCGCGCTCGCCGAGCAGAACATGTCCCTGAAGGCGTACGAGCTGGGTCTGGGGACCTGCTACATGGGTTGGATCGACGTGCTTGTGGGGAGTAAACCGGAGGTTATGAGTAAGGTCGGGGTACCCGAGGGGTACGATGTGATGGTGTCTCTGATTCTTGGCTACCCAAAGAACAAGCAGGGATCGGGTAAGAGGAACAAGCCTAACATATTAAAATGGATAAAATGAAAGAGATTAGAGTCAGGTGGAAGTGAGGATAAGGCTATTGAGGTTACCTAATGAGTTAAGACAACCTGCTCCATCTTCTTATCCCAATCAGAATCCTTTTGTCCAATCATCTTACCGAGAACATCAGCTAGATACTCGAAGTTCTCATATATGTTCTTAGGGTAATCCAATTTCCGATACTCCCTAATTACCGGTCCAAACATGAACCACGCGTCAGCAATCCAGATGCCGGCGACGTTGTATACGGTTCCTATGTCGATTAAGCCACTCCTATACTGGTATCCGATTGAGTCGCAGAGGTTCCAGAAGGATATTCTCAGGGCGAAGTTCTCGGGGTTGACCCTTGAGTCATACTTTTTCTGGAAGTCCTCGAAGCCATCCCACCTCATGCTCACGAGGGCTAGCCAGTCCTTAGCGAACTCCTTCGTGGTGAATGGTTGTATGATGTTGTTTGTCAGGGTGGCTCGCCTGTTTTTGGTGGTCTCCCTCAGATTAACTATGTAATAGATAGCAGCTACCGTCACACTCGCTGCTGTAACTAATACTCCAATGGTCTGCGCATCAACCATAGAATCACTGGGTTAGAGTCAGGTTGAAGTTTGGATAAGACTATTGAGAAGCCTTGAAGCCACCGTCATAAAAAGGCGAGGCCCCAAGACCCAGGGACTTCCTAATACCCATTCTCGACAGGTACCTATCCCTATACCTAGACACCTCACCCCCGCTCCGCCCCATGTCCTTATGCGCCAATATCACCGTCCCTTCATCAAGGGGCTCAGTGTAGGAGTGAAGCCATGTTTTCCCCGCTGGTAACCAGACTCTTTCTGAGCCTGATTATCTCTCTCCTGTTGAGTATTGCAGCGGAGAGGGCGAAGTATAGAGGCATATTCCACGGCTGATTCTGGGAGAGCTTCAACAGGGTAGACTCACCCAATCGCTTCCACTCGTTTATCATATCCGTGAGCGCTTGACGGTCCCCCGGGTCCGATAATGCCTTCATCGCTTCACCCTCAAACCGCCACAGACTATCTTCCCAAACCTTCCTAGATGCTTCCTCGAAGTCTTTCATCATTTTTCACCAAGAATCACGTCGGGAGCCTCATTGCCTCACCCCCGCTCCGCTCCACGTCCTTATGCGCCAATATCACCGTCCCTTCATTAAGGGGCTCAGGGTGAGAATGCGGAGACGAACACGGTCCTCAGCTTCATGATCTTCAGGAACCTACCCCAATCATTCCAAGATTCGACTATTCTTACTCCTCTCCTCGTAGAGTACTCCTCCAGCTTCGACTCATCCTCATCACTAAAACTGGAGGGGTCTATGAGGATCACATACTCGGAGAACGGGTCCGATTCCTCGATGTAGGTATTCACACCGATTGCGACTTTTACGCCGGTCGCTTGACTCATCTCGCCGACGAAGTCCAGGGCTTCAAGTTCCTGAATCAAGTGGTTCCCACCTTCTTCCGCTGGAGGAACTTGCCATCCTTGCTTAGATTGACTTCATAACCCTCAACTTGGAATGGGCCCTTCTGCTTGATGTAATCGATAATCGGTGCTTTCTCTCGCGACACATTCCCATCCCTGTCCTGTGTGAAGTCGAACGCGAAGTCATCATTGGGACCCGCTGAGCTGCCGCCCTTGATCCTCCACTTGATGTACTCTATACTTGGAGTCGTTTGATTAGTAGGTGATTGGACTGTTCTGGTTGAGGCATTCATGCTGAGGATGCTTCGGGCTTCTAGTAGGCACTTCTCACTCTCTTCGATAATGCTAAGCAGCTTCTCTACTTGACTCTGGCTCAATGTGACCATGATACTCAATGCAGGGACCTCATCGAGTGGCGGCTCGCTCAACCTCTTAAAACCTAGGCACATCCGAGTAGGAGACAGTAGAGTGAATGTCGACTAGATAACCTTCTAAGAATGTAAAAATAGTTCACAAACAATAAATTTCAAAATAGCATTGTCAAAAATAATGACATTATCTATTGCTGGAAAATATCCCTGGGGGATTTTTAAGACAGCACCTGGAGGACCCGGACCCCAAGGTATAATTTTTTTGACTGATAGTCGATTTACTGATAATGTTACAAATGAAATAAACGATGTCGGACCTAAAATATTTTCATTATCAAATGACGTAGGGCTAGTATATGCTGGATGGGTGCATGGGGCTCTAGAATGTATTAAATCATTTAAGAATTATCTGCAAGTTAATTCTAATAAAAGTACATTTGAAAAAATAGATAATCTTCAAAATATTGCTCGAGAAAAATATTCACAATTACAGAAGGGACGAACCGAGAATTCCCCTTTATATTTTTTAATTGGGATATGGGGACGTTATGAAAATAGTCCGGACCTATATTTGTTAAGAAACGATTCACCCTTTCCTTTTCATGCAGAAATAGTTGATGGGTTATATGCTATTGGGGCAAATGAATCCACAAGAAACTTATTCCATCAGAAACTTGATGAATATTGTAAATCTGGAAAAGTGTTAAATGACAACCCGTTGGATTGGCTAAATTATTGTTCTGTAGTTTTAAGTAATGACATAATAGTACCACAAGTCTCGAGATATGTTGGTGGTTTAATTCAAACGGCTATATTGAGTAAAAATCAGTTTAACTGGGTCACTCAAGCTGAATTTTTGGGCTCAAGTGAAACTTGGATAATTACTGAAAGAGAAGGAGATCGATGGACTCAAAAAAGAGGAAGTGACATCGTTCAACATACAGAACCAAGGTATGATCCAACTTTCCAAGGCGCGACTAAAATTTTTTGATTTCTCGCTCTTGTTCCAACAAGATTAGAGCATCTAAGGATACAGCGCAGGCAGGTGATTAAAACATTCAATGATTGGACCTCAAGCAATTGGATTCATTCTCAATTTTTAATAAACCTAAGCACATCTGAGTAGGAGGCAGACGAGTGAATGTTGCCTTAATTATTATATCTGGTAACTAATGCAAAGGGTAATATGGACGATGAAGGTTAGTTGGACTTAGCCATTTTTACTTTAGGTTTAATTCTTATAAGTGTAGGAGCTTTAGCAGATTTCTATACTACTTACATTTTTACAAGAGAGGGTGGGATCGAACTAGAACGGAATACAAGAGTTAGAAGTCAGCTTGCACAGGGAAAATACACGCAAGATATTATTCTTGAAGTTGCATTAATTTTAGGTTTTAGTTTAATTGATTCTCTTGGGTTTTTTAATTCTTTATTTTTCTTCAGCTTAATTTTATTCATTATTAGAGGTTTGGTGGCAACTGATAATCTTAAGGTAATTATTAAATCAAGAACAATTAGTATGAAAACCTTACTCGAACAAGAGTTGCCTTGGAGAACTGCTTATTCACAAATGCAACTTGCCAATAAGACCGCATATAAATTATCAGAGTTATTAGAAGCTTCCATCTATTCTATTATTCTATTAACTATATTTTTTATGAATTTTCCTTATATGATAATAATTAGATCCATCCTTATTGGCTTAATAATCAAAAAGTTATCATTTTTTATAGTTAAATAATTATCTTTCGTATTTTATCTGCACTTACAAAATTGAATCCTGAAGTTAGACCTTTTGCAGACTTCGCGCCTTCTAGGATCTCGTAGACCTTCAGGCTGTTGAACTCTATGGCACCGCCGAGGTGGGAGCAGACGAGCCCCGTCTCACCGTTCAGCGACTCGGGGAAGGTAATGACCCTTAGTACATCTGAGCTTAGTATAAAGTGGTGCCTATCGAAGCCCTTCACCGAATCATTCAGGATGGTCGAGTACATGAACCGGGCCGCAGCGTGGCTTCTCAGCGGGTACCTCTCATCATATCTCACCCAATCCCTAACCTCGAAGTCCAGGACGTGGATATGAAAGCCAGATTTGCCACTGAATACGATCCTTAAGTCGCTGTAATTCTGCTTAACCTCGTCAATAAACCTCTCGGTGAGCTGCTTGGAACCCTCTAGACAGCCCTCGCAGACTCCATCCTCAGTGTGGTGATTGTGTTTCTTATAATTAAGATATGAATCGATGTCGATAACATATTCACCGCCTATTGGATAGGCCCCCACTGAGGCCCTCTTATCGCCTACCCTCTCAGGCATCATCCAATTGAGGACACTCATGTAGATGTTCCCGGGAGCATACTCCAGGCAGAGCCTACGCAGGGAATCGAAACCGAGTCGGCTGCGATGCTTGTTTAGCTTGATGAAAATGTCATCCTGGACCCTTATTCTATAATGCTTATTCCAGAGCTGGGGCCAGCTCCGATGAACATCCGAGGGCCTCCACTGACGGTAGAACCTCCCGATCTGCTCTGGCGTAAGCACAGGGTAGCCCTACGAGTCACGCATAAAAACGAAGTCGCATAAATCGGGAGGACGGGCGGGAGAATGAAACTACTGGGTAAGCAAGAGGTTTTATGAAATAAGATCAATCATTTTCATTGAAGCATTTTGAAGAACCTGGAGGATGTAGCGATCAAGGCATACGAGGCAACCTTCAGCGAACAGAAGACCGCCAATATTGAGAACATAACTCATAAGGTGAGGCGCACCTCCAGGCAGGGCCTGAGGTTCCTAATAGTCGAAGGCTACACGTTCCTGGAGCAGAACCCTGAGAAGAACTCCGTCTGGGGGAAGATGGCTAAAGATGGCCACAAGATTCTATGGGTCATCGAGGATGGTGATTACATCGGCCAGGTTCGGGATGGGGTCTACCACGACTTCCGGAGGGAATACTAGAAATTCATGCTCAATTGGATAGATCTGTTAAATTTGATTAGTTTAATTAATAATTTGGAGGTTCTCAAGGTTGCACGCTACGCTCTAGCTACATGCGCACTCATTTCAGCCTGTTGCGCACACTCTCTATTTAGGCATTAACTCTGGTGAAGGAATTAGGTCATCTGGTGTAAGTTCCATGTAGTGGTCGGGCATGGGACTATCTTCGGCCCAACCGAAGAATTTGCGTAGCTGCTGGTTGTTGTAACGGTAATCCCTCAGAAGTTGGCAAGCGCGGATACTCCTAAGTTCATGGGGAAAAAGCCCACAACCCTTGTCCAAATGGTAAGCCCAATCCTTCTTGGGCACACCTTCGGGCAATTCCATCCCTATGGTGCATATCCTGTAATAAATTTGGCTGTAACTAAAGGGAAACACCAGTTCCTTTGGGTCATCACAAAGTTCAACTAGTCTTGTGAACAAGTGGGAGTATCTTTCCTTCTTTGGAAATAAGTATGTTCTCCAACCATCTACATGCTCAAACCTGTATAGCCTTCTGTTATCATCATACATATAATTGCCATTATTATCCACTAACTGAATAGCCTTCTTCTGCTTCTCTAGTGGTTGGTTCTTTATTAAAATGGCATTGTTATAAGTATCCAAATCTACCATATCCCTGGTCAATTTGTTAAGTTCATTTGACCTGCTGCCTGTCTTTAGAAGCCCAACCAGTATCATTTTCTGCTCTACATTTTCACACTTGCTGTAGATTCCTTCAAACCACTTCCAGCCATTCCAACCGCCTACATCCAAACGAAAAGTCTCTACACTTCTATGATTCAAAGACACAATACCTGCTATGCGGTATATATCAACCAATAATTAATATATGTTACGCAAAATTTATGATTCATAGTAAGTCTCATAAATATATCGATATATAACCTATGTTTATGAGTATGCGATTGTTTGTATGACAGGGTATTAATAGTATAATGATAGTCCTTTGTTTCCGTGAAAAAGCCACAATTTATGAAATCTTGTTTAATTATCATAAACTACACTTTATATTGTTAAATTCCTGATATATTCCCACTTCTCCTTTACTAGAGAACCCTGCAACATAGACCTGTGTGTTTCTGTGCCGCAGGGTGGTTCTGGAAGCATACTTTTCAAAGCTCATAGGGTAAGGGGTAATTACTTTTTCGGGTTTTCTTTTGTGTTAGCCTTTTCACCTTTAGGCGTTCAATCTCTTTCTCTTTTTCGTGTAGTTTGTACAACTCATCTATGTCATGTTGGTAGTTTTCTTCTTCTTCGGATGTCACAAATGGATAGGCTTTTACATACCATATAATGGCTTTCTTTAGTTTTTTTTCACGCAATAATTCTTCTTGTTCATTTTCATGTCACATAGTCCAACTTTTTGTTACAATTCATATTGTATATCAGCATTTCAATAATTGCTCTAAGATGGGCCTGTCGAATTTTTTTTACACCCATTTTATTCAAATGAAATATTAGTGTCGATGCTATCAGAGTATGTGTCTCGTCCAATCCGATAGTTTGAACACGGCAATATATTTCATTATAATCCGGACAGCTATTCAACTCTTGATTGGAGTTGAACCATTCGTCTGTTAGGCGCATATCATTACCAAGAATATTGTATTTTTTCATTAGAACCACCATATCTGCCTGTGAAACCAGAATAGGCCGCAATACCATATTCAACCCAACCCCTTTGAGAGAATATCACCGCTGTCTTCGTATACATATTTGCAGTTAGCGAGTAGATCGTTTATTATATTATTAAGATCTTTTTCTCCGACGCTATCAACAGATATGTCCAATCGCACCAAATGAAATATTAGCATAGAAGCAATTATAGCGCCCAATACGTTGGGTGGAGATATATGTTCTAATGAATTTTGTATAATACCACAACGGTTTGGTAGGCCGTTGAATATCTCACACGATTTGAGCCATTCATCTGCAAACTTCGTATCATTCTTGAGAATTTGATATTTTTTCATAACCGCCGCTGTATTAGATCCGGTATTCCCCACAGCCACGAATATTGGATCGGGTGTTAGCTCCGGCGCTTTATCGAAGTTATGTTTCATTTTAATCACCTACTCGATACTCCTTATTCTTTTCAAAGATCGCTTGATTTTCATGGTAACTTTCCAACAGGGACGAATATGTGTCATATATTATTTCATGTAAATCCCTATCATTCATGCCTGTGAAACCTGAACGTATATGGTTATGTCTCACCTGCATGTGTGGTGGCGTTATGTCTTTCAATAGCTCTCGACTTGAAACATACGGCCCCAGTTGTCTGTCCAGCATTTGATAGATTAATGCGTCTATTATTGTGTATCCGTCTGTATCATACCCAAATTTGTTGATTGCATTAACGATTGTATCTATGTCCTTATCATTCATGTCCTTGAGCGTTTCTGTTTCAACCACGCCCTTTACACAGAATAGTGCCTCAAGGCTTGCGGCCTTGTTTTTAGTTAAAGATTTTTTTATCATAAATCTCGGAGTGGTTGCCTATCAACTATATATAAACCGCACGGTTGGAGAAAAAATTAAAGATTACCGATAGTATAGTTTTTTAATTCTAAAAAATCTTTATACGCCTTTTTAACGAATTTACAATCCCGCATCTCCTTTGTTAAAACATGGATATCGCGTTTCTCCAACTCATCAATCAAGCACAGGAGCTTCATTTTATCGGGCTCTGGGATAGAGACCTTATCGGGTTTACTATTGTAACCAATGAAGACAGTTGCAGGACTAATTGAGACTATCCAATCCCTTAGTACTTCAAGATCAAAATCCATTACTGGTTCTACAGTTACAATCTTCTTCTCCCAGTCGAGATGGGAAAAGTCCTTGAATCGAGCAGAAGGTAGGGGTGCTTTCGAAATTTCACCGTATCCTTGATCTCTATTCGTTTCAAGCGTTGTGACTAGGTAAGTATTCCTAGGAATGAGGCCTAAATATTGCTCCAGACACTTGGGGTTCTTACTCTGCACAAACCAGGTCCTACCCGCAAATTTAGGATCAGAGATTGCCTGAAACACCTTCGCCATATAATCAGGCTTGGCGAATGAGATGTCGCCATCCTCGCAGACGAAAATGGCTTTATCTGAGGGTATTCGGCTCAGCCTCTCTGGGTGCTCGTGAGGCAAATATTCCTGGCATCTTGTACAATGATGCATTCCCCCAACCCACTTTAACAATGCCCCGAAACTCGGCTTGCAGTAGGTGCAATCAAACCCACATCCAACGAAAGGATTCCAGGGTTTCGTTGTCTTATACCCTTTTGTTGGTTTTGGTTTTTGAAGGTGAGGTCGGAGAGTATCATGAAGCATGATTATCATATACATACAATTTTAATAACTATGATGCAACGAGGCAACGAACTGCCAGTCACGTTCTCAAACTTTTTCCTAAAAATCCACTCGGAAATTCCTGTTTCCAGCCCTATATAATCCTCTCAGGTTAAGTATCAGGTGGAAGTGAGGATAAGGCTATTGAAGGGGACTTTTTCGCCGTGTACGCAAATTAGATCAGAGTGACCCTTGTTCACCGAACGCGCTCTCTTAAAAGAGAGACACCGTACTGCGGATCAATCCGCCTCTCAAGCCCCATATCACATAACTTCATGACGAGAACCTCCGCCAGATAAAGAACTTCACAGCCCTCCTCGAGGTGCCCAGCGTAGGTCCGCTGATCCCTACACCCCACAGTCATGTGAAGGTGGGCCGCGTAATCAGCTATGATCCCGCTGATTGATCCTATCTCTAGAGGCTCCTCAACGACATAGAAGCAGTTCTCTGCTGGGAAAGACATTGTATTAACGTAGTGCATGCGGCAGCGCTTCAACGTCCCTATGCCTGAAATGACGACCCCGTCCCTAATTTCGTTGGATTTTATAGCCTCGTTTATCGACTCCAGGAGCTTCTCCCCTGGTCCGAGGCCTATGGCGATAAGTGTCGGTTGTTCTCTCGATTCGATGGTCTTCATGGTTAAACTGTGTTGATGAAGCCTTCTTCAATCCTTCTGCGTATGTTTACTTTAGATGAAGTTTATACCATAGGATCTTATTGTGACAGAGCGTATCAAGTTTGATCGTTTTCAAAAAGTTCGATTAACTCATCATCAGGACCCTTAAAGAATGCGATACGGATCCGAATAAGCGGATCACTGGATAGTGTAACATCCCTAGGCTCCACAGTAACCTCAGCCCCTGCACTCCTCGCTAATTCAACAGCCATCTTGCAGTCATCTACCCTCAAGGCTATGTGACGAAAAATGCCCTCCCCATACGAATGACTGGGATCTCCTTGAGAGATTTCGAAGTAATTTTCATCACCAGTGTCTATAAGGATGGTCCTCTTTGGTTCCTTGCCCCTGAGAATCTCTCAACAAAGCCAAGTCCCTCAGAGTAGAACTTTCTTGTCTTATCCAAGTTTTTTATACTAATGGAGACGTGGTGAAAACCGCAGCCTTTGATCTTTCTATTTATGCCAGACATCTACTCTCTTCAATGATGTTCGTAGGAATGATTAAAAATATGCTTACCTGATACCACGAAAGCGCTCCAATCGTCTGTGAATCAACCATTACAATCTCACTGGTAAGAGTCAGGTGGAAGTGAGGATAAGGCTATTGAGACAAGGTCACATTCTCATACCCCGGATGCTGCTGCCTCCAAATCCCATAAACCACACCATAGAGATACTCAAAGTACTCCGCAGCGGTGGGGGTGTTCATCGACTTCCGCAACCCAATGTTGATGGATTCATACTTCTGCCAATAGCCAATTATATACATCGACATCAGGTCGTCCACGATCGCAGCATCTATGAAGCCCCTCTTCACAAGGACCCCTAAGCCCTCGAAGAAAGTACTCACCATCGCATACTTCCTCCAAGCCTCAGGGTTCGCCTTCTCACCGTATTTGGCGACGTAGTCATCGTAGTCCTTTATCTGCCATGACATTTGTTCCCAGAACGCGTTCTGGAAGTCGGGTTCCTCGAATCTCTGGTAGACGCTCATGAAGAGCTGCACCTGCCGGGTCTCAAGGTTTTGCTGCTGCGACTTCAGAGCGAGCTCCTGCGTCTTGACGCTTGTCTCCTGAGACTTGAGCATGAGTTCCTGGTTCCTCTGGCTTATCCTGATGTTCAGAACGTAGTATATCGCTGCTATCGTCACGCTGGTCGCAGTCACCAATACGCCAACTGTCTGTGCATCGACCAATAGAATCACTGGAGAAGAATCGGGGTGGAACGGAGGATAAGGCTATTGAGTTAAGATGCGTGCAGATATAGAAAAAATGAGTTCGTTAGGGAAAGTGTGTGTGTGGGATAAGGCTATGGCCCCAAACCCAAACCCAATTACATCTCCTCCTACTCTCTCTGAATGCATGCATAGAATATTCGATAATAGAAAGCACGTGTACACGGTAGGAAAAATCTAATCACTCGCTTCACTAGTTTGATGACTAGAAGAGAAAGCCTATGCCCAAACTAACCCAATTAATAACGATAACCACCACCATCATAATCGCCATCACTCTGCTTGCATCCCTAGCCTACTCTTTTACCCCCTCACCAAGAGTCGATAAAATTCAAGTTGATTGGGTTGGCTACTCCAACTTCCCGGAACTCGTGAACTCCTCAAAAGTAATAATCTATGGCAGAGTCGAGTCCATCCAATCATTTGGTAATAACACCGGGATCCCATACAAAAACTTCCGTTTCAAAACCCTCAAAATAGCTAAAGGGTCAGGGGATGGAATGCTGATTCTCAACGTGATTGTACAGCAGATTGGTAAAGACGAATATGGCACAAGAGTGGAGGCCGATGGTGACCCCCTCATGAAAGTAGGCGAGGAATTCGTTCTATTTCTAACTGGTGGTGAGGGCAGCGGATTATCTACCCCTTATGGCACGTCAAGTGGACCTTGGGGCAGATTCAAAGTTGTTGCGGGGACAGTTGCACCTAGTGCTCCTTACTGGCCGCAGTATAAAGGCATGAAACTCGATCAATTTCTTAACGAGATCGATAATGCAATGGGCGTAAAGTCCACTTATAAGGCTCTGTGGGAGGGTAAGCCTGAGATCACAAACGAGACGATCTGGTCTTATCGCGCCAAGTCGGTGTATAATATTCCGGAATGGTTGATCGAGACTTGGGGATGCAAAATTTCAATGCGTCTCGAAGAACTGCGAGGCAAGGGTCTTATCCTGTATTCAGTTGGCTACGCGGGTGATGGAAGGATTCGCGTAGGTATGGCTACCGTTTCTAATGAAAATGTGAATATCCTGCTGGAGACTATCCGTGGTGATGTTCCTCCGGGTGTGCTGATCATTGGTAAAGATTCACCGGTGATTCCGTTGTCAGGATAGGTTATTTATCTAGCCTGAATGTTTGATTCGTCTCGTTAGTGATTCAATTAATTGGTGAGCACATATTTAGGGGATAAGACTATGGCCAAACCCAATCCCAAACACCACACGAGCACAAGATCTCTGTGGCGTGCGCCGTGCATGTGACATGGTAATTAATATCTCTGAAGTCTACCCAAAATGTTTAATTCGTCAACTGTAATATGTTGACACATGAGCTTTTCCTCAGCATATCTAACCCCACGAGAGACAAGTGTCTGGGACCTTAGGAGAAGGAAAAACTCCCAATCCGAGATCGGGAGGCTTATGGGATTTTCTAGACAAGCTTCACATCACACACTAGAGCTCATTGATGTGAAAGTCGAGAAGGCATTCGAGGAAGCAGCTTCCACTAACGGGCTTGAGGTAAAGAGAATGAATCTTGTGGACGGGATAATGGAAGCCTACAGCCCCGTTCACAAGGTCCCGGTGTTCGTCAGCCTGTCGAGGGCTAACGGCCTGAGGGTGTGGTACATGCACGAGGGCGAGTGTGGAACATGCCAACATGAGAAGGACTGCAGGAGTTTCCTAGAGAAGGAGGCTGCTGAGAGAGGAATCGAGCTTAATACTAATGACTTGAACCAGATGCCTGCTCAGCTTGCACTAATGGTCTTTGGAAGGTATCTAGGAGTCTAAGATTATGACAAAAAATGAGAAAATCGATGTCGAAGATGCCTGCCCCTTCCCACCAAACGTAAGTCCTCTACCGAAAAAGTTTCCATCTAGAGACCAATTTTCAAAAGACCTTCTCAAGGATTGGAGAATCATTCTACCTCTGCTTACCTTTGCGATGGCATTACTAGTTTACGGCCTATTGATCACGCCTCCACCAATTATTCCCACCTTGAAGTCCCCCTCAACGTGGAACTCCTCATTCCCAACAGTTTATCCTTCAGGGATTCAAGCCCCAACAAATTGGACTCCGAAGTACACGAACCAGACAATCCAAAAAGGTGATCTCATCCTCGCCGGTGAAGATGTGTTAAACATCGAGAATTGCACATACATTCTTAATGGAAAAATATTTGCTAAGGATGACGCGAAAATTGTTCTAAGAAATGCAGAGCTCTGGATCAATTCTCAAGGTGGATGGTCACCCTCTTATGATATTCCCAATAATTTACCCGGATCAATCATATTGACGAACTCCTCCAGTTTTACCTCCGAATCTTCCTCTATAGTCTCAAGTGGCTCTTTTGAAGTGACGACCTGGGGCACAAGCTCACTTACTCTTAAGGAATCAAACACTACGCAGGGGATGATTTTGTGCGACGATCATTCAAAATTCTTAGCTGAGAAATGTATTTTCGCTGATATTGGGGTAACCAGCAAGGCTTCATGTGTCATCAGGGATTCGAAGCTTATCGGAGCCGGTCCTTATTCCCCGTTGCCCACGACTTTTAGAGATGAGATTTTGACTAAGGGCAGCATCGAGCTTCACAATTCATCAGTAAACAATCTGGCAATCGCAATCGTAAATTCGAGGGTAAACGTTGTGGGATGGAACGGTGGCGTTTTTGATCATCTTAGCCCATCTGATTTTAGCTCAGGGGGAAGTCACTCCAATGTAACTCTTACCGACTCTAAGGTGTCTTCTCTTAATCTCATCACCAGTGGATGCAATGTAACAATCGCCAATTCCAGTAACATATCTCCTACTATCTATGACAGTGATCTAGCAATTACAAATACGAAGTGTGCAGAGCTCGATGTAATTGGGAGTAACGCGTTCATTCAAGAGTCGGTGATTGGATTTTTCAACGTCGTGAATAATACCATTAAGGTGAGGGATACGAGAGTCGACGTATTATTCCTACATAGGTTTGATGGGGTTCTCGAATGTGATCGGGTTAAGGCAAATTCGATTCAGGGAAGCGATTCTGAAGGTGGATTGGTGAGGGGAAGCCTTGCCATCGTAAATAGCACTAATTACATGTTTCCAACTAAGGAGCAGGTCAAAAGAAGCTTTGAAGTTTTAGTGGCGGCAGGAGATAGAACGGTTCCAAATGCGGAGCTTTCTCTGCTTGACGCCTCTGGGAGGGAGATTTGGAGTAGTGGTTCCGATTTGAATGGTCGAGCAGTATTTAATCTAACCTTCAATAGACTGCAGCTCGTTGGAGAAGATAACATAACCAAGACATTCACGCTAAGAGCGGTGGTCAACGGTGAAACGATGGAGAAGAATCAGATTGGGATTCTTTCTAGTACTCCCATAAAATTCTCATTTCCATCCAATTCTGATTCGATGTGGATAAAATGGGGGCTTGAGATTGTGGGGTTCTCTATTCTGGCAACAGTCTCAGTCGTTTATCTGTATGTCAAGTCGCGTAAAGGTAAAACTGCTATTGGGCCCCGATGAATAAACTATCGCGGCCTACCTAATTTTGTTCCGTAATTAATTGGGAATTCGAGGAATCCAAGCTTTAATTTCACCTCTAAGGTACTTTGCAAAGAGTAGGGCTTCCTCGTTGATCAGTGTCTCAAGTGTCTGATGCTCCCCATTCCTGGTCCTCTTCGCCTCGACCTTTGTCTCGAAGAACCTGTTAAGGTCATCAAACAACGTCTTCGTCTGAGTCTGTGAGATACTCTCGCTTTCCCTTCTTACTGTGGTTTGCAGACTCAATTTTCATCTTGAAATCCTTCTTGCTTTTCCGTTGACAGTAGTTAATCAGGAAGTCATCGATCAGGTAGCGGTAAAGTTCTTGGAAATCGCAGACTAGGCTGAGCTTAGCCATCTGATTACTGTGCAGGAAACCGAGATAAGGCTCAAGCTTCGCCCTCACTAACGCCTTATGAATCTTCCAAGCCAGAATCTCGTAGGCGAGGTTGAACAAGTTGTTCATTCCATCGTAGGCCAAGAATCCCTCACGTTTCTCGGGTCTTAGCTTCTCAGGGAACAAAGCGAAAATCTGCTTGTAATACCTCTGAGTGTGCTTTCCCTCGATACCCGTTAATCTACGCCTGAACAATTCGAGACTCTTC
>Ga0187878_1002642_pt1 | contig 15667 bp, 21 predicted proteins | sample June2016WEW_17_1_FD_132979 | JGI IMG/M metagenome (GOLD analysis project Ga0187878, IMG submission 132979) | Peatland microbial communities from SPRUCE experiment site at the Marcell Experimental Forest, Minnesota, USA - June2016WEW_17_150 | ecosystem: Environmental > Terrestrial > Soil >...
CGGGTTCTCGAGGTAGTCGGTCAAGCAGTACGGATTTTCGATTGACAGGTTCGGGTTCGGCATGTAGGGCAGCGACGGACTCGTGATCCCAGGATAGTGTTGCGGGTCAGCCAACACGTTGTGTGCTTTTTCGAAGTCCGTCGCGTAGAGATGGCTGCTACCCAGGTTGAATTGAAGGTAACCCGGTGTCAGACCGAGCACGCCGGTTAGCCCATTTGCCAGTTGTGCGAAGGTGAAGCAGTCGTACGGCAGGCCCAGCCACACGTCCGATGACCTCATCGTCACGATACAATGAAGCTGCATATCCCTACAAATAAATTGTAGGGATATGGTGCAGGGAATGTCCTTCGACGGCGCCGGACACGGCGTCCAGATCGTTGCTACCCCCTGGCGGGTAAATTCATCCTTCGCAATCGAGTCAACCACGTACTGCCACTGCTTGCTCAACCGCGGCCCGTAGGCGCCGGCTAACGTCTTCCCGTCGTCGGAGAACCGACCCATCTGCCCGTTGTACGGTGTCAGCGTGGCGAGGTCCTCGCGACCTAGGGCTATCCAGAGCCACTCGGCAACTAAAAATCTGTAGTTCAGATTCCTAAGGGGGTGGTAGAGGATGTTGTTTCTCAGATCCTGAACGCGCAGCGTGACCCCGGTGATCTCGTGGGTCAACAACCCCCGCGGCTGGGGCTTGAACTCGGGTTCGTTCAAGAGTTGCTCCAGAAGTTTCAACCACACCTCGTTGATCGACCGTCCTTCGATGGTCAGCATCAGTTCGCACCTCTGAACCGCTGCAACAGTTCCACGTACTTGTCACGACTCTTGGACTTAAAGCGCTTAAAAAAAGCAGGATGTGGGATTTCTAACCGAGGTACTCCTAGATTGTGGCAACGATTGGAGGCTACCTTGCCTAGAGCGATAATAGTCTGTGCTGGGTTATTTCGGTAAATAGCTCGAATGTCGTTGTAAGTAGCATCCATCGTCATGATGTTGGCAAAGGCCAGTTCCTCTTCCTGGTAGCCGGCCTCCCAGAGACACTCGTTTAAGAAGTGACTAGATTTCTGGTCGGAGTAAAACGCTAGGTCCGCACCGCAACTGTCCTTTCCGTCGGCGCGCTCACCGACGAGGAGGAACCTTGCACGGGGACTGCCGATCACGCCGGGCCAGCACTTTCGGCTGCACAACACCTCAGGAAAAGGATGCTTTTCCTCGAGGTGCTGTGGTAACAGGCTGGTCCGGTAGTCGAAGTAGACAACGTCGCGCAGGGTGAAGAACTCGGCAAAAAGAGTACGAAAGTTGCTAGCAACCTTTCGTAATCTTTCCGTGTTGTCAACGTACTCCCGCGCTTGTCGCTTCTTCCAGTTCTCTTCGATGGCCGCGTCGTCCGTGTCACAGAACACGAACTTCGTACCAAGCGAAAACAGCAGGCGGTTCAGCAGTTTCATCTGCTCGACGGAAATCTTCGAGCCCGTTCGCATCACCGGCCCGTAGGCCATCTCACCGAGGTGCAGGCGATCGAACACGACATTCGCGCCTCGGGCGTTCAGAACACACTGGGTGTAGTACTCAAATATGTTGACACCCTCGGCCGGCACACCTTCGTGGCGGTACTCGAACCCGCGCTTCTCGAGGGCGCGCGCTAGCGTAGTTTTGCCCGTCCCGTCGGGACCTTCAACGACTATGCAGCTCATGACTTGGGCCTTTCTCGCCACTTTTCAGGCGTCCGTAGATCGGCTGTCTCTCCCGGGCTAATCGTCACTACTTGTGATCTATCCGAAATGTATGAGTCTACTACGTCAAGATCACAAGTAGCGGGCCTAGCAATGTTGAAAACGTTCGCCGAAATTTCCTGGAGAATCCACCGTGCCACCGGCGGACAGACCCCCTTCGAGAGCAGCACGAAGGTCAGCCGCGGCTTGTGGTACCGGTAATCCGCCGGAAACCCCATGATTCGTTTGTAGTCCGCGTAGCCTAGCTGCCGCTTGCCTAACCACCACCAGCAGGGGCCTAGAAGGACTGGTGCCAGTCCGTTCGGGTTCAGCACGTGCAGCGCGCCGGAGAGGAAGTTGCCACCCACGATGTAATCGTGCAGCTTGCCGAACGGCGGCCAACCCTTCGTATGCTCGTACCCGTGAGCCTCGGCTAAGATGTGGATTATGTTTCCGTAGGTAGTAGTGCCACTGAGAAGTTCCCGTAGGGACTTCTCTGTGTAACCCAATTCCTTAAGCAAATCTAATTGCTTCCCCCACCGCGTCGTGTGAGTGATGTCCAGCTCACCCTCCGCCGCGTCCACGCCTAACACGTCATTCAAGTACCTAACGTTGTGGTTTAGGACGAAGGTAAACTCTCGCTTTCGCCCCGGCTGCTGCTTCACGAAGATCGCCCAGAACCGCCGCCGCCACTGGGGCACGCCGAAACTGGCCGCGTTTTGCAGCACTCGGTACAAGTCGTAGCCGTGGGCGGCGGCGTAGAAGTCGTGCACGTGCCGGGCACCCTCCAGCGCGCCCGGGACGGACTCGATGGCTACGGCCTCGGGCCGGCGGGGCATCACGTGTTCCAGCAGCCGGGTGGTACAGGCGAAGGCCTCGGCTCCCGGGCCGCGTTTGCTGGCACTGCCTCGATTCTGGGAAGAGAAGGCCGCACAGGGCGGGTGCGCGATGACGATCGCGCCCTTCAAGTCCATGTCCAAATCCCAGTCCGCCAGTTCGGACCGATAGTTGAGGTGCGGGAAGTTCAAGCGTTGCGAATCCAAGCCAAAGTTGTGGTCCTCGCAACTCGCCAGGATAGGATGTCCCTCCTGCGTAGCAGCTAAGGTGATGCTGCCACCGTATGAATTGATGATCAATACAGGTGGCTTAGTTACCATAGGCTGTTGAACGCCCCCTGGTTGGCTAGCCGTAGCATGCAAGCCTGGAACTTCGGACCGTGGTCGTCAAACTCCTGGCCCCACGTGGCGATGTGACACTGCTCGTGCAGCATGTTCATCTTCAGGTGAGTGTCGGCTTGGTTGTACTTCGGGTTGAACTCAGTGATAAACCGTCCGTCGTGCATTCGTGTGATTGCCATGTTTGAACGACCTTGCACGTCAACGGCTGGTCCGTAGCGCAAAATGACGTCCTTCGGTAACTCGTCGCCGAACCACCACCCGTTGTATTGGTCGTAGATGGTCTGAAGGTAATCATCCCGGTCCTTCGGTAGCAACCGCTCAACGAGGGCAGAATAAACCGCGGCCAATAAAATTATGAGTACGATTTTCTGCCAGGTCTTCATGTCTTGGTGAACCTCGCGCGGACGGCGGCCTTCTGCTCGGGCGTGAGCTGCCGCTTGGTTCGGATTTTAGCCAAACGGAGAATTAGTTTCACTAATTCTGCGTTTTCCGGGTCAAAGCTGAGGTAACCGTCCACCTCGCAGGTGATGTAGGGCTTCGCGCCCTTCTCAATTAACTTTTTACGTACGTTGTTCCACTTGCCCACGGTGAGGAAGTTGAAGTAAACGTAAAATTCTCCGTCCGCCTCGAAGACGTTGTGGTTGTCCTCGAGGTGCTTGGCCCACTTCACTCGCCCGGCGACGATGGGATCGTCACAACTATCTTTCCGAATCTTAACCTTATACCGTTCGGCAAACTCTATTAAAGTCATTGGATCTCCGTGACCGGGATGTGGACGATCGCGCCGGCAGCAACGGACTTCTCGTGCATCTCGCACAACAGTTGAAACAACCGGGCATCTCCGGCGTCGACGCAGTTGCCGAAGTTGACGACGAAGGACGGAGCGGCGGCGAACATGTAGCCCGCCACGATCACCTTGTGACGGTTCGCCACCCGCAGCAGCGTCTCGGCGGCTGACTGAACCTCAAGCGGAATGCCGTGATTTTCTAGAACGTCCACTGATAACCTCCCCACTCACCCTTACCCGCTAGGGCTTGCTCCAACGGATCGAAGTTCGGCGTGCTCTTCTCGCGCAGCTCCTCGACGTAGCCCTTGGCTTCCGACCACGGAATTTCACCCCAGTCTTCGAACTGGCTGATGCGAGCGGGGTGATTATGACAGAGATATCTATTATCTCTGTCATAGTGAAACCTCCCGAATGAAACGGGCCGTGGTAGCGCACCCGCCACGACGTACTCCCGCAACTTGCCGGTGGCGAAGCCCGCCTCCAGAGCGATCATGGGCCCCTGCGAAGCCCGTTGTAAGATGCCTTGGACCTCATCGTGTTTCACGCAGCCCTTCCAGTGGGGGTTGTTACGGACCACCACGTGGCCCGTAGCCACCTGGTGTTGGTCAGCCTCAACCGGCGACGCAAAGTTTTTCGTCGGTTGGCACGTCGCGCAGTAGCACCACCCGTGGCCGTAAACCTCGTAGGCCGATCTACATCGGCCTAAAACCGCGTCCCACGTCTTGGCTCGCTCCGGCCCGTATACCCGCAGGTCGTGAAAGTGGCCGTGGGCGATCACCACCACTCCCTGCCGAGGTTCGTCAAGCGGTGCTAGGGGCATCCCGAAAGTCCACCAATTCTCGCAGGCGGCGTAGACCTCTTCGCGCCGCATCTTCCGCTCGCGGGTCTCCCAGTAATTCACTCTGCTACGTTGCGAGAGGACCGCCGCTGGCAGCGTGTACGGCCAGTAGTGGTTCTCGTGTTCCCGGGGCAGGTTGCGCGGGTCGTTGATGATTACTACCCTGCGAAGATGTAAATCTTCGCATGCTTTAAGACAGGGTAGGTTGGTCGTGATCGCCGTCCGTAACGGACTCATGCCCCAGGGATTGCACGGGTTCGAGTGCGAGGGCTGCTGGCCCGCGACGTTGACGACTACGTCGGGGCACCATTGCTTTAACTCCGTTAAAGCAATGTTGATCCTGAAGACGTACTCCTCAGCCTCGGTCGTCTCGTACGGCGTGCCGGCGAAATCAACGCCAAAGCTGGGTATGCCCGAGAAAGTTCCGGCACCACAGAGAGTTTTTCCATTCAATCCGTAGGGCGCGGGGCCGAAGAGACACACGTCGTGCCCCGACTGTTTTAGGTAGCGCAGCACGCCTAGAGCGTCTTGATTTCCGGCAGTTGGAGACGCACCGTGATTATCTTCATAAAGTACTGTGCCCGTTCTACACAGCGCAATTCTCATGAAATCTCCTGGCAAAGCTTGCAGTTAGGATTCTTAATTCCTTTGTTAAGATGAAATCGTTTGTGATTTCCCGCTAAGGAAGCTTTTCTTTGATGCTCTTTATCTTGGTGAGCTTTGATTAAAACTTTTCTACGCGCCTCGTCAAATGATTTTGAAGTAGTGGCTGTTATATGCCCACCTTTTGCCCTAGTTTCATAAGTTGTAAACGGGATGCTAGCCTTTCCAGATCGTACCTTATCCTCATGCGAAGCATTCTTCCCGCCGATTCGTCCTGCGGCAGCACGATCACATCCACCTGCTGGGTCGCGGTTTAAACCTCCTAGCTTAACTCGAGTGCATAAAAAGTCAATGAAAAAATTTTCACGCTCATACAGTTCTTGGACATCCTCATAGAAAAAATTTTCTATCTCTCGTGGAAAAGGAGGGTTTTCGAATGAGCGTAGCCACTTAGCAATTCTTGTTTTTGCTTTTAAGTGGCAATGATGCCTGCGTACTAAGTTATTTGTGGACCCGACATACACCGGACGGCCGCTATTCGGATCGACATACGCATATATTGTTCCTAGAAGCACTAGACGATCCCTTCAGTGTTCTCAAAACCTTTGTCCCGCTGCACGTTGAAAGAAAGGGCCATCGGCGTGTTCGGGTCGTAAGGCTTCGTGTCATTAATCAAGTAACGTCGCCCACTAGTGAGCCCCATGACGAGTTGGTGGTAGTACAAGCCTGCAGCCTCGAGCTGCGCCACGACCTTCGCGCGGATGCACTCGGGCCGGCCGGTGGTGATGATGATCAGCGCGCCGGAGTTCCACCACCGAACCATTTTCTCTGGCACACCGGGTAGTACGTGCATCGGGTCATCCCACGGTGGAGCCTGGTGTTTGATCAACGTGCCGTCTAAGTCGACGAAGATCGTCGCGTGGTGGTGACTCTGCATCATGGTTTCAGTTCCTCGAGAACGACGAACCCCGACGCGATGTCCAACTGCGGCCAGTGAGGCAAGAGACGTACCCAGTGAGTCACGAGGAAAGCCCAGTCCATCACGTCGGCCCAGTCAGGCCATGTTTCGGGCTGGAGCCACGGGGCTTTTAACCGGGGATACCCCGGTTGAAAATCACGGTCCTCCCACCGCATCACGACGCTCTGTAGCAGTTTACCGCGGTCAAGGGCGGGCGTGACCATTTCCCGAGGATAGCCTGGGTCGATCAACACCACGTTGCCGGTCGGCTCAATGACGATGTTTTCTAGCGTGAGGTCAGCGTGCACCAACCGCGCCCGGGGTAGTTCAGCCGCTTGGATGACGTTCAACGCGTCACGCACGACTTTAATAGCTGGAACCCCCAAACTCTCCGTTCGTCCGGCTACGTACTCCGAGTAACGCAACTTTTCGGCCATCGTCAGCCGACCGTGTTGGTACACGTCCCACACCAACTCCATCGTCCGCAAGATCTCTGGAACATCAGCTGCTTGGGCTTGCCGACCGTCAACGTAGCGATAAAGGTAGTGTTCACCGTACTGCCGCACGAACCGAGGAATGTATTGCCACGGAGCGTGGATGTAGAAGTCCGGTATCCGCCCCGGCTTGACCACCACGTCGTTGTCGATTATCTGTCCTTGCACCCGTTCCTCCAGTAGGCGGCGTAGGTCTCCGGCACGCCGACGTCCCACCACCCGTCACCGGGTCGGATCACTGGGGTCAGTCCCGAGAAGTGATCCCAACCCTCACTCGAAATCGGTTCGTTGCAATCCTCGGTCAGAAACCACGGTGTCGACAGCGCGTGCGTACCCGGTCCGGTGCGCGTTAGGTGGTTGTGCTTGCCCAACCGCACGAGGTGCGGCATCCGCCACGCCGGTACTTGCCGAACCACGGCCCAACAGTAACTCGAGTCAGTAGGTAGGAGCTCGCCTTGCGGGTAGACGTTGTCGGCCATCACAATCAAGGATGATTGGCCATCGCGATTGACTAAATTCAACGCGTCGCCTACTCCGGTCGGCTCGGGTTGGTAAATAAAATCGAGGTCAATTTTGTCCCCGTAGACCTTGTCAATCACGTCCACGATCACTGAGCTTGGTGGGGTGACCACCGCGACGTGGTCGACTTCGTGCCGGAGCAGGTAGTCCATCCCGGAGAAGCAGACGGGCCGCAAGTCGCGCATCGGCAGCAGCGGCTTGTTGGGCAACCGCGTGGCGGCGCCCCCAGCGAGTAAGATGCCGATCATTAGGTCTCCTTAGCAATTCAGATTTGGTGGACCATCGGTCCGGCAAATAGAAAAATAACCGATGGCAGCAAAGGCTAGAAGCAGTAAACCAGGTAACAAGTTGATCATGTTAATATCTTTCCGCTTCTATGCGGGTAAGGAAAAAATGAATACCGCCCCCGCATTCCTGCCAGCGGTCTTCATTCCATTTGTCACATTTCACCGTTTCGCCCTTGCGGTACTTCGTGTTTCGGTCGTATCGCGAAATGCCTTCTTCCGCACCGATTACTTGGAGCACCAATGCTTCACTGGCGCGGCACTTGCGACCAGAAGCATTAGAGCGCTGTGCCTTGGCAGGAATTCGGAGACGGACTATTACGCCGTTCAAACACTTCTTCCAACCTTGAAAGCCTCCAGTTTCGGGCACGATGGTGGTTTGCGCAAGAGAGTATTCGGCTTCCTTGGCATCTTTGAGGTTCGCCCCGCTGAGGTTCGCCCCGTCGAGGTTCGTCCCGCCGAGGTTCGCCCCGCCGAGGTTCGCCCTGCTGAGGTTCGCCCTGCTGAGGTACGCCCCGCCGAGGTCCGCCCCGCTGAGGTCCGCCCCGCTGAGGTTCGCCCCGCCGAGGTTCGCCCCGCTGAGGTCCGCCCCGCTGAGGTTCGCCCCGCCGAGGTACGCCCCGCTGAGGTTCGCCCCGCCGAGGTTCGCCCTGCTGAGGTTCGCCCCGCTGAGGTCCGCCCCGCTGAGGTACGCCCCGCTTTTGACAGCCGCTTCAACGCACAACTTCAAGGATTCAGTTTCAAGCGAGAACAAAACCGATGCGTCGTAGCACGACTTAATCTCAAACTTCATGCCGGTACCTCGGTCTTCACCACCAGGTTGCAACCCACCAGTTCCTTCAGCTGGTAGTTCACCTGACTCTGCGCCGCGCCGTCCGTCTTGAATTGTGCCCCGGCAGCGATGGTTTGGGCCAGGACCTCGTCGCGGGTCAGTTTAGCCTCGGCGCCGGCAGCCTGGAGCGTGGCGTAGAAGGACTTTCTGAACCCGGTTAGGTTACTGGCAATAACCGCGTCTCCCGTCGGGTTGAGCGAGAAGACGGTGACGGTTTTGGCGACCACGGCCTTCGGAGCCTTCGGTTCCTTCGGCGGTTTCGGTTCTTTCGGAGCCTTGGGCTCCTTCGGTACAACGATCTGCGGCGGTCGGGCCTTGACGGCCGCGGCTAGCTTCGCAAACTTCTCCAGCCGAGCAGCGTGCCCATCCTTGATACCCTGCGAAACCTCACCCTGCGTCTCGGTGTACCACGCGTTTTGGGCAAAGCTCATGGCCAGGTGCAGCAGGTCGCGGTCCTCCATGCCGGCGGGCACTTCCACCCCGCCGTCACGGATGATCAGCTCCCACTGGTCGCGGGTCAGCTTCTTGACGTCCTCGATGATGTCCAACAACATCTCCCGGATGGGGATCTTGATGTCACCGACGGTGATGAACTTCTGTTCGCCATCTTTAGTGATTTCCATGTCTGCTTCTTCTCCTTATTTTACCGTTCCCGGAATGATGACCCCGTCCTTCACCACCGCCGTAGCGTACCACGTGTGAGCGGCCGGGTAGTGCGGACCTTCAAGAGAGACGGTTCCGTCTCTCTTCGGCAGAAACATACCGCCCGGTTGAAAGGTTTCGACGCGTTCACCGGCTGCCACGGCGTCTTTCAAAGCCTTCTTGGTCTTGAAGTTCTTCACGGTGTACACGTTCCTACCTCACTACGACCATCATAGCAGAGAAGCGGTTTAGTGTAAATGGTACTTTAGTTTGGTACTAAAGTACTGGTACTAGAACCGCTTCTCGTAGAATCCTCGGTCGTAGAACGGACTCCACTCAACCGCCAGGTTGGTGATGTGCCCCCGGCTCTGGTCCTGCTTGATCTTGATGAGCGAGTAACCGACGTGGGCCGCGATCTTATTCTTCCGCATGAACATCGTCTGGTCAACGGCGCACCCGCCGGAGATGACGTGCACCTCGCGCGGATAGCAATAGTCCCACTTGTGGTAGTGCCCGATCAGCAAGACGTTCGGCTTCTCACCGCCTTGGAAGCTCTCCACCAACTTTTGAGGTGCGTACGAGAAAGCGTAAGCCGAGCCACCGCCGGGATGCATCACCCGCATGGTCGAAGCGCCGTTCTTTGCCCGCAGCTCGACGTCCGCCTCGACGTGCCCGATAAAGTGTAGGTCCTCGCGGCCCGCCTTCTTAGCCTTTAACTCGAAGTACTGTCCGATGTTGATCCGCTCGCGCTGCGCGTACCACCCCTCGTGGTCGTCGCCGCTGACAAAGTGGGTGGTGATCCCCTTCTTCTGCGGGCTGACCTCGATAGCGTAGTCCAACTGGCTATCGATACCGAAGCGCAGCAACTCCTGCTTGTTGAATCGCGCCTCGCCGTCGATCCAATTTCCACCGTCGAATACATCTACCACGCCTTCAGCCTCGAACCGCTCGTAGGCTGCGTTGACTACGTCCAGCCGCTCGTGAGAGTTGCAGAAGTGTTTATCGGTAATGAAGCCAAAGACGATCCACCCGTCACCACGGTCCTTCGGCTTCAAAACCAACTTTCCACCGGTCTCAACCGCGCTGTGGAGAAAGAGTCGGTCACCCGTTCGCACAAAGTTGGCGCCCGTCTCCCGCAGCTCACGGATTACTCGCCGCACCACCGGTAGCTCAACTTTCATGGCCTCGGCGAGTTCCTGCTCGTTCATCGGCTGCTTGGCGAAGAGTTTCTTCGCTTCGACTTGCCGATCTTCGTGCGTCTTTTTCACTACATCTTGAACCTTCATACCTTCGTCTCCTTCACCAACTGCTGGATCGTAACCGGCTTTCCCCAATACCGCTTGCTTCCAACGCGGTACGAATATCCTGGAAGACAACGAGAATCCATGAGTATGTTGTGGGCAGTGACGTTAATTGCAGCAGCCACTTGCTGGCTAGTAAAAAGTTCTCCGTCCTTTGACTTGTCGAGAAAAACTTTGAGCCGTTGCATCCGCGGCGGAGGTTGTTGTTTAGCACTAAAGTCACTAGTACCACTGATAAAAAGTTTCATTAGAACTTAACCTCCTCCGTTGACAACGCGTCCCACTCCCCGCCGTCCGCCGGCCAGAGGGTCACAAACCGCCGTTCGTCCCAAATCTTACGCGCTAAACTCAACCGCGGAATGTCCCAGTACCGCTGCCGGCCGCCCGGTATCAACGGGTCCGCTTTAGTGAAGTCGAAGCCCATCTTATCACCGCGCGGATTCACGCCCAGCATCAGGTTGACGTGCTGCGGCTTGAGGTTCGACCAACCACGCTGGTTATTCCGCGCCCACTCAATGAAGGTGTCCGTCCGTAACTCGGCCGTGCCGTCCTTCTTGACCCGCGCCGGAAGCACCCCCGAATAAAGGCACTCGAACCACGCCGCCTCGACCCCTCGCAACGACTCGCTCATCTGCTCGCGCAGCTCAGCGGTGTGCGGTGCCTCGCGCACGTTAAAGTTTTTCAAGTCAACCTCCTGGAGCAAGTGGTACAACAGTGCCTCGTAGCCCCCGTGTTCTAACTGGGTGATGATAGCCTTAAAGTACGCTTGGTTCTGCTGTTGCTGTGCCCCGCAGCTGAGCATCAAGAAGCGACGTTCCTCGTAAGAAGCCGGTACCAACCACGCGTCGTTGCCGATGATGATGACGTGCAGCAGGTTGGGAACAGTCTCGACGTCCACGCCCTTCGACTCAATCGTAATCGTGTTACCCGTGATCAACGCCTTCAGCACGCCCTCGTGTCGCCGGTCCCCGGCAAAGAAGGCCTCATCACAGATCAACGTACACTTGTCGCGCAGGTGCGAGTTAAAGTTCCTCGTGATTCGAGCCTGGTCGCTTACCACGATGCCATGCTGCCCGAAGAGATCGGCGAAGGGTTCAGCCGCGCAGTTCTTACCCACGCCCTTCAAGCCTTGGATTACGATCGCCACATGACCCTGCTCGTTCGGGTGGCGGACGGCGTAGGCCATCCACGAGATGAGATAACCGTACTTCTTCGCGTCACCCTGGCAGACGTTGTCCCGTAGGTGCGCTAAATAAAGGTTACAGTCACCCTTCACCGGCCGGTAAGCGAAACCCCGCCAGAGGTTGTAGACGTCGGGCGGCGTTTCGGCCATTGGTTCAAAGACCACTTTCGTATACTCCCGACGGTACTTGTGATTGAGCCACACCGACGCGCGATCGTCAATCTTGGGCGTGCCGTCCTCCTTCATTCCGACTACGATTTTTTGGTTCATAAAACCAATCTTAAAGTCACCGATGGGTTGGGCGTCGAGGACGTAAGTTTCTCCCTTCGAAATTCGACTCAATGTTTCAGAGCAAACGCGGGCCTTGTTGCCAAACTTTTTTACGAGAAAGAACCGCCGGTTGAAATCCTCCATCGTCTCGAGGACTTGGGCGAAGTCGTCGTCCTTGATAATTAACGGTTGATCGAGCCCGCTACGCCAGCCAGACTCGATCGTTTGACGGGCGCCGTGTTCGTCGTGTGGTTGCCGCCACTCGCGCGTCACGATGTCAAAGAGAGTTTTCTTCAAACTCTCTTCACTTCCGTCCAACACCCCGGCGGCAAAGCCCCGGGCGGCGAAAAAGGCTACCGAGTTCAGCGTGGCGTTGCCCTCGCCCTGCCGGGCGTGCCGCAAAGCGTAGAGGTTGTCGTCGTGAATTTTCTTGACCGCTAACCGCGAAAGTGGCTTTGGGGGCTCGGTCTCAGCAGCCTCGGACGTTGAACCGAGGGTGCGAAGTAGTTTGTCAATCCCTATCTGGACGTTCGTCACCTGTAAAACGTCATTTAGGTGCTGCCCGGTGAAGGTAAAGTAACGGCCCTTGTTATACAGCTCGACCTGCGCGTTGCCCGCATTAGGGATGGCCGTAGCGGTGAGGGCCCGGAGAATCGAGCCTCGGCCGATGACGTGTACCCCAGTGCCGGAGGGGCTGACCTCCTGGTAGGTAGGCAGCCACTTCAGCCACGAGAGTACTTCAGAATGAACAAGTTCATTCTGACGACAGTCGTCAAAGTCCACGCCCACGTAGCCGTCAGCCTCGAGGAACACGAAGCCCACACCGTCGAGTTGGTGCTCCTCCACACCGGTTAGTGCGTCTTGGAAGGTCAACCAGTGCTCAGCCCACTTCTCAACGGCACCGATCGCTTCACCGGTTACCGGCGAGTGAGGAGGCTTACGCCATTTAGATTTTGACTCGTCCCAAACCGCCCGCCACCCACACCACCGCCGAAGGTTTAACAACTCCGGCGGTACGCTCAGACAACTAGGTAGTGACGGCGGAATGGGCCGCTGTTGCTCGGACATCTAGTCCTCCACGGGATCTTGATGCCGATGCTTAGAACGGTCGATTTTCGTATTCGTCGTCAACTTCGTGTTCGGTGTCAACCACGATGTTCTGGCCCTTGATGGCAGCGAACTGGGCGGCGGCGAACTTGAACTCTTCCTCCGTGGCCCACCGCTTGAAGGTAATCACCGGGGCGAAAAAGTCACCCTTCTGGTTCTTGGCCGGGATCGTCTTGATCTCGTAGACCTGGGTGTAGGCGGGCTTGTTGAACATCTGCAACCGCGTAACCCACCCGCGAGCAGCCTTCAGCCCACTACTCTTGAAACTAGCCGCGATCAATTGCTTCGAGCCAGTCAACAAGGAGGCGAAGTTCATGAAGACGTTGCACAACGGCGCCTCGCCCTTCGCGCCGAAGTGTGAATTGGGGCAGGCCGCGCAGGTCGGGGAGATCGTACCGCCGTCAATGCCGTTGAATGACTGACAGAGGATACCACCGCCCTCCTTCAGGTCACGGAAGTAGATTCGCGACTTGGAGAAGATCAGAGGAATGACCTCGACCTTCTCACCGTAGATGTCCGCCGTCACGGTGTTGAACATCGCGCCTTCCTCGAGGCCGGTGATGTACAACGGGTTATCCTTCTTGCGCTGCGGGGTCATGCTTTGACATATCCCCAACCGCGGTAGGACAAGGTCCGCCCGCTCGACGCTTTCCAAACCCTCGTGGCCCTGAACACCCTTCAGATAATCAGGTACCGCTAGGGCCCCACTACTGATTTTCGTTAGCTCACTACTCATTCGACTTCCTCCTTTTGATCACACGTCCGCAAGGCCTAGAGCAATCCATCTTGTGAAAGCTAATAGGATTGCCACATTCTTTGCACTTCTGTTGCTTTTGAAGCGCTTGCCAAAATTCAACGGTATTGCAACAACCATCGCAAGTGTGCAAATTTTCACTGTGGCCTACACCGTGTTTACACGGCCATTCAATGTCGCCGTCATCGCCCGTCATTTTTCGGTCTCCATAGTATCCCGATAACGGTGGCAATGATTAATCCAGCTACCGTCTGGGGTAGGCATCCGGCCGCCCATTTCATTGAAGCCATAATGCTCACATTCCTCAGGAAGATAAGCTTCGTGGTTATCATTGCGATATTCTTCATTCATTATGATTCCAAGATGGTGCTCATCCCAGGGATGTCCACAGACACAAATTCCGCTACGATTTGGTCCACTGTAACGTGGTTGGTATCTCATGACTTCCTGACGCGAACCTGCGTCTTGAGAAAAATCTTGAGGTGTGGCGGGATCTGGTCATCTTGACCCGCCTCCAAGTAGCCCTTCACCAGTGAAGCGAGTGACTGCGGATGGACACCCCACAAATAATCCAAGTCTGGTTGTTGACACAACCAGTCTTCGAACTTAGCCTTATCCTCCACGCCGACGTAGGGCTCGATGCTGAGGTAGAAGTTCTGCCCGTCGTTGCTGCGCATCGAGTTGACGTTGGCTTCCTCGAACTTAGCTCGGAGTAACGCGCCGAGAGCCTCGAACTCCGCGTTGAGCTCCTTCTTTCGAGCCTCGACCTCGTCCCACTCCACGTTGAAGCCGGTAAAGAGGGCCATCAGCTCGGGCAGCGTGAGGGTAGCATAGTTGAACTTAAGCGCGTCCACCCGCTCGATGAACTTCTTGTCGGCCGCGTTGGTCATGTCGCCTACCGGCGCGTCGGGAATCTTACCCTTGAGGTGTTGCCACTTACTTGCCATACCATCTCCTAAAAATTAACTTCGCATGAGAGTAACCCGGGGTATGCCAATAAACTATGACCTCGAAAGGATCTTTATAAATCCCAAAGCCATAACCTAAGATGATAAACTTAAGTAACGTTTTAAATTCCATTACTCCTCCAATGCCTGCTTCCAAGCAGCTACGGTCCACGTGGCGATGTCGTTCTTCGCCCGCAGGGCCTTCACTACGTGGTGATCGATGGTTTTTTGTCCCTTCGGTCCCGTGGCCAACACGTCGAGGTAGAGCACGTGGTGCGTTTGCCCCGGCCGGTGCACCCGGTCCTCTGACTGTAGCCGACTCAGTAGCGAAAAATCGTTGCTTAGGTAGACGACGTGGTCCGCCGCCACTAAGTTCAAGCCGAAACCGCCGGCCTGGACTTGGCCGGCAAGTAAGGCCGGCTTTGGATTCGTGACGTCCGAAAAGCGCGCGATCGCTTCCGTGCGCTCCTTCCGGCCCTGGCCGTAGAGCCGGTAGGTGGGCAGTAAATCTTTTAGGTCTTCCGCCACTCGTTCCAGTTCAGGTCGGAATCGGCACCAGCAGATGATCTTCACGTCGGAGCGTTCTTCTAACCGCGCCGCGACCCACTCACGCAGCAGGTCCAACTTCTCGCGGCCAACCTCCACAACCTTCGGTTCTTCAACCACTTCATCCTCGGCCGGACGGAAACCGCCTAAAAAACCCGAGGTAATCTGCGACAGTCGCATGACGCGCACCCCGGCTTGCGCGGCCATCGTCGGGTTTTCGTTCAACCACACCACAGCCTCGTCCCGCATCTGCTTGTACGTCTTCCAGGTGGCTTCCGAGAGTGGTACCTCCAATTGGGTGTAGATTTTATCAGGCAGGTCGAGACAGTCCTTCTTTTCACGCCGGATCACGTACGGCGCGAGGTGCTGCTGCAACCGGTCGAGGTTTTGCCACGCGATGACCTGCTTCTGGTGCCACCCACCCATCAGGCAAAACATGCCTCGGAAGTGAAAGAAGTTCTTATACGGCAGGATCCGCGGCGAGAGAAAGTTACTCTGACTCCACAGGTCCAACGGGTTGTTGCCGATCGGCGTGCCGTTTAGGATCACCTTGCGCGTGGCGAGCTGTCCCATCTCGATGCACGCCTTCGTCTGGGCAGCCTGGCGGTTCTTGATAAAGCTCGATTCGTCGGCGACCATGAGGAACCGGTGTCCGTGCAGCAGTCGCTTTAATTCTTCGCGGTGCTCAGCTCCCCGAATGTACTCGTAGTTCGTTACGACC
>Ga0187878_1002643_pt1 | contig 15665 bp, 12 predicted proteins | sample June2016WEW_17_1_FD_132979 | JGI IMG/M metagenome (GOLD analysis project Ga0187878, IMG submission 132979) | Peatland microbial communities from SPRUCE experiment site at the Marcell Experimental Forest, Minnesota, USA - June2016WEW_17_150 | ecosystem: Environmental > Terrestrial > Soil >...
CACGGATTCATTGCGCATACTAACATGAAATTCGCAGGGTACTCTACGGACAACTTCGCACGACTGATAGTAACTCTTCCATCTTCAAGGGGTTGACGCAGGACTTCTAAAGCATTTCTCTGAAATTCAGGCAGCTCATCCAGGAAAAGAACTCCATGGTGAGCCAGTGAAATCTCGCCAGGTCGGGGTATGGTCCCCCCTCCCACGAGTGCGGAATCTGAGATGGTATGATGAGGCGATCGAAATGGACGGTGTGAAACAATGGCCTTGCCAGCCGGCAACAAGCCTGCGACCGAATGGATCTTCGTAGTCTCGATCGCTTCCTCGAAAGCCAGAGGGGGAAGTATTCCCGGCAAGCGTTTTGCGAGCATGGTTTTACCCGAGCCAGGAGGGCCTACCATGATAAGATTATGGCCACCAGCCGCCGCTACTTCAAGTGATCTCTTAACATTCTCTTGACCTTTGACTTCGGAAAAATCGAGCTCATATGCTTGCTCCTCCGCGAACACCTCACTCGCTTTGACGCGCACTGGATGGTGAGAGTCGTCTGGAGCCGAGAAGAAGTCCACAGCATCTCGAAGCGAATCGACAGGAAAGACGTTCAGCCCCTCGACTAGGGCGGCTTCACGCGCGTTCGCATGAGGCAACACCAAACCCTTTGCTTTCTGAGCCCTTGCTTCGAGGGCTACGACAAGTGCCCCATGTACAGGTCTTAGGCCTCCATCCAGAGCAAGTTCACCCAAGACGACATACTCGTGAAGCGTTTCGCATATAAGTTGAGAGGAGCCAGCGAGGATTGCGATTGAAATCGGCAGATCGAACGCCGATCCCTCCTTTTTGATGTCAGCCGGCGCTAGGTTTACCGTGATTCGCTGGCGGGGGAAGCGGAAACCTGAGTTCCTGATTGCCGCAAAGACGCGCTGGTAGCTTTCCTTTATCGCATTATCTGGAAGGCCAACCAGGTGGAACCGAGGGACTGTAGAATCTATGTTGGTTTCGACATTGACAAGGTAAGCGTCGACACCGAACGTCGCGGCGCTTCGGACCTGTGTGAACATAAGGCCTCGTAAGTATAGTTTGGAGAGTGAAGATCTTGTAGAAGATGCTATAGAAGCACTGATCCGACTCTTCTAATAAGCCGGAGATGGGATGGCGGAAGTATCTAGGATATAGAGGGTTCTATTTAAGTAGATCGTTCCAATTATAGGGGATTGCGGGCCGTCATCGGTTCTGACGCAGAAACTCAAGCCGGTCTTTCAACTCCTCCGTTGACTTAAGCAGTTTGTCTTTTCCAAACACCGCTTCTTCCTGACTGGAAAAAACCAGTTCGTATTCCTTGCTCATGACAATTGCCTCTTCGGGACAGACCTCTTCGCAGAACCCGCAAAAGATGCATCGTACCATATTGATTTCGAACTTCACCGGGTAACGCTCTTTTGCAAGCTCCGTCTCGGATGCCTGAACCTCGATAGCTAGAGCCGGACAGACTCTCGAGCAGAGCCCGCAAGCAACACAGCGCTCAACCTCGTTCTCCTTCACCAGAACAGGTCTTCCTCTGAATGAGGAATCGGGCTTGAAACGCTCTTCCGGATAATTGTATGTGAACTTCGGCTTGAACATTTCTGCAATTGTCTGCCGAAGACCCTTCAAAATCTCGGGAACGTAGCTCTTTTGCCAGATGCTAAGATCTTTTTTCCGAATCATCTTTCCGTTCGACCCCATGAACCTCCTCTCTCCTCTCCTTGTCATTGAAGCAAAAGAAGCACAAATCCGGTGACCAGGACGTTCGCAAGTGTCAAGGGAAGCATCACCTTCCAGCCAATGTTCATCAACTGGTCATACCTGAATCTTGGAATTGTCCACCTGACAACGATGAAAAACAGCAATACCAAGACAAGCTTGACACAGAACGTAAGCACCTGAAGGATGCTCAGCGTGAACGCAGACAATCCGAGATTTTCAGCAAACGGAAGATGCCATCCGCCAAGAAACAGCGTGACAATGACTGCTCCTGCCGTGAACATATTTGCGTACTCTGCAAGAAAGAAGAGCCCGAATTTCATGCCTGTGTACTCTGTATGATATCCCCCGACGAGCTCAGGCTCTGCCTCAGGCAAATCGAAGGGCAAGCGGTTGGTCTCGGCGAATGCTGCGACGACAAACGTAATGAACGCTACCGGTTGAAGGAAAATATTCCAAGCCGGCAGCCACCCTCCCAAGTATTGAGTCTGGTGAAGCACAATCTGATCCAGCCGGAGCGTTCCCGCCACCATCACCACCCCGATAATCGAGAGCCCCATCGAGAGCTCGTAACTTATCATTTGTGCAGACGATCGCAGGCCTCCAAGAAGCGAGTACTTGTTGTTTGAAGACCAGCCGGCAAGAGTAATGCCGTAGACGCCCAGCGATGTGATGGAAAGCAGATAGAGAATCCCGACATTGACATCGGCAATCATCAGCTTTACTTGGGTCCCGAAAAGCTCAATGGTGTTCCCGAACGGGACGATGGCAAACGTGCTCAGAGACACGGCAATGGAGATGATCGGAGCCAGATCGTGAACAGGTTTATAGGCGTTCTTTGGAACGATGTCTTCCTTCAGGAGAAGCTTGGCGACATCCGCAATCGGCTGGATGAGCCCCCAAGGTCCCACCCTGTTTGGGCCAACACGGTTCTGTATAAATGCACTTACCCTTCTCTCCGCATAGACCAGCACGATGGCCGCCACAAGAACGACCGACAGAAAAGCGACAAACTTCGCGAGCGATATGAGAAGAAGAGATTCCATAAGTTCAGGCATTGACGACAGAAGTGGCGAGAGTCTCCTGGGTGCTTTGAGCGGCTCCCTGCGTGGCAATCTTTGTGTAGTTCATTCCCTTGAACGCCGGAATACGTTCCGTGATCTCCTTGAAAACGTCCTCCGAAGTGAGGAATTTTAATTTCGCCCCCATGGCGTTTCCAATCGCCGTGAGGATGCGCCACGTCGGGCGAGCATCCTTTTTGATTGGGCGACCCCACCGGTCATTCTGGGAAGCGAACTTGTCCCATCGGCTCATAGCAAGGCCGTCTCGCGCCCGATCCTGTTCCAGTGTGGCAACGGCCGGGTGAATTCTCTGCACAAATCCCTTAAAATTCGTGAAAGTTCCGTTCTTCTCCGCGTACGTCGAGCAGGAAAGAACGATATCAGCCAATTCCGTCGTCTTGTTGTGTACCGACGAGTGTACGATCAACAGATCCAGGTTCGATAGGACTGAACCGATTCGGGGATCTTCCGCGATGTCATCTTCGAGCACGTACAGTGCCCGGATTGAACCATCCTCGATGCCCTTCAGGATGCCAACCAAATCAAGTCCCCCCTCCGAAGGCTTCACCCCCGCCTGTCGAGCACCACGGCTGTTGGGAGTTTTGTCGGCCCGAATGAGCAGATCGTCTTGGTCCCCTTCCTTCAGATGATGCGCAAAATCAAGGTGTTTGGTTCCAACGATGTCTTTCATGAACTTTTGGAAGACATAGTTGTCTTCGTTTGTCGCATATGCCGATCCGATGCCTGCAATCTCACCTTTCTTAAATCCCTTCAATTCAGAAACGGCCATCGCGATCGCCTCGTCCCAACCCACCTCGGCGAATGTGCCATCCTTCCGAATCAGCGGTCCATTCAATCGTTCCTCACTGTTGACCGACTTGAAGGTTTTCAGACGGCCGGCATCGCACATCCAATAGGAGTTGACGTTATCATTGAATCGGGGCGTGAGCCGGAGGATTTCGTTCTTCCGGACCCACATATGTGTATTGCAGCCTCGTGCACAGCCGATACAAACGCTTTCTGTTGAGGACATTTCCCAGACTCTTGACTTGAAACGGAAATCTACGCTCGTCAGCGCCCCCACAGGGCACAATTCGATAACGTTCATCGAGTATGGGTTGTCAAGCTGCGTGCCTGGGAATGTGGTCAGAACGACGTGCGTCCCTCGATCCGTAAACGTGAGAACCGGCTGCTTCGCGATCTCATCAGAGAATCTGATACAACGCGAGCACATGATGCAGCGCTCGTCATCAAGCATGACATTCGGACCAAGCTGCACGCGTTTCGGCTTATGCACCTTGTCTTCATCAAACCGGCTGTATCCAACGCTGTACTTGTAAGAGTAGTCCTGCAATTTGCACTCCCCTGCCTCGTCACAAATTGGGCAATCCAAGGGATGATTGATGAGCAGGAATTCCATCACTGCCTGTCGCGCCTTCACGACCTTCTCGCTGTTGGTTCTCACCACCATTCCTTCAGCCACCTGAGTCGAACATGCAATCGCCAGCTTGGGCATCTTTTCTATCTCAACCAGGCACATGCGACAGTTTCCGGAAACAGAAAGTTTCGAGTGCCAACAAAAATGCGGGATTTCGATCCCGTTCTTCTCCGCTGCCTGAATCACCGTCAGCTTCGGATCGACATCAAACTCTTTCCCGTCAATTGTTATCTTCGCCATAGTCTCTTTGCAGTAGGTATCAGGTTCCCTTCAAAACTTCTTCGCGTACTCCGTCAGCGCTAGCCGAACAATCGTCAGCGCCGTACGGAGGTCATCCCCCTTCAGCATGAACGCTAACCGAACTTCATTTGTGCCGGAGTTTCGGCTTGCATAAAATCCAGGTCCCGGCGCGAGCAAGACCGTTCCACCCTCGTACGCAAACTCCTCGATGAGCCATTTTGCAAAATGTTCGGAATCTTTCACCGGCAAACCGACCATAATGTAAAATGCCCCCTCGGGTTTGTAGAACGTCACTCCCGGGATGGCCCCGAGGCCCTCATACACAATGTCCCGCCGGCGGCGGAATTCCTCAACGATCGGCTGCGTGTAAGTCCGGGGAGAATTCAGGAGCGGCACCAACGCGAGCTGCTCGATTGACGCCACCGAAAGACGCGCCATGCCAAACCTGAACGCTGACTGAACGATTTCTTTGTTGTGGCTGGCGAGAGCGCCGATCCGGGCTCCACACACATTGAACCTCTTCGAGGTGCTGTCGAGCAAAACAGATTGTTCGGCGATTTCCGGAAAATGAAGGACGCTGCTCACCGGCGTATCGTACGCGAACTCCCGATATACTTCATCCGACAAAAGGAAGAGATCATGTCGTTTCACGATATCGACCAGACGCAGCATCTCTTCGCGCGTATAAATTGTCCCAGTCGGATTGGATGGGTTACAAATGAGGATTGCGCGCGTTCGAGACGTGATCCGCCGCTCGATCTCTTCAGTCGGCGGCAGATGAAATCCATCCTGAATGCGCAGCGGAATAGGATTCAATTTGATGTTTGCGATACTGGCGAAGCCATTGTAGTTGGTGTAGAATGGTTCGAACACAATGACATCGTCTCCGTAGTCGCAAATTGCGCACATGGCAAAAACGATGGCCTCGGATCCGCCTGCCGTAACAATGATTTCCTTCTCTTCCACGTCGATCTCACATGCCCGGTAGTAAGTTTTCCAGGCCTGCAGGGCCTGAGGAAGCCCATTCGAAGGAGCATACGCCAAAGTCTGCATCTTCAGCCCCCTGATCGTTTCAAATACGATCGGGTGTGTCGGAAGATCGGGTTGACCAATGTTAAGATGATAGACGTTGATCCCCTTTTGCTTCCTGGCTTCTGCGGTCGCAGAGAGCTTCCGGATCGGCGAATCCTGTGTCGATTTTGCTCGAGCGGAGATTGAGGGGACAGCCCTTGCAGCGATTACTTTTTTATCATGAGTTATCGTTGTCATTGTCATATACTCCATCAGCAACTTCAAAATAGGTCAGCCAACAGTCAACGGATGCAGCAACCCTTAGAGTACCAGGAGGCCTATTATGCTTCCTCCTGGCGCTGTCCGTTCGGATGAATCACAACCTTGGAAAGATGATTCTCGCGAAAAAGAGTATTCGCGATCGACTGTACATCATCCTGTTGCACGCTATTGATCTGTTTCAAGATTGCATCAATCGGATTAATATCATGGAAATAGAGCTCGGAAGTCCCCAATCGCATCATGCGATGAGGAATACTTTCAAGGCTCAACATCATGCTTCCCTTCAACTGAGCCTTCGTTCGATTCAGCTCGGCGTTTGACACGGGCTTCTCACGCAGTTTATCGAACTCCTTCAAGATCAGGTCAGTTGATATATCAATATGCTGTTTGTCGGTACCGATATAAGCACTAAAAACACCGGCATCGCTCATCAGTGTCGCAGAGCTGTACACCGAATACGCAAACCCGTACTTTTCCCGGATATTCTGAAATAATCGGGAACTCATGCCGTCGCCGAGAAGTGTGTTGAGCACAAGCACTGGATAGCGTTGTTTGCTCTTGACGCTCCATGCCTGCGTTCCGATGCACACGTGGGCCTGCTGAATCGGCTTCTTGTATTCTTTCCGCTCCGGCTTATATTCACGCGGCTTGATGCGGTTCGCAATGCGGTTGTGGGATTTGGTTTTCATTTTTCCAAAGTGCTTCTCAGCCAGTTCCACGAGCCTGTCGTGAGAGACATTACCCGCTGCCGCAAGAACCATGTTGCCAGGCACGTAATGGCTCCCGACATATCCAATAAGAACATCGCGAGAAAAGGAACGAAGGTTGGTCTCAGTTCCAATCACGGGATTTCCCAAAGGGTGTTTCCCAAACAACGCCTTGTCGAAGTAATCGTGGATGATGTCATCCGGGTCGTCTTCGGCATTCTTGAGCTCTTCGATAACAACCGCTTTTTCTTTTTCAAGATCCTTTTCTGGAAAGAGCCCATTCTGCACAAGATCCGAAAGCACATCGACAGCCAGGGAGGTGTGTTCGTCGAGCACTCGCGCATAATAGCAGGTGTGTTCCTTCCCCGTGAAGGCATTGATGTAACCGCCAACAGACTCGATGCTCCTTGCGATTTCTTTGACTGAACGATTTGTCGTCCCCTTGAATACCATGTGTTCGATGAAATGCGAGATCCCATTCATCGCCGCCGACTCGTCCCTGGATCCAACGTCAATCCACACTCCAACGGAAACGGAGCGAACGTGGGTCAACTCTTCGGAGACAACACGGAGACCATTCGGAAGGACAGTTTTCCTGTAGGTCGAATCAAGCCGCCTGGGAACCTGAGTACCTGTGGAATGCTTCTGCGCCACCCTCTTCAGATCATACCTCGCTATGAAAACTCATGAATTCTGAAAAACCCTCGCGCCAATCGCCTAGCGGAAAATGCCCGAAAACATTGGGAGAATTTGCACTCAAGATACATTTTTTTGGCTGGAGAGTCAAGGAAATCGCATTTGCCTGCCGGATGCGGCGGTTAGAGCAATTCAACAAACCAAGATTTCAACTCATCGCCCCAACTTTCTGATTGAACATCGACTTGATCTTCGTGACCACCATGTCAATCGCGACCGTGTTTTCTGCCCCACGCGGGATAATGATATCAGCCCAGTGTTTGCTCGGCTCGACAAACTCGAGATGCATCGGCTTGACTGTGTTCATATATTGGTTCATCACCGAATCGACAGAGCGGCCACGCTCCAGGAGATCACGACGAATCCGCCGGATCAATCGCTCATCGGCATCCGTGTCGAGGAAGATCTTGATGTCCATGAGATCCCGAAGCGCTTTGTCCACAAAGATAAGAATCCCCTCCACGATGATAATCTCTTTCGGTTCAACAATCCGGGTTTCTTTCAGGCGCCGATGTGTCGTGAAATTGTAGATTGGCTGCTTGATCGGATTCCCATCCCGAAGGTCCCGAAGTTGCTTCACGAGGAAATCAGTCTCGAGTGAATCTGGATGATCAAAATTGATCTTGTCAGGTGTTAGACCATGATACGCTGCCAAATCACGGTAGTACGAGTCATGCTGAATTACTGCTATTCTTTCCTCTTCAAGCGATTTGAGAATTTTTGCAGTGACGGTCGTTTTACCTGATCCGGTACCTCCGGCAATGCCGATGATCAACGATTGCATGGTAAGTTCCTTGTCGGATAAAAGAAAGATAGACTGGTCGAGAGTAAGGCAAAGGGTGAAACAAGCGGTATTGTCTGCTAAATATAGGCGATAAATCAGGAACTATCAACGACACATTCTATTGAAAAAGACGGGCTTTTTCACGATCATCCATCTCAATGATATCATCGAATGAGTTCCAGATACTGCTTGGCCTTCTTGTAGCGTATTATTCGCTAGTGATGCTTGGTCTGCTGGTGGGGACTCGCCGCCTCCATTTCGACCGCTCTCCCTCAAAACCCTTTGTGTCGGTGATCGTCGCTGCCCGAAATGAGGAGAAGAATATCGGTCAACTACTCGATCACCTGCTGCACCAGAGCTATGAGAGCTACGAGGTGATCATTGTGAATGACCGATCGACCGACCAGAGTGCGTCGGTTATTGAAGAATACGCTGCGGAATGCCCGGTTCTCCGGTCGATAAACGTCGAGTCCCTCCGAGCAGAGATGCCTGCTAAGAAAAACGCTCTGTCGCTCGGAATCGCTGCATCCAAGGGCGAGATCCTTTGCTTCACCGATGCAGACTGCTTGCCACCGTCGGGATGGATCTCGGCATTGGTCTCGGCATTTGACAAGGACACCGGTTTGGTAGCAGGGTATTCCCCTTATTCCGAGCCTCCGTCGGAAAGTCACGAAACCGCTGGTGCTCGTGGCTTACTGTTTCGATTCATCGAATACGAAGAATTCAAGGGAACAGTGTGGTCCGCAGGAGCCATCGGCTTGCAGAAGGGATGGCTCTGTACGGGCAGATCTCTGGCGTACCGCAGGCGTGTCTATGATGAAGTTGGGGGATTTGAAAAGATCAAGCACTCCATCAGCGGAGATGACGACCTTTTCCTGCAACTTGTGCGTCGCCAAACCGATTGGAAGATTCGGTATCTCACAAATGAGGCTAGCTTCGTGACAACGGTTGCCCCGTCAACTCTTCATGAGTTCGTCGAGCAGCGTGTCCGTCATTTCTCGGCAGGAAAATACTTCCCCCCGGCTATGAAGCTCTTCTTTTTCACTTTCCATGCAGCGAACCTCCTGATCTTGTTCGCCTTTGTATCCTCCCTCCTTTCCGGTCTTGCGATTCCTCTTGTGTGGCCTTACCTCCTGAAATGCGTCGTCGATGCTGTACTGTTCTTCAATACAGCCCCTTTATTCGGCCAAAGGAAATTCGCCTCCACGTTTCTCTTGATGGAGGCATTGTACGTTCTCTATAATACTCTTATTGGCCCGCTAGGGCTCATCAAAGGATTCGAATGGAAACCTGAGAAAAGCCGATGACGGAACTGACCAAACCCAACACCTTGCGGAGGATCGGTTTGTTTGTGGGTCGCGGCGTGCTCGCCGCAGTTCTTCTGATACTTTTGTTTCAATATGTAAGCCTCGCAGATGTCCTCGATTCCATGTTGAAAGCTCGTTTCGATTGTCTCGCTGGTGCGTTTGTCCTGATGGCCGCGAATCTCGCTACGCAAGTGCTTAAGTGGCGCTACTTTGTCAGATTGATGAATCCGGAAGTCTCAAACACTGAAGCTGTCGCATCGTTTATGTTTGGTATGACGCTTGGTACCGTAACGCCTGGCCAGATTGGCGAGTTTGGTGGCAGAGTGCTCGGGCATGGTTCCCTTCCGGCGGGCCGAATCATCGGTCTCACACTGGTCGACAGACTCCAGATGATTTGCGTGCTCGGCACCGCCGGTATCGTGAGCATGACAGTCCTCTTCCATTTCGGACCTCTTCTCACCGCTTTGACTGTGTCTGCCTTCGGCCTGGCATTCATATGTCTTTTTTTCAACCCACAGTTTGTTGCCCGACTCATCTCGCGATTGAATCTCAATCTTATCAAGAGGGCCGTCGTTCAAGATTTCGTCGAAGCGGTTGCTGTTTTCCGCCCCAGGCAGCTCTTTATCTCGTTCCTCTTCTCGATTACCTTTTATCTCGTGGTCTTCTTTCAGATGTATCTCCTCCTCAACGCGTTTTCAGATGTAGCATTGCTTGATAGTCTGTTGGGGTTTGCCGCGATGATGTTCCTGAAAGCGCTTGTACCTATTTCACTGGGAGATCTGGGCATCCGTGAGGCAAGCTCTGTCTATTTTTACTCACTCCGAGGGATAGCCAACACAACATCCCTGAGCGCGTCTCTGCTTTTGTTCGTCATCAATGTCCTGCTCCCGTCGCTTCTTGGCTTGATATTCACCCCGAAATTCAAATCGAAATGACCAGACTCAGCCTTATACTGCTCCTCAGTGTGTCACTTGGATATTACCTTTCATTCCTTTGGAAGGTTTTGCAGGGTCTGAAGCCCACCGCAGATCAGCAGAACAGAACGACTCCAATGGTCAGCGTTGTCATCGCTGCACGCAACGAAGAAGCGAACATCCAGCGGTGTATCCACTCCCTCACGCAGCAGACATACGATCCAAAGAAGTTTGAAATCATCATCGTGGATGACCACTCGCAGGACCATACACTTGCCCTTACTCAGGAGGCTGCATCGGGGATTGATCTTCCGCTGATTACAGCTGTGTCTTCTCAGGGTGAATCAGGACAAACCGGGAAACCGAACGCAATCGCACTCGGAATCGAAAAGTCTCAAGGAGAGATCATCCTTTGCACCGACGCTGACTGCATCGTGCCCACGGAATGGATACTGTCAACGGTACGTTGCTTTGGGCCAACTGTAGCTTTCGTCGCCGGCCCTGTTACTGAGCAACCCACCGGTTCCTTCCTTTCGAGCCTCCAAACAGTCGAGTTCCTTGGTTTGATCACGACAGGAGCAGGCCTGATTAATTCAGGAAATCCGATCATCTGCAACGGAGCTAACATCGCATTCCGCAAATCAGCCTTCCTTGAAGCCAGCGGATACGGTGACAACCGCACTTCGTGCGACGACGAAACATTGATGCAGAGGATGGTCAGAAGAAACGTAGGGAAAGTCGTATTTAACTTCGATCACGAGGCTACCGTCACAACCTCCACTCCCGATACAGTGATTGCGTTCTGGAATCAGCGTACGCGTTGGGCCGCGAAGCGTGGACACTACGAAGATAAAACCATTCTTGCCCGTTTAATTGCACTGTACTGTTTCTTCCTCGTCGTGTTCATTGCTGCGTTGGCAGCTCTCTTTGATCCGATCCTGAGCGTTCCACTTTTGGCTGTATTCGCGATCAAGCTCGCAACCGAGTACATGGTCCTGACAAGGGGAACACGATTGTTACGGCAACGGTTCTCCATAGGGCACTTTCTGATTGCAGAGCTTTTCCACGTTCCGTATATTGTTGTTGCAGCACTCGTCGGGCAATTCAGCGTACTGCGTTGGAAGAACAGGACATTGGAACAATGAGCTTCCTCAACTCCGTTGTTGCGCCGGCCTTGTTTCCATCCGTCCTCTGGCACACAAATCACCGGGCTGTTCACATCACCTTCGATGACGGTCCCCACCCTACAGCGACGCCGAAAGTGCTGGATATTTTGGATGCACGGAACATTTGCGCCACTTTTTTTCTGGTTGGTGCGAATGTGCAACGATATCCTGAGCTTGCTTCCGAAATCGTCTGCCATGGACACACCATAGGAAACCATGGCCAGACACATCGGCCTCTGATCTTCAAATCATTCAGCCTTCAGCAACAAGAAATTCAACTGGCGAATGAAGCGATGAAACAATTCATGAACGTGCGACCAAAGTTCTTCCGTCCCCCGTATGGCTATTTTGATTTACGAACTCTTCGAGTGGCACGTGCTGAAAGTCAGCAGATGGTGATGTGGGATGTCGATGCACACGATTTCTCGGCAAGACAACCCGACCACATTCCAGCCACGGTATCCAAGCAGGCAAATCACGGCTCCATCATTCTTCTCCACGACAATGAAAGCACTGCAAGCACGATTGGGGTATACCTTGCTCCATTGCTCGACCGACTTTCAGATCGCGGTCATGAGTTCTCTGCATTGACGATATGATCCTCTCGTACCTCCTGGCGGCGTTTCTGCTGCTGAATGTGGTTCAGATAGCCTTGGTGATACTCGCCGTTCGCCGGCCAAGAGATGAGGTCGACGCCTCGGTGCATCCGTTCGTTTCCGTGGTAATTGCAGCCAGAGACGAAGAGAGCAATCTCGCGGCTTGCCTCGAATCCACTCTGAACCAAACGTATGAGCACCAGTTGTTCGAGGTGATCGTGGTAAACGACCATTCCTCCGATCGCACTGAAAATATTTGTCAGGAATTCGCAGTGCAGTTCGACAATTTCAGGTATTTGAACGCCCGAGAAGACATACAACTGCGGGGCAAAACGAATGCGCTCGACCAAGGCATCGACGAAGCGAAGGGTGAGATCATTCTCATAACGGATGCAGATTGCACGGTTCCTTCCACCTGGGTTGAGTGGACCGCAAAACGATATACCAGCTCTGTCGGAATCGTGGGTGGCTTGACCCTGCAGAAAGCAGACACGTGGTTTGGGGGGATGCAATCGCTCGACTGGGCATACATACTCGGTCTGGCCGCAGCGACAATGTCTTTGCGAATACCGCTCAGCACCATTGGGAACAATCTTTCATTCCGGAAGTCGGCATACAAGCATGTCGGTGGGTACAGAAAGATACCATTCAGTGTTACCGAAGATTTCATGCTTTTCCAGGCAATAGTTCAAACTAAGAAATGGGACTACATCTGTCCAATTGACCCGCGTCTACTTGTCACAAGTCAGCCCTGCTCCGAGTGGCGGGAACTCCTCCGCCAAAAACATCGCTGGGGCACAGGAGGACTTGACATGAATCTCACCGGATTCTCCATCGGGGCGATAGGGTTCGGACTGAACATTCTGATCCTCATTTCGCTGGCCCTTGGTAACTATGTTGCTGCCGCTGGTTCACTTGCAGTCAAGATGGCTGGCGAACTCTGCTTCTTTTCCGTGTTACTTCGAAAACTTTATCACCTTCAACTCCTGCGATACTTCCTCTGGTTCGAAGCATACTTCATATGCTATGTTCTGGTTTTACCGTTCCTGGTCTTCTTAGGTGGACGAGTGGTCTGGAAAGGACGAACATATTGACCCACCTTCTTCAGGACATGTGGTTCCTCCCTGCCTTACTCTATGCGGAAACACACTATCGGTTTCCGTATTTTTTCAGTCTCCTGAAGAAACACGAGCCGGAGGTCATCGCCGATACACCTCATCGACTCGAGCCAGGTCGTCAACTTCCGGTCTTGATACTCATTAAGGATGCTCATCTCTATCCTGCCAGGCTGACACAGGTGTTTATCGATATTTGCCAGAGTAATCGCGTTGTCAAGCACCTCGAGCACTTGAAAAACCCTATTGAACTCAGAGACAGATTCGTCTGGCATATCATCTCTTTGGATGTTTCAGGCCTTGATGGTTGGATCGACGTTGATGTTTCCTTCACTCTGGAGCGTGGTGGGAAGTCGAAGACCTATCATAACGATAATCATCGTACCTCGTCGCACAAGCCGTTGAAAGTATTCCTGGCAAAGGATCCTCTCCCGCGGTTTTCGGATCTCTACCTGGGCGACCCTCATACGCATTCGAATTTCACTGATGACCAGGTCGAATTTGGTGTGCCCATCACGCCGGCGGTCAGTCTGGCACGGGCGATGGGATTATCATACTTTTGTGTCACCGACCATTCCTATGATCTTGATGACCACCCCGAGTCGTATCTCGTGAACGACCCCGCTCTCTCAAAATGGAAGGCATTTCAAACGGAGGTCGATCGCTTGAACAGCGAATCTGAAGACTTTGTTGTGGTGCGGGGTGAAGAGGTCTCGTGCCGCAATGGAGAAGCGGAGAACGTACACTTCCTCATCCTCGGGCAGCGAGAGTTTATTCATGGATCGGGGGACGGAGCAGAACGATGGCTCAGAACAAGGAGTGAGCACAGCATTGAAGATGTTCTGAGACTCAGGACGACGAACTCAGTCGCGTTTGCCGCACATGCCGAAGAGCCTGTCCCCTTCCTGCAGAGGCTCCTTTTGGGAAGAGGAATTTGGAATGAGAGTGACCTTGGGCTCGATAACATCACTGGCATGCAAATCATCAACGGCAGATTGGACAAGAGCTTTCAGGAAGGATATCGAGCTTGGACTCGGCTCTTGCTACGTGGGAAAAAGCTCTCTGCAATTGCCGGAAACGATGCACATGGTAACTTCAACCGATTTCGACAGATTGGAATTCCGTTCATTTCAATCAAGGAAAGTAGCGATCAGATCTTTGGCAAAATGAGAACCGGGATTTTCGCCGGTGACAGAGTGTCCGAACGGAGCATGCTCGATGCGCTTGGCAAGGGGACTATGATTATGACGGATGGTCCTGTTGCCCGACTTTTGGCACGCGGTGCTGGCGTAGACCCACCACATGCCGGAAACATAGTGCAAGGAGAAACGATTGCGGTAGATGTGGAAGTCATGTCCACACCGGAGTTCGGTGAGATTTCTTCTTTGAAGGTGATCGTGGGGAGAACGGGGGAGAATTCCGAAAGAACGGCGTTCAGGTTTGACGGCAACCAGGGGTTTTCTTTGCACAAGCAGGTTTCGGTAAAGCAATCTGCATCCAGTTATGTTCGCGTCGAGATCTGGACTTCGGCACCGGGGTCATTTGACGGCCGGCCGCATCTTTGTCTAACAAATCCTATCTGGATGTATCCGCCCCGCTGATTGTCAGGATCGATTAGCGAACGGGTTCACAAAACACGAACGCCCTCATTTCGAGGGCGTTCGTGTTCTTTCTCAAAACGATCTCAGTTAGCGATGGCGGGCACTTGGAATAGCGAGTCTCTTGAGCTTGTAACGCAGCGTCTGCTCCGTCATTCCCAGGAAGAGTGCTGCTCTTGACTGGTTGAATCCAAATCTTGTGAGCGATCTCTCAATAATGCCCTTCTCGATCACATCCAGCGAGTTATCAAGTACGAATTCCTGACCGCTGATGACATTGTTGATCATCTTCACAACTTCAGTCTTTTCATCTGTGAGCTCCGGAGGCAGAGCAAACTTTCCTCCAGAAGAAAAGAGGATAGATTTGTCGATAACAGCTTTGAGTTCCCGGATATTCTCTTTCCAGGGATGTCGGACCAGAACATCAATGGCGTTAATATCGATGGCCACATCCTTGATCCCCAAGTCTTTGCTGATCTCATTTACGAAGTGTTTCACGAGAACCGGAATGTCCTCGGGGCGTTCTCTCAACGGAAGGATTTCGACTTGCTCGAAGCTTTCGAGTCTTTTCGCTAATTCATCATAGATCTTATGAACTACCAGCAGTTCTTCAGGCCTTTTCTTCATTGTCAGGACAACCCGCGTGTTGACGCTCCGTCCCTCATCGCCCCCCATACGCTTGGCAGTTCGATCCTGGATGAAACTCAGGATCTTCATCTGGTTTCGAAAGCTGGCGTCTTCAATTTCTTCTATGAGGATTGTCCCATCATTTGAGAGCTCGAAGAGTCCGAGTTTTGTGGTCGGAGGCATCCCCGGCACGCCCTTTTCGAAACCGAAAAGGACTGCTTCCAGCTCTCGATCATCGATCACTGAGGCGTTCACGGAAAGATAGGGGTGCTGGTCATTCGCTCCGTTGAATTGCTCAGAGTGGATCCTTTTCGCTACGACCCCTTTACCGACACCCGGTTCGCCGAGAATAAGGACATCCTTCGTCCCATGTGCCGCCTTGG
>Ga0187878_1002645_pt1 | contig 15660 bp, 16 predicted proteins | sample June2016WEW_17_1_FD_132979 | JGI IMG/M metagenome (GOLD analysis project Ga0187878, IMG submission 132979) | Peatland microbial communities from SPRUCE experiment site at the Marcell Experimental Forest, Minnesota, USA - June2016WEW_17_150 | ecosystem: Environmental > Terrestrial > Soil >...
AGATAGAGTTCGCGATCGAAATCGGCGAAAAACACTCTTTACGCTGGTTGCCGCGCTGCATAACGTAGTGCGGGCATTCGGGAGTAACGGCTCGAGCACTCCGTGGCACCACGGAACATATTTCTCGAAGCCGTCGATGCCTTTAAAAAACTTCTAGGTTTTGGCGCCTGTTCCTGAAACCTAAACCTGGTTGTCTCGTCAATCCGGCAGATCTCCGAAGCTCGTTAAGCCTTCCCTCGTGCCGCTCAGGATACCGCGGTCGATCAACTCCCACAGACGTTTGCTCTGGGAAAGCAAAAGAGACTCCAGGTCCGTATCTTCATCAACCGGGAAAAGGACGGCTCGTGCGCGGCCATTTTTGGTGATCAGGACGGCCCCGGTCTTGGGAAGTTCTTCAATCACCCGACTGAGATTGTTTTTCACTTCGCGAAGGCATCAGTCTTCATAAAGCTATCCCCTCTCCATCCACAATCAGCAGGTTACCCTCTTTTTCCCCCAGAAGGGTGGCGATCACCTGATCCTGATCCATGCGATAGAACACCCGCCACTGGCCGACCCTCAGCTCGTAGTCAGCATATTCCGATGGCCGCCGCAAACGAAACTTGTTTCGGGTCGTTTGGGTAGGGTCTGCCCGACCAAGTGAAGCCTGATCGACTCCTTGATAAGCGGCTTCACGACCGGAGGCAATCCCTTGAACCGTCGGACAGCATCGGCCGTAAAGAGTACCTGGCGCACAAAAGATTGTGGCAAAGTTGAGCTACGGCATGCTAGGGAACGGTCCCGGACCTGCAGAAATCTCGCAGATTTCGGGGACAGGTGAAATTCCAGTCCATTAGCGTGACGAGCTTCGAGAAATCGTCTCCCGCGTTGCCTGTGACGTCGTCGAGTCCAGCTTCGCGACGGAATTTGACTAGCTTCGGGTGATCCGGTCTTTCGTAATGAAATTCGATCGGCGACTTGAGTATTTGCTGATTCCGATCTTCTACAATTTCGAGCGCCCGACCAGGCAGACGGTATCGTGAGCTTGGCGGCAAGATGTAAGTGAAACGCAGGCGGATGTGGCATGATCTCCAGGCACGGCCGTATCGGTCATGCACATGCCAATGCCACATTTTGTTTGCCGATCACTATCGCGCCGCGCAAGCGCTGCTGGCCGAACGCACAGTGGATGAGGCGGTATCCGCGGCTGGCGCTGGTGTCCCAGTGACTGCGTCGGCCCGACGAGACTCAGGCGGCATTTCGGAAAGCTACGGGGAATAAAAAAGAAAAGGGGTGCTGCCCATGATTGTTTTCGATCGTTAGATCTTTGGCCAAGCGAAGCTCTGGTGTTACAGTGTTACTCTGAAGACCGAAGAGGAAGGCAACAGGCGATGACCGCCGAAGCCACTCGGGCTCCGGCAGAGAGGATAGCAGATAATGGCCAACCGCAGCGAAGACTGGCTCCGTCAGGCCGACCGCGATCTGACACACGCTCGCAACGCTGTTGAGGACGGCGACTTCGAATGGGCCTGTTTCGCCTCGCAGCAGTCCGCGGAGAAAGCGGTAAAAGCGGTGTACGAACATCGCCATGGGGAAGGCTGGGGTCACGTCATCAGCAAGCTCCTAAAGGAATTGCCCGATGAGGCCGGCGTGGCCGGAGGCCTGTTGGAAACGGCGATGCGACTGGATAAACTCTATATTCTTCCCCGATATCCCAACGGATTTGAGAGCGGCGCCCCCGGCGACTTCTATACCAGGGCTGAAGCCGAGGCTGCGATTGCCGATGCAACTACGATCATCGAATTCTGCCGGCGCGCGATTTCTTGACCGCGATGCGGTCCTGCAATCCCTACGCCGGATTTCGGAACAACTTGTGCGGGACAAACCGCAGGTGCAGGGCATCGCTCTCTTCGGGTCACTCGCCAGAGGGGATTACAGCCGGCGGAGTGATGCAGACATCCTAGTCTGCCTGCGCTCCGCCCCTGAAGAGAGGCCGGCAGACCGAATTCCGCCATTACTCGCCGTGTTCCTGGATGCGCCCATCCCTGTCGATATCCTCCCGCTTACGGCAGCAGAGATCTGCCGGCGTGTGGAAGATCCGAGTCCGTTCTGGAGCCGGATCTGGCGCGAAGTGATCCTCCTGGCCGGAACTCTTCCTCGGTTTCCGCGACCCACAAGCACTCCATGAATCGGCCTTTACTTCATTCTGTCGGATTGCCGAAGGCTTCAGGAGGATTCATTCGCCCCGGAAAAAAGTGGACGTAAAACCTCGGGAGACTCACCGGATCATCAGACTGGACCTGGATGAACTGGTTTGCCGCCGCGATCACAGCCCCGACTGCAACAACTGTGCGTCTGCATTTGCGGTTTTCACAGCCTGATGTAAACAACCCCGTGCCTTCGGATAAGGAAACGAGGATTTCGCATAGAAAATAAATCCGGTGCACGGGGCCGGGTGTTGCGCCTATGATGGCGCAATCCAAGAGGTGTGCCAAATATGATCGGCAACACCGTTTCACACTACCGGATTCTCAACAAACTCGGCCAGGGCGGCATGGGCGAGGTGTTCCTGGCGCTCGACACCAGCCTCAACCGCAAAGTCGCGCTGAAATTCCTCACTGCGAGGATGAGCAACGATCCGTCTGCCCGCCAGCGGATCTTGCGCGAAGCAAAATCCGCGGCGGCTCTCGATCACCCTTTCATCTGCAAAGTCTACGAAGCGTCGCACAGCGAGGGCCAGGACTTCATCGCGACGGAGTTGCTCGAAGAACACCGGCGGCGGCTGCGCCCGATCTTCCGCCGGCACAACGGAGAGGAAGTCAAAGCCGTCGCCGGCGCGTTTGCGGTCGAGTTTTCGAGCGTAGTCAGCGCGGCTCAGTGCGCCGTCGAAGTTCAGAAGTGCCTGCGGGAAAGAAACCAGGCCCTCGCTCCGGAACGTCGCATTCAGCTGCGCGCCGGTCTGCACCTGGGGGACGTGATCCACCAGGGATCCGATGGCCTTGGGGACGGCATCAACACCGCCGACCAACTGAGGCGCCTAGCCGTGCCGGCCGGCATCTGCGTGTCGGAGGATGTTTCCAACCAGATCCGCGACCGGGTCGATTTGCGCGTCGAAGAGGTCGTCCAGCCTGATCCCGGCAATTCCGAGCAGTCCATCCGAGCCTTCAGGATCGTTCTCCCATGGAACGAGCCGACCGTGACAGCGCCTGTCCAAGCAGCTGCGGGAAAGAAGGAAGTCAGAACAGCACGCGCGCAACGATCATTCAGTGTTCCACGGAAATTGGTGGCAGGCGTATCCATTTGTGCGCTTGCCGTTGCAGCCTGGTTCGTCTGGCAGATGCTCTCTCCTCCCAGCACTGTGCTCGGCTTCCAGGAGCGCGATTGGATCGTCCTTGCCGATTTTGAGAACCAGACCGGAGAAGACATTTTCGAAAAATCCCTCGACACCGCCCTGCGCGTCAGCCTGGAGCAGTCGAGCTCCGTCAACGTCCTCCCAAAGTCCAGAATCGAAGAAACGCTCCGGCGCATGAAAAAACAGACGGTCGCCCGGATCGATGAGCCTCTGGCCAAGGAGATTGCTCAACGCGAAGGCGTCAAGATTCTGCTCGTGCCCAGCATCGCCGGAGTTGCCGGAACGTACCTCATCTCGGCAACTCTGGAAGATGCCGCTACGGGGGATCGCCTGAAGTCGGAATCCGTGCGCGTACAGGGAAAAGAGAAGATCCTCGGGGCCCTGGATACGCTGGTCCGGAACGCCCGCCGCGACCTTGGGGAAAGCCGGGGTGCGATTTCCCGCCAAGGCAAGGATTTGGCCAAGGCCACGACCTTTTCGCTTGATGCGCTGAAACAGTTTTCGCTGGGCATCGAAGCGCACAAGGCCACCAGGTTCGAGCAGGCCAGGACCTGCTACGAAAACGCCGTTGCGCTCGACCCGGAATTCGCGGCGGCGATCGCCTCCCTGGGAATGATTCACTACGAGCAGTTCGATCGGGAAAAGGGCAAGCAGCTGCTGGGGAGAGCGGTTCGAATGGTGGACAATCTTACCAACAGGGAGAAATACAGCGTCCTGGCTTTTTACGCCCGCGCGGTCGAAAACGACATCCCCAAGGCGATCCAGCACTGGAAGGTGCTTGCCGGCATGTACCCCGACGACGCCGAAACGCACAACAATATCGCGTGGTTTGATTCGCAGCTGGGGAAAAACGAGGAGGCCATCGCCGAGTACAAAGAGGCGATCCGGATTAATCCATACCTGGGGCTGTCCTACAATGGACTGAACATCATCTACCTGTATCAGACCGGGCAGGCAAGCGCGGCTTTGGACCTGTGCCTAAAACACCTTGCTTTTGACGACCAGGATTTTTGGACATACAGCTATCTGGGTTGGGCGGCGCTTGGGATCGGCGACCTCGAGCGCGCACGCGCGGCGTTAGAAAAGGCGATCGAGCTGAATCATGACCCGAATCTGCAGGTCCCGGGACTCGGGAATCCCTACCAGATCAACCTGTATCGCTTGGCGCACACGCTGCGGCTGCAGAGGAAGTACCCGGAAGCGCTGCAGGTCCTGCAGCGCGTCGGGGCAGCGTTTTCCGACCCGCTGGTGGATTATGAGATGGGAGCCGTCTGCCAGCTGATAGGTGACCGCGCGAAGGCGGCGAGCCACCTCGAAAAGTACCGGTCATATGTGACCACAAAAGAAATTCCTGCAAATCCCGCGAAGGAATATGGCTATCTGCAGCTGGCTCTGGTCTCGCAGCGACTGGGCCGGCCCGACGAGGCTCAGGCGGCGTTTCGGAAGGCTGTTGCGCTTGATTTGGACGACCACTTCGGGTTTGCGCAGTTCCATAGCCTGGAAGGAAAGCCCGATGTGGCGGTGCACGAGTTGGAGCTTGCGATTCAGAAGGGCTGGCGCAATCACATCTGGACGAAAATCAATTCGGATTTTCAGAACCTCTATGATGATCAGCGGTTTAGGGCACTCCTTGCATCCTGCCTGAAGTAGAAACGGGGTGGACAATCAAGAGAACGCCGATGGCCGCCGACGGCCGTCGACACACGCAGGGGGGACATCAGCCAACAGACTTCCAACCGCTTGACCTTTCACACACGCTGTGTAAGTTCGGTCGGGTGCAAGGAAATTTGCAAGACGGGGCAATCGATGGATCGACAGTCGACAACGTCAAATCCCTCGGTCTGAGCTTGGGGTCTGTCACAGAATAACAGGTTCACTTAGGCGCGAGCGCCGGGCGGGCAGATGCAAGGCGCCGCGACGCAGGCGATGTGTTGAAATCGTCGAGGAGCGGCAACGCCGCAGATGCCCGCCCGCCGCCGCGCCCCGGAGGGCTGCAAGCAAAGCGGGCCCGTTTCCTCTGCAACCGCGAAAAAGCGGGGACCCCGGCTTGGCTCGTCAAGGAAGAACCAGCAATATTTTTTGAGGTTGTGGCGCCTGCCTCCGAAACTAAAACTCTATAAACGGGCATCTTGTGATGTTACATGCGAATACTGGAGAATTCTCTCGTCCATCGTGACCAGGGTCAAATCGTAAATCCTTGCAGTGGCTACAAGGATTCGGTCCGCCGGATCTTTGTGGAAATTGCCGGGAAGTGAATAAGCTTCGATGGCGATCTGGTGGGAAATCTCCATCGTCCCACATTCCAAGGCCCGCAATGTCTCTGAGACCCAGGAAGTCAAAGGCTCCGACAACGCAACGGTTCCAACCATTAACAGGCGCGCAATTTCAAGAGTGGAAGTGGTCGAAACATACAAGACATTCTGCCGGTCGGTCAGGAGTCTGGTTGTTAGCTCTCCGAGCTTTTCAGGAGCTTCCTGCGACCAGATCCACACGTGGGTGTCTAGGAGCAAAGTCACTTGAGCATCTCCCAATCGGCGCTGCTGTCGATGCTGACAAGGTTGCCCGTGATCGTCATCCGTCCGCGGAAAGTGCCTAGCTTCCTTTTTCCTGAGGTCCGAGTGATGGGCTCGACCCTCGCCAAAGGCTGGCCGCGCCACGTTACGATCAATCCTTTTCCCGAACGCTGAGCCTCCTTGAGCACGGCGATGCACTTACTCTTGAACTCAGATATTGTCATGGATTTCATACGGAGATTATGACCAGGTCAAGATATCTAGTCAATGGATATTTCGGGAAGGCTCTCGAGAATTTTGGGGCTTTAGCAGTGGCGGCGACTTTTCTATCCAAAAGGGTAATTACTCAGGTGGATAGACTGTAATCAGATTCTTCTCGGCGTCGGAATCGGTATCGGAATCGGTATCGACTCCGTTTCCTTTCGATTCCGATTCCGATACCGATTCCAACGCCGAATGAGAGTTGTTTGCTAACCACCTGAGTAGTTATCCAAAAAGGACACTGAAAACGCCGAAGACATCGCCTACGAGCCGATTGGTTCCGGTCGGCGGCCTGGTCGTCTTGGGTCGGGATGCCCATCACGGGGTGGGCTTATCGAGCGCGGCGCAGACTGCATTGCCTGTCCCAGCGCCGAGGGCGGCGATCACAATGTCGATGATGCCGGCATGGCGGGTCGGGATCAGGGTTTGGGTGAACTCGATGACCGCGGCCCCGAGGGATTTTGAATTCAGAGGCTGAGTAGCCTGTCCCCGGATTTCCTGCTCAGGTCCGCCCGCTTGCCTGCACGGGGGAACAATTCCGCATATTTTCATCAGCGATCCGTCGTAGGATCTCGCCGGCAGGAAAAGGCATTTGCCTATTATTGGCCTATTATTTTGTCGACTTCTCTTAGGTTGGAGACTCGGTCAGCCGCATCGAGACAAAGCTGCAGTCGTTGTGCGAGCAATCTGGTTCGCGGTTCAATCATAATATTCCAATGATGTCCAGGAATGACCTCGACTTTGATATCGCCCATTATCAACCGTGACCATCCTTGGTCGGGTTCAAGGGAGTAAAATAATGAGGCTGACCTTGAGCGAAAAACTATTGCCCCACCAGGGTAAGGTTGGCACTTGTATGTTTTCCACGCCGCAAAATGCACCTCCATAATACTTCGATAGGCGTCTGGGGTTTTACCCAGATCGAAGACATCATCAATTTGCAGTTCACGAGAAGCTGACCATCCCTGCGTAAACAGGCGGATGATACGGTTAGTTATTTCTTTTCCCTTGATTTTGAATTGCGACAAGACATCCGCTGTAGTGGTTAGGAATAGGTTCTCCAGGATCCAGCGAGGGATATTTCTTAGGAAGTAGTAGCAAAGTCGGAATCGATCCCATACCGGCCTTTGATCAGGCGGTTCGAGATCTGCTTCTATCAAGGCCAGCAATGCCACCTCCGCTCCCTTTGCCACAAGTTGTTGTGCGGTCTCAAACGCCACTTTGCCACCGTAAGAATAGCCCGCGATGTAGTATGGTCCTTTTGGCTGAATCTTCAGGATGGAATCGACATGATGTCGCACCATCTCGCGTAGGTCGGGAAGCGCAACCGTGATCCCGTCCTCCTGAGGCGGGCATAACCCATAGACGGGCCGATCAGCATTCAAGCAACGAACCATCGGATTCCAGAAAGAAACTTCTCCTCCCATGGAATGCACAAGAAACAAAGGTCTCCCCGTTGTGGCCATCCTGATGGGGGCGACAGACTCTGCCGTTTCGGCTTTATAGCCCTTCTCCAGCAGCAGCGCTTGGCGATGGATGGTGCCATCCTGAAATATAGACCACTGCGGCAGTCGTTTTTTGAAAACCCTCTCAATTGATGAAAGGAGGCGAGCTGCCATCAAAGAATGTCCGCCGAGGTCGAAGAAGTTGTCGTGGATGCCGACGCGGTCGAGGTGGAAGAGATCAGCCCACATGACGGCGAGGATTTGTTCTGTTGGGGTGCGTGGGGCGACGTAGTCGGATTGCTCCCGTAAGGATTGGGGCTCCGGTGGCGGAAGGATCCTGCGATCGACTTTGCCGCTCGGAGTCAGTGGAAGCTCCTGGAGGCTGACGAAATACGACGGCACCATAAAATCCGGGAGAGAGGCAAGTAGGTGGTTGCGCAGGGTACTGGGTGGTATAGGTTGCGGCTGCCGCGGGACATAATAGGCAACGAGGTGTTTTTCGCCGGGTACATCCTCACGTGCGAAGACAGCGGCTTGTTTGATGTCGGGGTGTCGAGCAAGGGCAAACTCGATTTCGTTGGGTTCGATGCGGAAGCCGCGGATTTTGACCTGATCGTCGAGACGGCCGAGAAAGTCGAGATTGCCATCGGGGAGCCAGCGCACCGAGTCGCCAGAGCGGTAGAGTCGGTCATGAGGATTCGAGCTAAAGGGATGGGGAACAAACTTCTGTTGGGTGAGGTCTGGCCGGTTTAGATAGCTGCGCGCCAGTCCGTCGCCACCGATGAAGAGTTCGCCGGGAACTCCCACAGGGACAGGCTGGAGGTAGTGATCAAGGACGAAGACAGAGGTATTGGCAATGGGCCGTCCGATGGGAATGGATAAGGTAGACTCATCGAGTATGGGTGGTACGGGATAACAACAAGTAAAGGTGGTACTTTCGGTCGGGCCGTAGCCGTTAATGATTTGGGTGTGAGGCAGGGAGTGGAGGGCTTGCCTGACGTGCTTTGCCGACAAGGCTTCACCGCCAATGAGCAGCTGGCGGATGCGCGTGAGCACTTCGGGTTTTTCATCGATCACACTATTGAACAGGGATGCGGTCAGCCAGAGGGTGTCCACGTTGTGCTTCTGGATGATTTCACCGAGTGCCTCCGCGGTTGGCACGCTTCCTGGGAACAGTACGCATCGCCCGCCGTGAAGGAGCGGGGCCCAGATCTCGAAGGTGGCGAGGTCAAAAGAAATGGTGGAGAGTTGCAGGAAAGTCCTCGATGCGTCCAGTTGAGCATAGTTGCTTCCCATGAGGAGGCGGACGACGCCGCGATGCGGGATCTGGACACCCTTGGGCATGCCAGTGGAACCGGAAGTGTAGTTGATATAGGCGAGGTTTTCGGCTCCGACCGAGATGTTGGGATTGGCCAGGCTCTCGCGCTCGAGCATCTCGTGCTGGCGATCCAGAGAGATCACTTCAACGGTGGATTGTGGCAAGCGGTCTGCAAATGAGCCGTGAGTGAGGACGACAGAAATTGTTGTGCCCTCGAGCATGATGCGGAGGCGCTTCTCGGGGAAAGCAGGATTGAGGGGGACGTAGGCTCCGCCTGCCTTAAGAATGGCGAGCAACGCCACGATCATATCGAGCGAGCGCTCCATGCAGATGCCGACGAGGGCATCGGGCCCGACGCCGCGCTTGCGCAGAAAATGCGCGAGACGGTTGGCGCGCTCGTTGAGTTTTTCATAGGTCAGCGATTGATCCTCGAACAATAGAGCGAGCGCATTGGGGGTGCGCACAACTTGATTTTCGAATAGCTGGTGGATGCAGGCGTTTCGGGGATATTCGACCGCTGTCTGGTTCCAGGTGACCAACAGCTGTTCCCGTTCTGCCGGTGTCAGCAGAGGGAACAAACCGATCTCTTTGTCAGGATCCTGGACGATTCCCTCTAGCAGCATTTGAAAGTGGCCGGCAATGCGCTCGATTGAGGCGGGGTCAAAAAGATCAGTGCCGTACTCAAAAGTCGCACATAGCCCGTCAGGTTTCTCGGAAACGAAAAGCGAGAGGTCGCATTTGGCGGTGCCGGTATCGGTCTCGGCGACAGATGTTTCCAGTCCGGGGAGGCGCATATTTTCGTTGGGATCGGCTTGGAGTGCAAAGATGACCCGGAAGAAGGGCGAGTGGCTACGGTCACGATCGGGATTGAGAGCTTCGACCACTTTGTCGAAGGGGAGGTCCTGATGAGCGTAGATTTCCAGGCAGACATTGCGCACACGCGCGAGTAATTGGCGGAATGGGGGATTTCCGGAAAGGTTGGTTCTGATGGCAAGCGTGTTGACATAAAAACTGATCAGGTTTTCTGTTTCCAGACGGTTACGGCCCGCGATGGGGGAGCCGACAATGATGTCGTCCTGGCTCGAGTAGCGATGGAGGAGGACGTTGAAGGCGGCAAAGAGAGCCATAAAGAGGGTGGCGTCCTCGTGGTCTGCGATAGAGCGGAGGTCGGGAATGAAGTGGGAAGGCAAGAGAAAGGACACGGTCCGCCCGCACCGTGTGGGAACGGCCGGCCGGGGTCTATCAGAGGGCAAATCAAGAACGGGCAGCGGAGCGGCAAAATGCTGCCTCCAGAAAGCGAGATCTCGATCGATCGCGCGGTGGTCAAGCGAATCCACTGCGTTGAAAGGTGCTTCGACCGCTGATCGAGGGTTAACAATCCCGAAGAGGCTCGCCCGACCGGTCACTAGGAGCGCTCCGCGGTGGCCTTTACACAAGAGTGCTAATGTAGCCGCAAGTGCCTTGAGGCTATCAACTCTTAATGACTTCCAGAATTGCCAAATCCAGCTGACAATCCGGATTATAACAGGATAGTTGCGCAAGATAATCCCCAGATGCCAAATGCCGATGCGGGGCATTCAGCCAAGGAATGTCCCTTACATCGATAGTGCTTTCCCAAAACAGGCGGCAAAGCTCGTCTCTGCGTTCGTCTACGTCCAATCCTCTGCTTCACATTGTCTGATTGAGCATCAAGAATAATTCGGACCAAATTAATTCCGCTGTCTTCTTGCTGCCAAAGTACAATTCCGGTCTGGAGGGATTATATCATTCTAATATCCCACCCCGCCATCTTATCGGCGCCAATCGCGCATAATTGACCAAATTGGGGCGCGCCGGGTTTTTCTCCCCTGATATTTTCACGAAATGCTTATTGACTTAACTCATAATGGCCCTTGGTCTACCAACTCGTCGTAGGTGATGGTCCCCGTAAATGCGCAACCCCCGATCAACCGGTCGAAAAGCTCTTCTTCCCAGAGCGCAGACTGTGCTCTTCGTATCGTCTGACCGTGCCTTTTCCATCCTCGGACGGCAAGATAGCCAGCGTTATGAGCTAAGTCAATAGGCATTTTTACGATATTTCGGTGCTGTTTTTTGTTGATAAGCATTTCTATCCGGGGACGCAGGGATAAAGTTGGGAAAAGAGGGACGACAAGCCAGGAAATCCAGGGGGGACTCGGGGCAGGCAGCGAATTGCCGGGCCAGAATCGGTTTCTGAGCGTCAGAACGCCCGGCAATTCGCTGCCTGCCCCGAGTCCTGCGATCGCCCGGCGAGATTTCGACCCTGCTCGGGCAGACATCGGCCGGACGGTAGCCGACTTCCGTTTTCCAAAGTCGAGCCACCTCTGTGCGAAGCGGTGCAGAGATTGACATGGAACCAGGACTCCATCGCACACCAGAAGTCCGTGGACCTTTGTCAACAGCAGATCGTTCTTTTCCGGCCAATGACGGATCTGATCGCGATGACTGAGAAGGAGTGCCTCTGTTTCCCCAGGCGGTGCGGGTGGTCGCTGCCGCTTTGCGTTGCTGACGACCGCGGCAACGGTCTTGTCCTCGGGCCATCGAATGCCGGTTTGAGCTCCAGTTCCTATGAGACCTTGACAAGTCGATGGACAGTTTTTCTGTCCAGGCCGGTGGACCTTGAAATAGAACGAATCCTATCCCCTGCCAGCCAACGACGAAAAACTTCCACGCAATCCACGACTCGAACCTCCCGGTAGGGCATGCCCGCCTTCTTTCGGCGCAGTGCTTGACATACCCACTGGTGCAGTTGCAAGGGGGGAAAGACCGTGAGAATCCCCCGGGGGAAAGACCGCGAGAAGCTACGGCATTAAGCGGAGGAAACGTCACGAGAAACCACATTCACGCGTATGCCTCCGGCTTCAGTTGTGCAGAGATACGCACCACGCGCCTGTCATTTTCTGCCAGGAGTATCATTCGTGCACTATGGCCGCGGAATATGAGTTCGCCGGACGGATACCAAAAACTCCTTTTTATGTCGTGGCAGGACGGGAGGGGGCCCAAGAAAGGTCAGAGACGACAAGTTACACTGACAAATAGAGATATAGCGACACTAGCGGTTGCCAAGAGGCATTTCGAGGTTATGGCGCCTGTCCCTTAAGCCCCAACCTGGGCATCCTGCTCCAAACGGGGCGGCGCGCCGCCGTCGCCGCGCAAGTCCTGAAACCCGTGCCTTTGATTGCCGGCAATCTGATCCATGGTAAACATTTGGGTGCCTCCTTTGGGATCGGAAACGAACTTTGGCAAGCTCATTTCTACCCCATAACCACAGGGGTCCCCAAATGGTTCCTTCATCCGCCATCCTTCGCAGTCCGGTAAATTGCGCATAATTCAGTTGTCAGCATTCTTTACATTCCAAGAACAGCTGCTAAATATATCCATATCAGTAAATTACCAGACTTTCGACAAATAATTTCATATTGCTTGTAAAGAACATTTACAACTGCACCAATCCAAAGGCACGGTTTAACGAGCGGCGATGTTCAGAACAATACAATAAGTAATTAAATGTCAGTATATTACAGGTGATGATCGATTGTTGGCGCTCTTTTTGCTTATTTATTAATGTTTGAAACCAATTGGAGGCCCCATATGCGAAGATTCATGGCTACTGGCGCACTGATGGTGCTGGTGTTCCTTATGATCCAGGGATCAGCTGCTGCCGACGCAATTTGGAATTGGACGGACAATACCCTGTATTGGATGGGTTACGGAAAAGGTGCGTGGACTAGTAACGATTCAACCGATAACACGAAGAACACCATCGGCTCTCCTGATATCCTGGGTGGGACGGTGGATGTCAGTAATGCAGGTTATTTGGAATCAATCACTTATACTTATACCGGCTGGAATATATCCGGACTCTACCCAGGGGATCTGTTCCTGGACACGAACAGCGATGGGACCTGGGATTACGTTTTGTCGCTTGGATATACCCACGGCGATTCGTATAACTCATACACCCCAAGTGGGACCCCCAAGTTGTATCAGATTACTAGCTTCAATGTGGCAAACTATTTAATTACCGCCGACCCAGGTACTTACGGCTATTGGAATGGTTACAACATCCGCAACGACCATCCTTATGCCTATGACACCACTGGCTCAGTTTTTTTGGGTACTGGATCGGAGTCCATCGGCACATATACATTGCCGGACAATAAGATTCTTTTCACCGGCACCTTGACATTCGGTTTCACCGAAAACTGTGCGAATGATGTGGTTCTCCAAACTGTTACTGGGCCCTACGATTACCACATTCCCGAACCGGGAACCATCCTCCTGCTCGGAACCGGACTAATTGGTGTTGCAGTTTTCGGCAAGAAGAAGCTCAACAAGAAATAGGCATCGGCCACATTCCGTGGAATAGTCCTGGGGCGCTCACCTATCCTCTCCTGGTGTGAGCGCCTTTTGTTTTTCTCCCCTGCCTCGCGATACTCAGTAGTGCTACTGCATTGCCGCGATTGAGAAACCGCAGAGAAACAAGCACAACCGCAACTCTAGCCCGAGCTCGTCACGAAATGGGCGGAATAGGGATTAAGTCGTTTAAACCCCGATTCCCTCCTGAAGTTGGACCCTGAAAACAGGGTAAATTGTGCAGCCGGGCAAGTGAAAACGGTGCGTGAACCATGTAGGATGCGAGCCGTTCGCGGGCGGCGCTGTCGGCGGCGGCAGATCGGGTCGCCGCGGCTCGTCCGTCGGGTGGAGGTTCCGTGCGTATTCTGACCCTCGTGGACACCCATTCCAATCGATCGTGGACAGGGTTTCCGATGCGATGGTGGACACTTTTTCCGCCTTGATTGGAATGGGTGTCCACGATCGTGGAACCAGTGCCCACGATGTCGGAATCATACCGTGAGCTGCTAGGGGCGCTGGTTAGCCGTTGGTAACGTCTTTTCCTGTTTTTAGGAGAAGACGGATGCCAACAGAAAGGTTAACCATGCGCAAGATAAAAGAGATACTGAGGTTACGGCACGGACTGGGGTTTTCTGTCCGCCAGATCGCCCGCAGTTGTTCGATGTCTCACGGCGGCCTTTCCAACTACCTTCAGCGGGCCCAAGTCGCTCACATTCTCTTCTTCATGCCGGTTTATCCCGGGGCTCGGACAGGCTACGCAACCTCCAACCTCGAAATTCGAGGTTGAGTAGGCTGTCCCTCAATTGCCATAGTTTATTCACGAAAAAACTTTACGATCGGATGCGGTGTGCTATTTTGTGGCTTCATTCTCCCACCACGGATTTTGGCAAGTCGGCTGGCAGTAGTTGCGGTACTTGGATCTTGCTCCCACATCTAAGTGGGCTCCTGCGAGCAATCGGTAATTAGATGATTCGGCTATTTTAGGTAACTTATTGTTTTATTGATATTTAAAGCCAAGTCTAGCTTTGGTGCGGAAATTGGTTGTTAGACTGCGAACTCCTGGGTCCTGTGCATCCCTATTCCGTTCGTCGCGCTCTGCTCCTGGTGGCTACATATCCAGGCTGAGGTGGCGCTATCCTCTATTTCAGCCGACCATCGGATTGGGATCGCTAGCCTGATTTTTCGCTTGATTTTCCGGGCCGGATGGCAAACATTGCTGTACCAAAAGAGACCTGCTGAGAAAACTTGGAATACCGCGATAGCGGTCACAAACCGCGATGAGAAAGCGTGCGATACTCATACCGGATCATTTCGGGACTCAGGGTACCGGACGGATTCACGGCGCCTTCCCGCCTTCAGCGTCGTCGAGGTTGCGCATTGACTTGAGGTGCTTTCAATCCAGCCTAGCCAATCCAGGAACTAACACGTGAGCAATAGCGGCAGCAAACCTTTAAGCAGAGTCGCCAGACAGATTCTAATTGTCGGCTTGATCCTGTTCGTGCTGGCCCCCGGCGTCCGGCTGCCGATCATGGGTCAGGAGGTTGTCCCACAGCAAAGCACGTCCGGCCCTTTTCCGCCGGCTTCTGCAAAAGCCAAGGAGCCCCTGCCGGAAATCTCGGCTCTGGAAGGGGTCACGAATACGATCGCGGGAGTGCCCGGGTATGCCTGGCGGCACGGCTGCGGCCCCACAGCGGTAGGCATGGTGCTCGGATATTACGCTACCCATGGATTCCCCGATTTATATGCCGGCGACGCCAGCACGCAAACCGAAAGTGTGAATCAAGGAATCGCCTCCCAGGGAAGCGCTGTTCGCGGGACTGGACTTCAGCTGCACTATGAGGATTACGCTCTCCCCGACGATTCCGGGCAATCATCCGTGTCCCCTGACAGTTCCGCCACTTACCCTATTGGTTGCCACGTCAGCAACTCAGTCGCTGACTACATGCACACCTCCTGGAGCAGCGATGGCAATTTTTATGGCTGGAGCTGGTCCTCCAAAGTCGCAACGGCATTCACGTCCTATGTTATCCAGAAAAATTCGCAGTACGTGCCGCAAGCAAACCAGTATTATATGGGCAGCACGCTTACCTGGTCCGTTCTGACTAACGAGATCGATCACAACCGTCCGATGGTTTTTCTCGTCGACAGCAACGGAGACGGGAGTACCGATCATTTTGTCACCGTCGTGGCATACTCGGATACGCCCACGCTCCAATATGGCTGCCTGGATACCTGGTATCCTTATGATCAGATCCGCTGGTGCGAATTCAAGCCGATGTCTTCCTCCTATGCGTGGGGGGTCTGGGGCATAGCTGTTAAGTTAAGTATGCCGCCGGCAGCTCTTTGCCGACACCGTGATCCGTGACTGTGATTCTCTCGAGCGTTTCCAGCGTCGTTTGACGTGAATGCTGCTGCAAC
>Ga0187878_1002646_pt1 | contig 15659 bp, 15 predicted proteins | sample June2016WEW_17_1_FD_132979 | JGI IMG/M metagenome (GOLD analysis project Ga0187878, IMG submission 132979) | Peatland microbial communities from SPRUCE experiment site at the Marcell Experimental Forest, Minnesota, USA - June2016WEW_17_150 | ecosystem: Environmental > Terrestrial > Soil >...
CACGTGCGCTACGTGGAACGCGAGAAGCGACACTGGGCTGAGATGGAAAACTTCGGCTCACGACGCATCGCAGTGTCGGAAAAGTTCTACAAGGAAAACGATAGGATCCTGGAGGGCGGAATCCGGGCCGAAGTAACCGTCTGCCACAACGATATTGAGGATGACGATTACGCCTTCTACATCGAGGAGATGAAGCCGATTCAGCTTTCGCGCTTCGAATTCGATCAGTTCCTCGAGGTCAGGAAGCGCTTCAGCCGCGACGAATGGGTTGACTGCATTATCCGCACCCTCGGGCTGGAGCAGGTCCTAAGGGTTTGGCTGTTCGCCAATTAAAGCGGTACGTGAGCTGGGTTCAGAACGTCGCCGTTCGCCGAGGACTTGGAGCGAAGCACGCGACCCGCCCGAGGGGCGACTCGAAGGAGGCCATTTTGTCAGCGAATGGACGCCCTCGGGCGGGGCACGCCCAACACGGAAGTCAACGCCTTGCTTCGCCGATGGTACTGCCGCTTGACCGCTCTCGCGGTTTGCTCCGCAAACCGCTGCCACGCTACGGGTGGGAGAGTAGGTCGTTGCCAGGCTTTCTTATTACCGGGAGGGCCGCTGAGTGGGTACCCCCGAGCGCGTACTCGCGCACTCCCGTCGGCCGCTGCCAGGACGACGACGAGGACCACGTTCGCAAGAATCTTCCGTCAAGAGCTCCTCTTGTAGCTTCTCACGTAGAGTATGTAGTCCGTGTTCATGGGTTCGGCGCCGCCGGAACGGACCGCAAAGGCCACCTGCCCTCGGTGATAGGAGCCGTGCAGCGCCACGTGGAGAAGGATGTCCCCGAGGGCGCTGGTGACCTTTTCACCCTTGCCCGTGGTGTAGCTGACGATCCTCTCCAGATCCGCCTCTGACGCGGGGTCCAGCACCTTGCGGAACGCGTCGGCGTTGGCCTTTGACAGCGGTATGCAGTCCCGCACGGTGAGCTTTGGCCACACCGCAACCTTCGCTTCCGCCATCCCGTTGATCCTGTCCAGCCAGAGCTTCCCCGCGGCCAGGACATGGGCGAAGATTTCCAGTGCTTTCTCCGGGGGGACCGCGGCGCGGCCAAGGGTCTCAATGACAACGGCGTCCGCCCACTCCATGTGATCGTACAGCCGCGAAAGGGTCTCTTTCATTGCAGTCCTCCCGCGCCTCATAATAGCCAGGGACAGGCGGAAGAAAAACCCTTCCGGGCGGCGATTGGAGTGCCCTACTTCTGCGCGGCGAGGAAAGCCTCGACATCAGCCGCCTTGATGAAGCCCAGCGAGACCGCGATGTCACCAAAATGCCGCTGGTCGCCGGTTGTCTTTGCGCGCACGACCTCATCCACCTGGGACTGATTCATCGCGCCCGTTCTGATCATGTAGTCGCCGATTCGCTCTGACATGGCATTCCTTTCCCTGGACCACAGCTCGCAGAAGTATAGGCGGAGGCGGGGGCCGTTCGCAAGCCGATGCGGGCACGGCCGAGTCTCGGACTGCGGCGGCTCGCAGAGTGCGAGTCGGGATCAACGGCGCAAGGGCCGGCATGTCCTGAAGGGCGGTCAGCCGGCGGTTCCACCGTCCGCCCTTTGTTTCACCCGTGCGCGGTACGCCTTCAGAAAGCCCAAGGCGCGGGCGCACCGGGAGGCCGAAGGAGATGTTGCTCACGCACATGTTGACGTTCAGCCCGAGCTCCCAACGAACAGAGGAAACCGAAATCGGATGCGTGAGCGGGCGAAGCGGAAAGCCCACAGGCGCCGTGCCACGCGGGGCAAGCGCGCGTACAGACTGCGTTCGACCGCCAGTGACGGCCGTTCGCCGAGGACTTGGAGCGAAGCACGCGACCCGCCCGAGGGCCGATTCAAAGGAGGTCTTTCAACGGCGAATGAACGCCTTCGGGCGGGGCACGCCCAACACGGAAGTCAACGCCTTGCCTTGCCGATGGTACTGCTCGGTGCGATTTTCGTCGCTATTTGTTAACGCAGGGCCTCAGTGAGACGGGGGTGTCAGTTTACGGTGTCGCCTTACGAGCACAGCAGCGGTTGCTCCAACTGCAACTAAGATAGCAGCCGCGGCGGCATATTCGATGGCTCCCGCAGGTCCCGTTTTTGGCCCTGCAACAGTGTCGTAAAGTTTTCCCAACATCTTCGCCGCACCACTCATGAACTTCTTGACCTGCGCTGAGGCAGCTGGCACCACGCCTCCTGAGTATCTTGCAGTTCCATTTCGGCTTGCTGAACGTGCAGGAGGTGGCGCCTGAGGCGCGGCAGCAGCCTGTGAGGAAGGGGATGCCGCCTGAGGGAGAGTGGCAGCCTTTGCGGAGCCGGGCGGCGCCTGAGTGTGGGCGCCAGCCAGTGATTGAGGTGGAGTGCCTGCTGTCTGGCAGGCGATCACAAGAAGGCAGGCCGCCCCGAGCATCAAAATGGCCAGCGAACGCGACATCTTCACAACTCAAATTATATCGTATGGTCACGATACTTCCAGAACTTTTTGAAACGCGACCATGTCGAGGGAAGGCAACGTACTTTATCGACTGGGCGGGGAGGAGGGGCCGGAGCCCCTCCCCCCTGGTCCGTAGTGGACCTGTCCAGCTTGCCGTCAGGCCCTAGTGCCCCTGACCTGACAGGATATCCGCAGCCGCGGAGAAGATGCGCGCCGCCCCGTAGTCGTTGATATTCCCCATCACCACCACTCCCAGCCGGCGTTTGGGGTATATCCGCATCAGCGTATCGATCCCGGGCCCGCCACCTGCGTGCTCCAGGACGGTTTCCCCCTTCTCCTGCCGGAGACCCCACCCGATGCCGCGACCGAGCGGGCGACCGTCCCTGGACCGCTGCATCCGCTGCATGGCGTCCAGCGTTGCGCGAGACAGACCCCACTGAGCGCTCGCGGCGTTGCCGTCGATGCTCGTCGAGAGAAAGCTTGCGACATCACCTGCAGTGCCGACCAGCCCGCCCCAGGGGGCGAGGATGTCGAAGTCGGTCAGATAGGTGAAGTCACCCGACCTCGCCTTGCGCGAGGTACTCCGCCAGAATCACCTCCAGGGGCGGCAGCGGGTGATTGGCGTAGGTGACCAGGTGGTCGACCTCCCGGTCTGGGAGCCCGGAACTGTAGTTCAACGGATCGATCACCCTGATCCCGAGCTCCTTCGGGAACATCGGCAGATACCTGGTGATGGGCGCATTCAGGTCGACCAGCCCGCGCTGTACGAGCTGCATGACGGCCACCGCGGTCACCACTTTTGTCATGGAGCCCCAGTGGTAGGCCGCGCGTGGTTGCCTGCAGGGTTTCGGCCGCATCTTCCCAGGACGATCCGGGAAAGGCGCAGAGCAAGGCGATCCTCTCGTCACTGGTCTGGAAAGCGCCGCAGGGGATGCCCCGGGCGCGGCAGGCCGTCGCCGCTTCTGTCCGAACCCAAAGCACGTCTCCCTGCCGGTCGATTGGACTGCGTCGACCGGCTTTCGCGGACCCCGGGTCAATGCTGAAGACAGCCACGGCGTACAGGTCCCCTTCCGGGGGGAACTCGAGAAACCTCCGGGCCTCAGCCAGGTCTGCTTCGGAAACCGCACCCCGTCTGAGGGCCGCGAAAAAGGAATCCTCAAAGAGCTCACGGTGCCGTGCCATCTGGGCCAGGAGCTCATCATGGCGTTCGCTGCCCTTGCCCTGCCGGTCAATCGCGCGGCGGACGTCGGAAAGGAGCTCCCTCAGGTGCTGCTCTCTTACCGGCTTTGCGAGGTAGCGGAACACGCCGATCTCGATGGCGCGCTGCGCGTAGCCGAACTCGCAGTAGCCGCTTAGGATGACGAGGATCGTCGCCGGCACTCTCTCACGGATCAGCGCCGCGAGCTCAAGGCCGTCGCAGTCCGGCATGGAGATGTCGGTGATGACCAGATCGGGCCGTTCCCTGTCCACTATTTCCAGCGCTTCTGCCGCGTCCCTTGCTGCGCCGGCAAATGTGAAGCCCTCGGCCTCCCAGTCGATAAAGGAACGAAGACCGTCCCGGATGATCTGCTCGTCATCGACAATAAGCACTTTCAGTCGACTTTCACTCATGCAGCCATTATAGCAGAAGAGGCAAGGCCGCTGCCGCGGCCTGCGGTCGCGGAGGGAGCAACGCGTCACCGACAAGCCGATTCATCTGGGCGATTTCGTAATCGAAGCCCACGGAGAGATGTCTACTTGTTCTGTATCCAGCTCTGATTGGTGATTCCGAACTGCTTGATCTTGTAGTTGAGGACCCTTGTGGAAAGGCCGAGGAGGCTGGCTGCGCCCTTTTGCACCCAACCCGACATTGTCAAGGCCTGGAGGATGAGCTCCTTTTCCACTTCATCCCATTTGATCCCACCAGGCGGGATCCGGACAACGCTTCGGTCTCCCGCCGTGTCCTTATTGAAGGGCAGGCTCAAATCCGCGGTCGTTATCGTATTGGAGTCGGCCATGATGAGCGCCCTTTCGATTGCGTTTTCAAGCTCCCGGATATTTCCCGGCCAATTGTGGCTCTTCAGGAGCCGCATCGCCGCCGGCTCGATCCTCGTCACTTTCTTTCCCATCTCCAGCGAGTACTTATGCAGGAAGAAGTCCGCAAGCAGCTCGATGTCGCCTTCCCGCTCGCGCAACGGAGGAATCTTGATGGACACGACGTTCAACCGGTAATACAGGTCCTCCCTGAACCTGCCTTCTGCAATCTCCCTGGTGAGGTCCCTGTTGGTGGCCGAAATGATCCTCACATCCACCCGGATGGTGCGATTGCTCCCGAGGCGCTCGAACTCCCGCTCCTGGAGCACGCGCAGGAGCTTGGCCTGGGTCGCCAAGCTCACGTCGGTGATCTCGTCCAGGAACACCGTGCCGCCGTTCCCCTGCTCGAAGCGGCCGATGCGCAACTTCTCCGCGCCGGTGAATGCCCCCCTGTCATGCCCGAAGAGCTCGCTCTCGAAGAGCGGGTCGGGAAGTGTGGCACAATTGACCCTCACGAAGGCGCTTTTGGCCCGCGGGCTGCTGTAATGGATGGCCCCTGCCAGCAGCTCCTTCCCCGTTCCCGTCTCACCAATGAGTATGACACTCGAGTTCGTCCTTGCCACCTTCTCCACGAGGTTCAGGACGCTTATGATGGCCGGGCTCTTCCCGATGAAGTTTTTCGTGCTGTAGATGAGGTTTCTCTCGCCGCGGAGCACCTGGCCTTCGTGATCAAGCCGCTTCAGCTCAGTCCCTTTGTCGACTTTGATCTCCAGCTCGGCCAGATTAATGGGCTTCTGGATGAAGTCGGTCGCCCCCATGCGGATGGCGCGGATTGCGTCATCGATCCCGTCCCGCCCGCACATGACGATGATCACGGGTGAAATCTTGTTTTCGCGGATGGCCACGAGAAGATCCTCCAGGGGGAGGTCTTCCGAAAGGACATCCGTGATGATGACGTCGAAAACGTGTTGCGACAGTCTTTCGATGGCCTGGGTATAGTTCGGTGCCTCTTCGATATAGAAACCTTGCGCCCCGAAGTAGTGGGAAAGCCGTTTGGTCAGCGCGTCATCATTATCTACTATAAGGAAGCTTTCCATGCCGTTGGATTATAGCACACGGCGTCCGTATCGCCCGGAAGAGGCAAGGTCGATATCAGCGTTGCACCGCCTCGGTGTCGATCTCGCCAAGGTCGACGATGGCTTCCTTGCCCTCTGGCACCACCAAATCGAACGCGACCTCTTTGTTCTCCAGAAGCAGGCGTGCGCGATACGTTCCCGGGGGGATGTTCTCGAGATAGAATGAGCCGTCAATGCCCACGATACTCGAAATCACTTCCGGCCCCACGGTCACTTCCAGACCTGCGAACGCTGCCGGGGTGCGTACCCCATCCTTGACGATGTACAGCTTTCCGGTCAGCGCCTGGAACCTGGTCACTTTGAAACTCACGATGCCCCCGCCTCGGTAAGGGGGGGAGACAAAGACTCTGGTCACGTCGCTCTTGAAGCTCATCGGGATGTCCGCCGGTTCGATCGACACTTCATTTTCGTTGTATGAGGCGAGGCCCGGGACGATGGCCCGCCCCGTGCGGTCGGTCACTCCTACGTACTGATTCGAATACTTCACCCGCACACCGGGGACTCCTTCCACCTTCACGAGCGCAAAGCTGTCCGTAATCGGTTGGGTGGGCCGGAGTGAATTGTCGATGAGCACCAGACTGCCCTTGGCGTTCAGCTCCATGTCGATTTGACTCTGATCATGTCGATATGCCGCCGAAGCGGAGTAGGCCCCGTAGAGCCCATTGTAGGCGAGCGACGCGCTGCCATCGAACATCGATTGCCCTGTTTCGCCCCGCGCCTCCTGGACGTTGGCGGAGTAACCCAGACCCGTACCCCTTGGAACGTTCTTCTGAATGTCTGCGGCAATCCCGCTCGACGCATTGTCCGTCCGGTAGGAGACTCCCCCGAGGGCTTCGCCGATGAGGATGCGTACGCCGACGGACCCCTGGTACTGGGGCATCCCCTGCTGCACGATGCCGGACAGCACCGCAGTCAACTGCAGATTCTCTCCGAGCGGCCGTGCATAGGCGAGGCCAAGCGTCTCCCTGTCAGATCCGTCCCACATGCGGGCGTAGGAGACCCCGGCGGAAAATGAACCGGTGAGCGCGGTGTTGAACGCGAGTGAAACGCTCCCTTCCCACCGGGGCTTCTCCGCATCAGAACTGAGGGTGCTGTAACCGCTGGACAGGTATTTCGCCGACACGCTCACGCCGAACCATTTCGACAGGTAGCTGTAGTCCACCTCTCCGGCGTATCCGGGGACGCCATGGCTTTCGCTCAGGGCGAGGCTGCTGTTGATCTCACCCAGGAGCCCAAGGGTGAACGCAGCGGTGGATCCGGCATTCAACAGGTTCTCGGCGAGCTCGGCCCGCAGACCGCCGGTGAGCCAGTTGAAGATTCCCACCCGGTGGAAGGCCAGAAACGCAGGCCGTCCGTACGAGAAGCTTGCGGCGCCAAGATCGACACGCGTGAAGCCCACGCTGTAGCTGTATTCGTCGACGCCCGGGGCCAGGAGCTGGGTTGATCGGTAATAGGGGACCTCGACCCTCGTCACGTGGCCGTCGGCATCCGTGACCACGAGGGCGATGGTATTGGCTCCCGGCAGCAGAGGCAGGTGGGTAAGCTCCAGAACTCCGGGCGACGACTTCATTTCGCTTCCCGACCTCAAATCGTTGAGGTACATCTTCACGATGGAGGGGGTAGGGAGGAGGTCGCGAACGACAATGTCCGGTTCTTTCACGTAGAAGGGGTCGAGGGAGAAGTTCTTCGTCACGCTCACGCCGCCGAAAATGCCCGCGCTTCCCAGACCGAGGCCGCCCGAGCCGGCAATGAAGTCTCCGAGAGCAACGCGAACCTGGGCGGACCGGTCATCGACGATCACGCTCGTCAAATTCCTCACAAAGCTCGCGCTGGCTCCGGTGGTTGCCCGGGCACCTGACAGGAAAAGAACCGGTCCGATACGCGCGCCCAGCTCCAGGGGTGCGTCAAGCGCGGGCTCCTCAGAGCTGGTGAAATCGAGGGAATAGTTGAGGAAAAGGCTGCTGTCGTCGGGGTAGAGTACGTCGGGCCGACTCTTCACGGCAAAATCCAAGGTCTGAACCGGGAGCAGCGCGGGACTCACCGTCAGAAAGATCGTGGCGTTCCCCTCCTCCACGGTGAAGGTGATGTCTGGAGAGAGCGACCTCAGGGAGACGGCCCCCTCTTTGTTCGCGGCTCTTCTGCCGGTGTCGCGGATCCCCAGTTGGCGCAGTGTATCGGCCGGGAAGAGTACGTCTCCGTTTTCCGTCATTTGGAGGTAGTACTCCCCTTTGTCGACCGTATTCAACACGACCTTCAGCAGGACTTGCTTTTGCGCGAAACTACCCCAGGAGGCGCCAAGGAGAAGAACGAGGACTCCCGCCCAGGGGCGAGGGGAAGAGATACTGAGCCTATGGCTTCGCCGGGGACAAGAGCTTTTCCACATCGAGCTTCCCCTGCTTGCCGCTCTCCATCAATTGGGAGCACGAGGCTGCGTCAACAATGAATTGCCCTTTCACGATCACGTCCCCTGCCGTTCCCTGGATTTTCAGAATCTTCGCGGCCCGGCACTCCCCAGGGGCCACCTCGACGGGAAATGCCCTTGAGACCCCCGGCAGGACATACCAGCCGCTGACCTCTTTGGCGAAAACCTCCCTGCCCGCCTCATCAAGACCGGTCACGCTGATCTTCTGGATCATGGAATGAGCATTGCCGCTGTTTTTGAACATCACCTGGAGCCGGCCGTCTGCAATCCGGGTGTTCTCGTACGAAAGCATTGGGCGCGGTTCCTTGGGAGCGATGAAGACTGGAATTCCGACTCTCAGCGCTATTCTGACTACTTTCTCTCCAGGTTTCCTGACCGGGAGCTCCTGCACGAAGAGCCGATATGACCTTTCACCAGGGGGCGGGCCCGGCTGGTCGTACCCCACCCGGACGGTCCCTTCTTTCCCCGCGGCGATCGAGACGATCTGCGGATAGAAGACAAGGTCCTTCGTCGGCTCATAAACATCGCTTCCCTGCCCGTCCTGAACCCACTTCATCAATTGCAGCTGAACGATCACCTTTTCCTCACCGCTGTTTATGATTGTGAGGGCGCCCCGCATCGGCTCGGAATCCAGGAGGATGGACATGGGCACGAATTTCAAGGAGGCCGGAAAGACCCCCGATGGCAATCCCGCCAACAGCAGGATGAACAAGGCAGCAAACGCGTGACGCGCGCGGGGCAGGGCGTCGAAGTCCAGGACGCGAAACCGTTCGTTCATGTTTCCCCCCACATAGACAATCAGTAGATTACCGAGACCATGATGCTATCCAGATAGAGACCGGGCGGTGCCGGCGCGGGCACCGTCAGCCGGGCATATATCGTGATGAGCTGGGCGCGGCCGATTCCTGTGCCCGTGACGCTGCTCCCGGCAGGAAACGTGTCGCCGAAACCGGCATCGCCCAGTGCCAGTGTGCACCCCGCGTCACTGTAAAGGCTGTAAGGAATGACCTCCGCACCGATGTTCCTTTTCAGATGCCGCACGCCGCCGAAAAAGTGAAAGCCCCTGTCCAATGCAACCCTGAAATTGAGACCACCGGGGGCGGTGACGATGATCGTGGCCATCCCAGTGAACGTTTCCCCCGCGTAGATTGGCCCGAAATCGATCGGTGTCGCAGTTACCTTGACGAACAGGCCGTCGGCGCCGGCCGGAACGACTGCGCCCCAGGCGATGAGGATGACCGCGATCGCGATCAGATGGGAGCCCCCACATGCTGTGGAGGCTCCGCTGTTTCCCTGCGCGCGACGCCTGAGAGCGCGAGCCCGCATTGGATTCCCTCAGTAATTGACCATCACCGTCACAAAGTCGGTGTACACCCCGATTGAGGATCCGGCACTTGCCAGGTTCGTTTCCAGGATCCCGTTTGCGGTGTAGGGCTGAGGCGAGCCGTTTCCCGTCCCGGGCACCGGGGACCCCGCTGCGTAGGTTCCCAAGAACCCGTTGTCGCCCCATTCGAAGGTGCTGGACGGGTCATTGATGATGTACGGAACCGCGTCAGCGCCATTCTGCACATTTCTGGTTCCGCCGGCGAAATGGGTCCCGGCATCAAGAGTTACGTTGTACACGGTGCCAGTCGTCGCCGTCACCGTGATTGTCGCGCTCGCACTGTGCGGGCTGTCGCCGATGAACCAGTCGCCAAAGTCGAGGTTTGTCGTCTCGACCGATACGGTCGGGAGCAAGGTGGCGGACACACTCATCTGGGCAGATGCCGCCGCTGCGAAGCCAACCCCCGCCGCGAGCAGCACGAAAAACGTCGTAAGCATCAATCGCTTCATATGATAATCTCCCTCAAGCAATGGATTTCGCATCCCCAAGGGGATGCCCTCCGCACTCGGAACAACTCACGTAAGTCGCGTGAAACCTCTCCTTCCGTGCACCTCCTTCCGGCGAAATCCATCGCATCTCCGCCTGTCATTGTCAGTAGTACACAGTCACGGTGATGGAATCCGTGTACAATCCCACCGGAGATGCGGGGCTGGCGAACTGGGTGAACAGGAAACCGTTCGCTGTGAATGACTGGGGCGATCCGCTCCCTACCCCATGCACGGCGCTCCCGACGGAATAGGTATTGGTAAAGCCCCCATCACCCCAAAGAAAGGAACCGCTTGGATCGATGATCAGGTACGGCACCTGGGTTGCGCTGTTTTGCACGTGCCGCCAGAACACACCGTCAGAGTGCTGCCCCGCGTCCAGCGTGATCGCGTACGCTGTGCCGGCCGAAGCCTGCACGGTCACCGTTGCAGCGGCGGGGTGTATCCTGTCCGCGGCGACCCATGTGCCAAAATCGAGGCTTGTCGTAGAAACGCTCATTTGCGGCAGGAGTCTCGCGGCCACTGCTATCGTCGTCGAATTGGCGTTCGCGAAAGCGGCCGCTCCGGCCGGACCGAGCAAACAGATGACAAACAGCAGTCTTTTCATGAAGGCGTCTCCTTGTCGCCTAATCGTCTCTGTAAGAACCACGCCCGACATGCCGAGAGGACCCGCGGCTTGGATCTATGGACAGATGATTTTCATTGGGTTTTCCTCCTTTCCACTTTGCTTTTCAGCGCCTTTCTTTGTGGAGGTCAAAGCGCCGAATGTTTCGTCAGCGAGAGGCCGACCTCTCGAAAACTCCGAGCATTTTGCTGCAATTTTCGTGCCGAGGACGAGGAGCGGGTTTTCGAAACTTCCTAAGTCTTTCTCAAAAAGCGACTTATCCCAAAGACCCGCCTGCGACGACGCTCAGGTTCAGATCGGATAGGCGACCATTTTGGTAATTTGGCGCGCACGATTTTGCAATGAGTCGACTCCGTCAGATTCCCTTATGCCATGACAGCCGATTTGTTTCTCGGGAAGCAATTTCTTGGACGATGTTGCCCGTCCGTGACTACCTTTGCCCCACGGAAGGAGCATGGAGGAAATGAAGAAGCCATGGGTTCAAATCGCAATTGATGCCGTTGACTTGGAAAAGGCGCAAAAACTGGCGTCCATGGCGGTGGCGGCGGGAGCTGACTGGATCGAAGCAGGAACGCCGCTGATCACCTTCCAAAGCGTGAAGGCCATTGGAGTACTGGTGAGAGCTTGTCCGGGCAAGCCGATCCTTGCGGATTTCAAGGCACAAGACGGTGTTGCCAAGTACTTCAAGGAGGCAGGTCGCCAAGGTGCCAAAATCGCCACAGTTCTCGGGGTTGTGGCCAATGGGAGTGTGAAAGCCGCTGTCCGAGAAGGGAAGGAGTCGGGCGTTCAAGTCGTTGCGGATATGTATTCAGTGCCAAGGGAGATCCTGGCCAGGAGGGCAAAAGAGCTACAGGGGTTGGGGGTGGACTACCTCATGATCCACCTTGGCTTCGATGAATCCAAGGATGAGCCCGGCAAGCATGCGACCGACGGGCTGGAAGAGGTTGTCGAGGCGGTCCAGATTCCAGTTGGGGTCGGGACGTTCACAGTTGAGGAAGCAGTTGAAGCGATCCGAAAGGGCGCTTCCTTTGTGGTTCAAGGTGAGCCTCTCCTGAGCGATGCCAACGCGGAGAAAAAACTGCGAGATTTCATAGAAGCTGTGAGAAGCGCGGTTTGATTTCGCGACACGAAGACCAATGGCATCTAGGATAAGTTCTGAAAAACTGCCTCTGAAGGAGTTCCCGGTATGAAAGCTGCGGTGATTCGTGGGCCTCTGTCGATGAAGGTTGAGGAAAGACCAATGCCGTCTTTCAAAGAGAATGAAGTGCTTGTGCGGGTGCGGGCTGCCGGCATCTGTGGTTCGGATATTCACGGCTTCCTCGGGAAGAGCGGCAAGAGAAGATTGCCAGGATTGATTATGGGGCATGAAGCAGCGGGAGAGGTTTTTGAGTTTGGGTCGAAGGTTGAAGCATTTGTGAAGGGCGACAGAGTCGCCATCGACCCGCAAATTTCCTGCGGATACTGTGAACCGTGCCGGCAGGGATATGCAAACCTCTGTGACAACATCACGGTGATCGGCTCTTCGATGAGGAAATTCTGCGACGGAGCCATGTGTGAATACATAGCGCTCCCCTCCCAGGTGTTGCACAAGCTTGCCGCAGACGTCAGCTTCGCTGAAGGGGCCATGATGGAACCAATCGGGAACGCCGTCCATGTCATGAGCCGAGCGGGATTGAGAATCGGGGACACGGTTGCAATATTCGGTGCGGGAACAATTGGTCTCATATTGGTGCAGCTTGCGGTGCTGAGTGGAGCGGGCAAGATAATCTCTATTGATGTATCGGAGCAACGTCTGAAGATGGCGAAGGATTTCGGTGCGAACGTTCTGGTGCGGGCTGATCGGGAAGAGAGCGTCGCCAGAGTATGGGAGGAAACAAACGGCAGGGGGGCCGACCTCGTCATCGAGGCTGCGGGACCATCGGTGACTTACAGCGCCGCCATCAGATCTGTCAAAAAGAGGGGAAAAGTCATGGCGCTGGGATTCTCGGACGCAGAAGTCGTGATTCCCGTACAGTCCCTGTTGTTCAGAGAAATAACCATTATCGGGTGCTCGGGGTTCATGTCTGAGTGCGAAACCGCCCTTGACTTGCTGGCGCGCAAACAACTTAACGTGAAGCCTTTGATCACACACGAGTTTCCGATTGATGACGTGCAACTGGCATTCACGAAAGCAAGTGAACCTTCCCCGAGCGCAGTGAAGACCATGATACTGCTGTAGCGAAGGGATGAGGCCAGCACGATATGGCCATGATCATTGGAGCCAACACACGTCAGCGGCCTCGGGGCAGCACATCTATCTGCTTGAATAGCCGCCGTCCACGGAAAGCGAGTTGCCCGAAACCCACGAGGCCCTGTCGGAGGCCAGATAGAGTGCGGCATACGCGATATCCATCGGCTTTCCCAGCCGCTGAAGAGGGTGCGCCTGGGCGCAGGCTTCCCGTCCACGGGCGGCAATCTGGCCGGCGGCCAAGTCGGTATCCGTCAGGCTGGGACAGATGGAATTGACCCTGATGTGGTATCGGCCCAGCTCCAGAGCCATGCATTTTGACATCATTTCCACGGCTGCCTTGGACACGTTGTAAGGCGTCTGCATTCTCTGCGCCACCCGGCCGGAAACCGACGTGCAATTAATGATTATTCCGCCGTCGATTTTTTTCATGTAGGGAACGACGTACGTGGCACAGAGCATTGTGCCTCGAAAATTGATGTTCATCGTTCGGTCCCATTCCTCCTCAGTAAAATCCTGCGTCTCTTTCCCTGAGATGAAGACTCCCGCATTGTTGAACAATATATCTATCCTGCCGAAGAGCCTCTCCGTCTCACTGAAGAGCTTCCGAACCGCTGCTGAATCGGCAATGTCAGTCCTGAGAGCAACTATCTTGCCACCTTTTTCGCGTACCTCCGCCTCGGTGCTCGCGAGAGGTTGCTCTCTCCTCCCGGCAATCACCACCTTCGCTCCCTCAGCAGCGAACAGAGCCGCAGTGGCCTTGCCCATTCCTGTCCCGCCTCCTGTAATAATGGCTACTTTGTTTTCCAATTCCATACGGGCCTCCTGTTATCCATGCTTCGGGTTCCGCGCCGTCTCCGCACACGGCGCGGTCATTGGTTTTGATCATGCTACTTTTGAGATAAACTCGCAGAATCATCTAGCTTTATGAGAATTTCCTCTGCTCCCTCATATTTTATCCTTCTGGCTATCTCTGTTATAGCTTGCGCATCTTTTATTTTGGCAAAAACGTTTACATCTACCGTTTGGTCAACGCCTTTTCGCGGTCGAGACTTGCCATAAAATACACAAAAAGAAGTAATACTCTCTTTCCTGAAACGCCGTGTCGCGTATGATGAAATACATGCGATACTTCCCGGTTCTACATCATTTGTTTCGTTTTCAAATACGAGAGGTTCAGACAAAGGAAATCCGTCAAAGAATATCTCTTCACCTGCCCACATTGCATGAACAGCCTTGTTTTTGACGGGCAAGGCTTTGAGAACTGCTTCACATGTCTTGGGAGCTTCTTCTGTCAGTAATTCGGCTACAACCACGCCTCCTCGTTCGAATTCAAGTACGATCCTTTTTGCCATATTTCCCTCCTGACATCAGATAGGCAAGCAAACTAGGTTTTAATAAATGCTTTGTCAAGCATACTAATTGAGGGAGAGACCGCGTGAGCGTCAGAGGCACGAGCAACTTTTTCGCCACTCGTTCTCGCGAAAAACCAACAAACAATTCTTGCTTGACAACGTAGAGATTTGGGCCTATTATACGTGCTCACTTCCCCAATACGCAGTCGTGAGCATAAGTATCAAGGGATTCCGATCGGTTCAATTGTCGCTGTCGGCGTGCGGCAAAGAAAGGGAGGCACAGGAATGAAGCGGCTCTTTTTGATTCTTTCGGTCGCCATGCTTGCAATTGTAGGCGTATTCGGCGACGCGAAGCCCTATGCGGGCACCCAAGTGGTCTTTTCGTGTCTTGATACGTCCATCTACAGGAAACTGGAAAACCTGCTTCCACTGCTGGAACAAAAGACGGGCATAAAGCTCAGCTTCGACTTCATACCAGAAAACGCCTACATGACAAAGCTTCAGGTTGTGCTTGCGGCGGGGTCCGGCGAATACGATGTGATGTACGCCAACAACAAGATGTATCCAGTGCTTTTCCCCTCGGGCTGGATCATGCCTCTGGACGTTTACCTGAAGGATACTAGTCTTACAAATGCGGACTACGACTACGCCGATTTCGTTCCTGGAATAGCGCAGAACGTCATGTACAAAGGCCAGATCATGGGGATCCCCTTTGGCACTGAGTCCAACATCCTGTATTACAACAAGAAGCTGTTCGCGGACAACGGCTTGAAGGTCCCACCCAAAACCATGGCGGAGGTCGCTGAATACGCAAAGAAGCTCAATCATCCTGAAAAGGGCTATGCGGGCATCGCCATGCTGGGAACACGTGAAGGGAATGTAAACGGGTATGGCTGGATCATGCTCTGGCTGGGCATGGGCGGCAGCTGGGTTCCGGCAGGCAAGACACCATATGCAGTTCTGGCGAACCCGGAAGCCATCAAAGCCGCTGAGGTTTGGACCGATATGTTGACAAAGTATGGCCCCAAGGGAATATCGAATTACGGCTGGAACGAGCTCTACCTCGCCATGCAGCAGGGAAAAGTTGCCATGGTCATCGCGACCACCAAAGACTATCCGACTTTCACCGATCCGACGAAATCGAAGATTGGTGATGTCATGGGATATGCCTGCATCAAAGGTCCGGGCGATCAATATACCGTAGGCAATGTCGGTGCGTGGCTCATGCCAAGCTCCGGGAAGAACAGCAAGGCTGCCTGGGCCGCGCTCCAGTTCATGACCAGCAAGGAAGCCCAAACAAAGCAGGTCGTCGAAAAGGACAGCGTCGATCCCACTCGCAAGTCGGTCCTTGATTCCAAAGTGTTCGGCGGCAAATACAATGCCGAATGGGCCGCTGCGTCCAAAGAAGCATTTGCGCATGGCAACCTGGAGTACACTCCGCTGATTGCGCAAGGCGGTCAGATCAGGGAATACCTGGCAATCGCTCTCTCGAAGAGCCTCTCCGGACAAATGACGCCGGAGCAGGCGATGGAAGAGGCGAACGCAAACGTGGTCAAACTTTTGGC
>Ga0187878_1002649_pt1 | contig 15642 bp, 14 predicted proteins | sample June2016WEW_17_1_FD_132979 | JGI IMG/M metagenome (GOLD analysis project Ga0187878, IMG submission 132979) | Peatland microbial communities from SPRUCE experiment site at the Marcell Experimental Forest, Minnesota, USA - June2016WEW_17_150 | ecosystem: Environmental > Terrestrial > Soil >...
GGCACATCAACCCGTTCGGCGCCTGAGAGGGCGACCATTGCCAATATGGGCGCAGAATGCGGCGTAACCGCCTCCGTCTTCCCGAGCGACGAGATGACGCGGATCTTCTTGAAGACCCAGGAGCGGCCTGATGACTGGCAGGAAATGAAAGCCGATCCGGATGCAGAATATGACCGAATCGTTGATATTGACCTCTCCCGTTTCGTTCCACTCACAGCAAAACCGCACAGCCCTGATAATATAAGCCCCGTGAGAGACGTGGAAGGAATTCGCGTGGACCAGGTCTGTATCGGAAGCTGCACAAATTCATCCTACAAAGACCTGGTAACAGTCGCCAAGATTTTGAAAGACCGCGTAGTCCACCCGAAGGTCAGTCTTGTTATTGCACCCGGCTCGCGACAGGTGCTGGAAAATCTTGCCATAGAGGGTTATCTTACGGACCTCATTATGGCCGGAGCGAGACTCATGGAAAGCGCATGCGGATTCTGCATCGGTAACAGCCAAAGCCCCCAGACGCGAGGAGTGTCCCTCCGAACATCAAACAGAAACTTCCTCGGCCGGTCAGGCACGATTGACGCAAATGTGTACATCGTAAGTCCGGAAACCGCGGCGGCCTCAGCAATAACCGGAAGATTCACCGATCCCCGTGACCTCGGCATGGCATATCCAGAGGTGAACATGCCTGATCGCTTTCACATTGATGACAGTATGATCATCAAGCCCGAGTCGACCGAGAACTCTTCCGCGACAGATATTTTCCGGGGGCCGAATATAGGAGTTCCGCCTGCAAATGACCCGTTTCCCGATGCGATCAAAGGTGAAGTAACCATCAAGGTCGGGGATAAGATCACGACCGATCATATTGTCCCTGCCGGCACCAGAATGAAATATCGATCAAACATAGCCAAATATTCCGAGTATTTTTTTGAGCTTCTGGACGGGCGCTTCTTCAAGCGCGCTAAGGAAATCCAGGACAGAGGAAAACACAATATCATCATCGCCGGAATTTCATATGGGCAGGGTTCGTCGAGGGAACACGCCGCCATGGGGCCTATGTTTTTAGGTGTGAAGGCCGTCATCGCCAAATCTTTCGAAAGAATTCACGCGGCGAACCTGATAAACTTCGGAATACTTCCCGTTACATTTAAGGACGAAAGCGACTACGAGCGCATTAGCCAGGGGGATAGCCTTGAGATTGCGGATGCCAGAAAGACCATCGAGGGAAACGGAAGGATGATCGTGAGGAACATCTCCAAAGGCGTATCATTCGAGCTTAATTACAATCTGTCGGAGCGGCAGAAAAAGATTCTCCTCGCCGGCGGCGCTCTGAATCTGAGGTACATCTGACATTTTTCATCATGTAGCACAATATTATGAACAGTTATGGAAGCGGCCATGTCCCTTGTTGATGAAATCTACCGCCGCTGCCTTGACGGCCCTCTGAAGGGCGGCTTGACGGCGCAGAATGTCTCTCTCTATCACACCTCCCCTTTCACGATATTTTGCGAGACTTTCGTCTCCTCAGAAAAGAAAGATCCCATGAGCCCCTACCGCGAACTCCTCTTCGAGAGGGGCCGTGAACACGAACGGAGGGTCATAGAAACAGCATTCCCGTCATGCAGGCGATTTCATTATGAGACGCCTGAGGAGGGCTTTCGCAGATTGCTCGATGAAATGGCGAGAGGCGCCGAGGTCATCTCCGGACCTCCCCTATTTTATCTCCCGGAGAATATGCAGGGAAGAATAGACGTCCTCGAGAAGAGAAGCGATCATCGTTCCGTCTTCGGAAACTACTATTACATCGTTACGGAAATCAAACAGGCAAGAAGAATCAAGAAGGAACATATCCTTCAAGGCGCCTTCTATACGTATGTGCTGGCAAAGATACAGGAGCATCTTCCCGGTATATTCAAAATCATTAACCATGACCTAAAGACTCTGGAATATTCCTTCTCCGACTATGAAGCGGAGCTCCAGAGTGCCATGAAAGGAACACAGGCAATCATTGACGGCACAAATCGGCCAACGGCAACCTACAATGCAGCGGAGTGGCCATGGGAAAGGTACATCAATCACGAGGCAATCAGAATGAGAGATGTTTCACTGGTGGGGCAAGTCGGTCCGAGAACTAAAGAGAAGCTGGTTTCACGAGGATTTAAAAAGATATGGGATGTATCGTCTGCCAGTAATGAAGCCCTGCAGGTTATAGAAGGGATTAGTGACGCCACCGCAAGAAAGCTTATATTGAATGCCAAGGCCATCATGAAAAATGAACCGATCCCCGTCGATCTCTCGCGCCTCAATTTCCCTGCGAAGTCCACTGAAATATTCCTGGATATGGAGGGAACCGATGAGCCGGACCTCGAAGGTGCGACAGATGCCGTTGACTATCTCATCGGCGTCGTTGTTCGTAAGGGCGGCAGGGATGAGTATCATCCATTCATCGCCCACAAGCTCGCGGACGAGGGGAAAATGTTTTGTGATTTTATGTCCTTTCTGAAGAAGCATAGTGATTACGTCATCTACCACTGGCACAATTACGAACACTGGCACATGAAGCGCCTTGCAGAGAGGCATGACCTTGTGGAGGAGGCCGATAAGTTAGTCTTATCCCACATGGTTGACCTCCATAGGATCGCCACAAAGGCCTTCTCTTTTCCCACCTATACAAACGGCCTCAAAGATATAGCTGCTTTCCTCGGCTTTAAGTGGCGACATGGCGATATCAATGCACTCGACGCCATAGCCTACTATCTCAAATACCAGGCTGATCCAGATGGATACAGGGAGAAAATCCGCGCTGTTATTGATTACAATGAAGACGATTGCAGGGCGACAATAACAATAAAGGATTGGCTTGCCGAGCAGAAGAACATCTCGTGACCCCGGTTCGCTGACACCGGCAGAAATGAGATCGGCGAATGCACGGAAATCAGAATATCTCCTCCATATAAAAAGCTAAATTTAAGCGGACTCCTGTAGACAGTCCATCTCCTTTATGATAGAAAAAAGCATGGAATCGTCAGTCGGAAAAGAACTTCCCTCGATGGATAAGGTGAGAGTCCGATCTACAATTGTGGAGATGGACGGTGATGAGATGGCGAGGATCATGTGGAGGCTGGTTAAGGACAATCTCTTGCTTCCCTATCTTTCCATGGACATCGAATACTACGATCTTCACATCAAGAATCGGGATGTAACAAACGACCGCGTTACTGAAGATGCAGCGAGAGCCGTGATTAGGCATGGTGTAGGGGTCAAGTGCGCGACGATCACTCCGAATCAAGGACGCGCGAGCGAATACAGCCTCAAGAAATTGTGGAAGAGCCCAAATGCGACAATCAGGGAAATGCTTGACGGGACTGTTTTCAGAAGGCCAATTCTTGTGAAAAATATCCGGCCATCCGTATCTGCCTGGAAGAAACCCATCATTATTGGAAGACACGCCCACGGGGATGTTTACAGCAATACAGAGATGCGCATAGATACGCCCGGGAAGGCGGAGCTCGTTTTTACACCCTTGGGGGGTAGTTCCCCCATCAGACAGACCATTGGGGAATTTACCGGGCCCGGGATCATCCAGGGTATACACAACACCGATGAGTCCATAGAAAATTTCGCAAGGGTTTGCTTCATGTACGCCCTCGATCAAAAAATTGATCTCTGGTTCAGCAGCAAGGATACCATCTCCCAAGTATACGATGGCCGATTCAGGGATATATTTGAGAAGGAGTATATAGAAAACTGGCAGGAAAGATTCGATCGGGCGGGTATCTCATATTTCTACACACTAATCGATGATGCTGCGGCCCGCATCATGAAGTCCGAAGGAGGCCTGCTCTGGGCCCTCAAGAACTACGACGGGGACGTCATGTCCGATATGATAGCGTCGGCTAACGGCAGCCTGGCCATGATGACCTCCGTCCTCGTTTCTCCCCATGGGTCCATCGAATACGAAGCGGCTCACGGCACGGTACAGAAACACTATTATAAATATCTCCGCGGCGAAGAGACATCCACAAACCCCATGGCGATCATTTTTGCCTGGTCCGGATGCCTCCGCAAGCGGGCCGAGATCGACGCGACTCCCGAAGTGGGCTCGTTTGCGGATAAGCTTGAAGAGGCGGCCCTTTCCACTGTGGCATCCGGGGTCATGACAGGCGATCTCCTCTCGGTTGCCAAGAAGAGCCCCAAGAACAGAAAGGTAAATACGGAAGCATTCATCGATGCAATCGCCAAGAATCTCAGAAAGAAATTATTTGGTTAAGCCGAACCTGAAAGACATGTCCCTGGCGGAGCTTGAGATATTTATCTCGAGATTCGGGAAGGAAAAATACCGCGCAAGGCAGATTATGAAGTGGCTTTACCAGTCGAATGCCGGAACCTTTGAGGATATGTCAGACCTTTCCAAGGCATTCCGGAGCGAGATGCGTGACGCAGCCAGAATCGCTCTGCCGGATATTGTGAGAACACAGGTCTCAAAAGACGGCACGAAAAAGATCCTCTTCGGATTAGAGGACGGTCTTTTTATTGAAAGTGTCCTCATACCCGGAAAGAATCACTGGACGGTCTGCGTCTCCACCCAAGTCGGTTGTCAGATGGGGTGTGCATTCTGTATGACCGGCAGGCAGGGGTTCACAAGAAACCTTCTCCCTTCGGAAATAACGGGACAGATAACAAGGCTGCGGACCGAGATGCCGGAGGGAGAAAATATTAAGAACATAGTCATGATGGGAATGGGGGAGCCTCTGGCCAACTATGAGAATACCCTGAAGGCAATCAGGATAATCACCTCCGAGATCGGATTCGGTTTTTCCCACAGAAAAGTCACCGTATCGACCTGCGGGATTGCGCCTATGATCGAGCAACTCGGCAAAGACGTCTGCGTCAATCTCGCGATTTCTCTGAATGCCCCGGACGATATTACAAGAAGCCGTCTCATGCCTATCAATAAAAAATATCCCATAGCAACACTTCTTGATGCGTGCAGGAATTACCCCATGCCGGGGCGGAGAATGCTCACATTCGAATACATTCTTATTGCCGGCGTAAATTCGTCGGCAGATAGTGCGGCAAAAATGGCGCGTCTCCTAAAGGGGATGCGATGCAAGCTTAACCTGATCGCTTTCAACGAATTTCCCGGTTCAACATTCAGAGTGCCTTCACTCGATGAAATACGGGCATTTCAGCAGGTTCTCCTCGACCACCATTACACGGCCATCGTCCGGGCGAGTAAGGGAAGCGATATCCTGGCAGCCTGCGGCCAATTGAGCGGCCAGAGGAACGAAAGGGGGTGATGGAAAAACGCGGACTACCATAAGATGAGGAACGATTGTGCATCTCTTATCGGCACGTACTTAATTACCGCTTACAGATTGAGGATCAAAAGGAGGAATACTGTATGCCTGGAGTCTTCAAAGACTATGCAAAGAACAAATTGAAAAAACCGGCGCCTCTGAAAGGAATCAGGGTAATAGAGGTCTGCACACTGCTCTTCGGCCCGGCAGGCCCATCGTTTCTGGCCGAAATGGGGGCCGAGGTGATAAAGGTCGAATTACCCCCTGTGGGAGATGTGACGCGTTCCCTGAATCCGTTCGGATGGTTTTACAAGGAACAGGGCCCGATGTTCATGCACATCAACCCATCCAAATATTACATGGCCCTGGACCTGCACAAGGATACGGCTCAGAATATCTTCAAAGAGCTATGCGCCAAAGCCGATATTGTCGAGTTCAACCTCCGGCCCGCGGTAACGAACCGCTGGAACATCGGTTATGAAGATATCAAGAAAGTGAACCCCGGCATTATTTACCTTGAGAAAAACGGATTCGGCCAGTGGGGTCGTTACGCCGAGGAGGACCGGCCGTCCAACGATGGCGCGGCACAGGCGCTCTCCGGTTATGCATGGATGTCAAGTTTTTCCAAGAGGCCCCCGCTCAAGCAGGGCATCTGGATCTGCGACGTATACGGAGCCATGATGGGCGAGGTTGCCGTGCTGGCGGCCCTCCATCACCGGAAAAGAACCGGCAAGGGACAGTATATAGAAATGTCACAAAGCGAGAATATCATGCGTGCCATGGGGTGGATCTGGCCCTATCAGCAAGTGACAGGCAAGGGAGCGGAACCATCGGGAAATCGTGATCAGTGCATCTGCCCTGCCGATACGTTCCTTTGTAAGGATGGCAATTTTGCTGCCCTCGCGGCACCTGCACCGGATGAGTTCAAGGCTTTATGCGTGGCCATGGCCAAGCCGGAACTGGCGGATGATCCCCGATTCAAGGATCATACGACCCGGCTCAAAGATGAAAATGCCATGGCAATACTCAAGATCATAGCCGACTGGGCAGTAACCAAGACAGCCGACCAAATCGAAAACCTGGGAAAGAAGCACGGTTTCGCAGCTACCCGGCTTCACAGCTCCAAAGACGAATTCGAAGATCCACACCGCAGGGATCGGGGTTTCATCAAAGAGATTGACGACCCCATGTACGGTAAGTTTGTCGATCACGAAATTCCCATAATGATGTCCAAGACACCACCCAAACACCGCTGGACCGTAAGGCCCGTGGGTTTTGATAATGACTTTATCATGACCAAGATCCTCGGCAGGAACCAGTCCCAACTGGACGAACTCTATACGCAAGGAGTCCTGGGAAGATGGAAGGACCAGCAAGGCCGCAGGCCGCCCTCAGATTGGGACGGGCAATCCGGCGCTATATTAAGGAGGTGATGAAACATGGCAGACTACAAGAGAGCAAAATGGGCGGCATGGGCGGACAATATCAGGTCACTGGATGATCCCGCACAGAACTTTGAAAAACCCGAGGCACTGGATGACCTCGTCGTGATTGATTTGAGTTCACGGAGCATGGCAGGATGTTTCTGCTCTTCCATGCTGTCAGAGCTCGGCGCAGAGACTATTCGCATCGAACAGCCGGGGGGCGACTTGGTCAGGACATACTCCCCCAACGGGATTATGGTAAAGGATACAGGGCTCGCGTATCTCCAGGAGGGTCGAAATAAGTACCATATAACTCTGAACCTGGAGACGGAAGAAGGGAGAGACATACTTAAATCTCTTGCCGCTCAGGCGGACGTGCTTATCGAGACCTATCCGGCAGGAACTATGGACAAGTGGGGAATCGGCTATGAGGCGCTCTCGGAAATCAATCCCCGCCTCATCTTTGCATCGATTTCCACCTTCGGCCAGTTCGGCCCGGAGAGCAAGAGAAAGCAGTATGACTATGACAACGTTTCCCAGGCGCGCTCCAGCATACAGTATGCGACGGGTGAGGTGTTGCCTGAGGGAAAGACTGTGAAGGATATGCCGCACGCCGTTCCCACGAAGGCGGGACCATGGATCGCGTGGGCTGTTTCCGGCACTTTTGCGGCCATGGGCATACTGGCGGCCCTTTATTATAGAGACATGACAGGTGAAGGTCAGGCGATTGACGTATCCACGCCGGAAGCCTATGGCCGCCTGAATGATTATCAGCTCATGTGGTATGGCGAGGCCGGAGTGATCAATGAGCGCTTCGGCAGCCTCGATACCGCTTTATGGCTGTATGGCTTTTATCCGACCAAGGACGGCGGCGTCTTCCTCGGAGGTCTCCGCCTGGAGATGTGGAAGGCCTTCGTAGATATGATGGGAAAATACGACGAGTGGAAAGCTGATGAATGGACGACGCTGGCACCTTTCATGAAAAAAGACTGGCAGCTCAAGTATCAGTCCATGATCGATCCGCTGACTGCACAGTACACAAGTGAAGAACTCACAAAGAAATCCATCGAATATGCGAAAAGTGGCAGGCTGGCGCCCATCACTCCCGTCGTAGCGGAGATCGTATCGCCGTGGAAGGCGATGCAGGATGAGAACTGGCTGGACCGGGGCATGTTCACATCGGTTCAGGATCCCGTCTATGGTTCTGTTCTTTGTGCCCAGGCGCAGTGGAAGTCAACGGAGACACCACCGAGAACAAAATGGGCCTGTCGACCCGTAGGTTACGACAATGGATTCATATACCTCAAGTATTTTGGATATGGCCCGGTAAAACTCAAAGAACTGGGAGGCAAGGGTATTATCTAACAAGATACACATCCCAAACTGCTTCAAGCGATGTTCCGGCCGGAATTCTATCCCCACCGGCCGGAACATATCGAATTAATCCAGACACACATATCATATATTTTCCTCGCCGGAGATTACGTATATAAGGTCAAGAAGGCCGTGGATTTCGACTTTCTTGATTTTACTACAATCGAGAAGAGAAGATTTTACTGCAACGAAGAACTCCGATTGAACAGGAGACTTGCCCCGGAAGTGTATCTGGACGTTCTCGAAATCGGTGAAGATGCAGGGGGCAACATAGTTTTAGGAAGAGGAGAGCGTGTCGTCGATTATGCCGTTCTCATGAAGAAGCTGCCCCAGGACAGGATGCTCAAGACACTGCTGCAACGGGGAAAAATTGATCTTCCGATCATGGATGCGGTTGCGAGGAAACTCTCTGATTTCCATGCGCGTGCTGCAACAGGCGGCAACATTGATGAAATAGGAGGTGTGGAGACGATTCACAGGAACCACGATGAAAATTTTGAAGAAACACGAGATTACATAAATATAACCATCCCGGAATATCAGTACCGGTTCACAAAATATTACGCATACGATTTCATGGACAAGCATCAGGCGCTCCTTGTGAGGAGAGTGCAAGACCACAAGATCAGGGACTGCCATGGTGACCTGCACCTGGAACACATCTGCATTATAGACTTCGGCGCACGGCCAAAAGAAGCAAGCGGACCAGGCAATTATTATACTCCGGACGACATCATCATATTTGATTGCATCGAATTCAACGAAAGGTTCCGTTATGAGGATGTTGCCTCTGAAGTGGCATTTTTGGCTATGGACCTGGATTATAACGGCTATGCCGACTATGCAGATACTTTTGTATCGGCCTATGTTGGACATGCAGAGGATCGTGAGATCGGAAGCCTGCAGAATTTCTATAAATGTTACTACGCCTATGTGCGGGGTAAGGTCATGAGTTTCAGGCTGGGCGAGAGCTCCGCAGGCCAAGAAGATCGTGAGGAAGAAATAAGTGCAGCATCGAGGTATTTCGATCTCGCCTACACGTATTCGGCAAGATTGGAAAAACCGACGCTGATCCTGATGGCCGGGCTTACGGGAACAGGGAAAAGCGTCCGCGCCGACTTCCTTGCCCCCCGTATCGGCGCCGAAATCATTCGCACCGATGTCCTGCGAAAAGAGATGTTGCATATGGCGCCTACGGAAAGACATCATGACGTTTTTGGCACTGGTATATATTCGGAAGAAATCACGCGGAAGACCTACGACAGGGCACTCAAATTAGCGTCGGAGAAACTGACAGGGGGAAAGTCGGTTATCATCGATGCATCATACAAGAGTCGCGCCGATCGTCAAGAAGCTCTCGCGGCTGCAGAAAAGCTAAAGGCTGATTTCTTCACCATCGAGTGTACATGCCCGGAGAATATTATCAAGGAGAGACTCGCTCTGCGGATGTCCGATAAGGGAGAGGCTTCTGACGGGCGCTGGGAAATTTACCGCGCGCAGAAAGAGACATTCGAGAGGATTACCGAAATGCCGGAAAATTCGCATATCATCATCGATACCTCTCTCACACCGGAGGAATGCACATATAAGGCCCTGCAAAAAATACGAAACTTCCCCGTAGAGCCTTAACCGCATTCTAGGGGCTTCGCAGAAAGTTCTATTTTCACTTAAAGTTGATTTTGGGGGAAGGCAGAAAACCCGGGGGAGTTATTTTGTGCTTTTTGGTTCTTTCTTGCTCGCCTCTTCCTGGGCGATGCGCTTCTTTGTTTCATTCATAAAGTAAGATACCTTATAGTCCAAACCAAGGTTTGCATAATCCTTTTCAATTGTCTCAAATCTCTTCAGGGCGGATTTATACTGCTTTTTCTTGAAGTAGAAGTGACCTACATAGAATTCGTTTTCTGCAAGATTCTTTTTACAGTCCCGAAGTGTCTTCTCCGCCATCAAGGAAAATTTACTGTTAGGAAAGCGTGCAATAAGCCTTTCAAATTCTTTTATGGCTTTATTCGTCTCGGTCTGGTCACGGTCTATGCTGTACATCTGCTTATAGTGGCACATGCCAAGCTGATAAATCGTGTAAGGCACGTTTTCATTCGTTGGATGGAGATTTATGAAATCATTATAGGCCAGCTCGGCCTCACCATATTCCTCATCGCTGAAATGCGAATCGGCAATCCCCAGTTCCGCAAGGATGGCAAGCTTGCTGAGTGGATACTGATCCCGCACTTTCTGAAAATATTCAATTGACCTCTTATACCAGCCATTCTGATACGCGTCATATCCCTTCTGATAAAGCTGCTCCGGTGTGCCTTTTGTCCTGTCGGGTTTCTCCCACAGATGCGTAATATGAGTCCACAAGCCGCATCCGGAAAGAGAAAACACGGCGATAATGACGAGAATTAAAACTGTATTTTTCCTGCGCACTTTTTCAGCCATTGATCACAAAGCCTTTTTGATCAACCCTTCGAGACGCTCTTTTGGAGAGAGGCCTATCAGCTTATCCATAATATCACCCTTATTGAACAGGATGAGAGTCGGTATGCTCATTACACCGTAGGTCGTAGCTGTCTTGGGATTGTCATCAATATTTATCTTCCCCACTTTGACGCGGCCCTTATATGCCTCTGCGAGGTCTTCCACAACAGGCCCTACGGCCCTGCAGGGACCGCACCATGGCGCCCAGAAATCAACGAGAACGGGCCTTTCCGATTTGAGCACCTCCTGATCGAAATTAGCGTCTGTAAATTGAATTAGGGATTCATCTTTAGCCATACTGCATCCTCCTTGATAACTTCATAGGACTCTATTACTATATGGCCACAAGGGAAGTCAAACGCAATTTATCTTCCCATATTTTGACAGATATAAATGAATCTGGTATAAGGATTCATCATCAATGGCAGGAGTCTCATGGAGAATCAAATGGCACCTCTGGGCATCATATCCGGCATAGTTCTTCTGCAAGGCAAGGGTATCTTCGATAATCTGGAAGAAATGGAAATGACAAATGAATTCGGCAAGGCCCTCGTTTTCTCTTCAGGTGCTCTCGCGTTCATACCCAGACACGGTAAAGACCGGCGGCACCATATCCTTCCGCACCTCATTGACCATCGGGCCAATCTCAAAGCATTGACGGATCTCGGAGTGACAGAGGTCGTCAGTGTCAATTCTACGGGATCTCTCAAGAGAAATCTGACGCCCGGCACGTTTGTCGTACCGGACGACTTTCTCATACTTACGGATACGCCCACCACAGTCGGCGGCAAAGCATTCCATATTACGCCAAGACTGGATGAAGAAGTCCGGCAAAAGTGGATGGCCGCAGCAAGAGATTGCGGAATTGATGTCGTAAATGGAGGAGTATACTGGCAAACTCAAGGCCCCAGATTTGAGACGAAGGCGGAAATCCGGATGATGTCCCAGTTTGCTGATCTCGTCGGCATGACTATGGCGAGTGAGGCGGTCATTGCACAGGAACTGGGGCTTTCATATGCGTCCCTGTGCTCCGTGGACAACTATGCTAATGGCCTTGGAGAAAGAGAATTGACGGTGGATGAAATACTCCAACATGCCAAGAGAAATGCTGACGTAGTGCTAACAATAGTCACGAGATACATGGAAAGGAGAAGATGATGAAATTTTCCACGAGAGGGGACGGAGGGGAGACAAGCTTGTTAGGCGGGCAGAGAGTCCCTAAATACGATCCCAGGCCGGAGACCTACGGAGTATTGGACGAGGCAAGCTCCGCACTTGGGGTAGCCAGAGCCACAACAAAAAGCCAGAAGATTAAAGATATTATATTGAGTGTGCAGAAAGACCTGCTCGTCATGGGGGCGGAGCTTTCCAGCGTTCCCGAAGATATTCAAAAGCTAACGCGCAGGATCGGGGAAGGAGACATTAAGCGCCTCGAGCAGATCATTGACGAACTGCAGAAAAATATCACCTTGAAAAACGAATTTATCTACCCCGGGGAAACACAGGTATCTGCCGAGATAGATGTGGGAAGAACCATCATAAGAAGGGCAGAGAGAAAGGCTGCCAGCCTCAAGAATGAAGGACTCCTGCGGAGTGCCGAAATCAACAGATATCTCAATAGATTGGCGGATATGCTTTTTGTGCTCGCACGGTACGAAGAACAGAAAGGTTAATATTAAAACGCCCCCAGTTGGCATGGCTTAACCTTAATCTTTAAGGTCTCACATGCGGAGGAAACCGCCATTTTGGGGATGCCGAATGTTTCAGCAATTTTCCAGGCAGCGGCGCAGGGAATACGGTCATTCACGAGAGCGCCGCGTATTGCCTTTTCCAGATCAGCCTTAACGGCTTCGGCAGCTTTGACGACCATTTTTTGAGGGCTGTAACCGAAAAGTCCGAGTTGACATTTGCTTATCTCGATCTCCATGAGATCAATGGTTAGCCCGACTTCCTTCATAGTCACGCCCAACTCAACGGCTGTGCTACTTGCATCGGTACAGGTAATCTTGCCGTCGGCAGTTTTTTTCTTTAGAGCCTGGACAATCCTCTGATCCAATCTGCTTGCCGGTGAATGCTTTGCCTTGTAGTTTCCTTTATCTCCATGCGTCATTTTTGTATTCTCCGAGTACTCTCCGAATTTGGTTATTCCTCTGCAAATGGCCCCTGCCCCATCTATTCTTTTCTGTTGTCGATAACCCGGATTGCCTTCCCTTCGGTGGCGGGTATGCTGCCGGGTTCGACCAGTTTCACTCTCGGTGTGATGAGAATGTCCGCCTTCAACTCATCAACAACCCTCTTTCTTAGATTTTCGAGGGGCCTCAGATCACCTGTAAAGACCTCATTTTGCACTTCCACTTTTACGGTCATGTAATCATCATACCCTTCCCTTTCCAGTATAATCACAAAGTTATTGCCGACGCCAGGTATTTCCATCAGCTTCTTTTCGATCTGGATCGGGAATATATTGACCCCTTTAATAATCATCATGTCATCTGTCCGACCTTTGATGCGCTCAATTCTCCTGTGAGTTCTGCCGCACGCGCACATTCCCGGGATGATACGCGTCAGGTCCTTCGTCCGATACCTGATGATAGGCATACCTTCCCTCAGGAGAGTAGTCATGACAAGCTCTCCCTCTTCGCCGTCGGAAACAGGCTTCAATGTTTTCGGATCTATGATTTCCACGAAATAATGGTCTTCCCAGATGTGCATTCCGTCCTGACATGTGCATTCAAAGGATACGCCCGGCCCGTTCATTTCCGAAAGGCCATAGGAATTGAAAGCCTTGAAACCGTAATACTCTTCGATTTTTTTTCTCATCATTTCCGAATGCGGTTCCGCACCGACAAAAGCGATCCGCAGTTTCGTATCCCTTACAGGATCGAGCTTTGATTCTTCAAATACCTTAGAGAGATGGAGGGCGTAGCTCGGAATTATGTGGATGGCCGTTGTGCCGAAGTCGCGCATCAATTGAATCTGACGTTTGCTGTTGCCCGCCCCTGCCGGTATCACGAGGGCTCCCACCTTCTCGGCGGCATAGTGAAAGCCAAGCCCGCCCGTAAAAAGGCCGTAGGTCATCATGTTCTGGAAGACATCCGTCTTTCTCATGCCTGCCATATATATGCAGCGCGCGAGGACATCCGTCCATGCCTGCACGTCGGCGGCTGTATGAAATACGACAATGGACCGGCCGGTGGTCCCGGAGGATGCATGCATCCTGACGAGCTCATCCTTGGGAACAGCGATAAAACCATAAGGCCACTGTTCTCTCAAATCGTCCTTCGTGGTAAAAGGAAAATTTCTGATGTCGTCGAGAGATTTAACAAGATCAGCGTCCAGTCCCATCCCCTTGAACATCCTGCTATAATAAACGGATTTCTGTGCCTTTTTGACCGTCTTTCTAAACCTTTCGAGCTGTATGGCTGCGAGCCTTTCCCGATCCATGATCTCTATATCTTTGTCCCAGTACATTTGACGCCTCCCATCCTTGCTCTCGATGTCACTCCTACAATTCGCCGCGAATTTTATCAAGATATTTCTGTCCACTTAGTAATCGGTATATTCGTTATGCCGGGTCTTCATGCAGAAAAAAAATGACAAGCTTGCAAGAAGAAAAAAGTCTTGCTTTAAAAGGTGCAGTCAAGTAGAAAAAATACGCGATATCTATAATGCCATGAATAGATAAAAGGAGGAATTTGAGCAACATGGGAAAGCCAATTAAAGGATCGAGGACAGAAAAAAATCTCCTGGCGGCCTTCGCCGGTGAGTCGCAGGCAAGAAACAGATATACCTATTTCGCCAGCGCCGCCAGAAAAGAGGGGTTCGAACAAATTGCTCACATTTTTTTGGAAACGGCGGAAAACGAAAAGGAACACGCCAAGGTATTTTTCAAGCATCTCGAGGGAGGTGATGTGGAGATCACTGCCTCATATCCTGCCGGCGTCATAGCAGACACCAAGAGCAACCTCATGGAGGCGGCATCAGGTGAGAAACTGGAGTGGTCCACTCTTTATCGGGACTCTGAAGAGATCGCGAGGGAAGAAGGCTTCCCTGAGATCGCGAACTCCTTTGCCGAGATTGCTAAAGTGGAAATGTTTCATGAGAACAGATACAGAAAACTTTTGATGAATATGGAGAAGAAGGAGGTTTTTAAAAAGAAAACATCTGCAAAATGGCACTGCATCAACTGTGGTTACATCTTCGAGGGAACAGAAGCGCCGGCCGCATGTCCAGCGTGCAAACATCCGCAATCATACTACGAAGTATTGGCGGAAAATTATTAACCGGGAATGCACAGGTTCTATGACAGGCGTAATTTTATCAGGGGGGAAAAGCGCGAGGATGGGAATGAACAAGGCTTTTCTCGAGTTTGAAGGCAAGCGGCTGATCGATAGAACCATGCTGATGTTCAGAGCTATGTTCCGGGAGGTGATCCTTGTAACCAATTCACCCCTGGATTATCTTGATCAGGACTGTATCATTGCCTCCGACATATTCAAGAATAAGGGCGCACTGGGAGGTATATATACAGGACTCTTCTATGCCTCTTACAATCATGCCTTTGTTTCTGCATGCGATATGCCATTCTTGAACAGGTCGTTCATAGAACACATGATTGAATACGCAGATAGATATGACATCGTGGTGCCGGAAACCCCCGACGGTCTCCAACCCCTCCATGCCATTTATTCGAAGAGATGCCTTCCTCCTATCAAGAAACTTATGGATGTGGACAGTCTGAAGATCACCGGCTTTTATAGAGGTCTAAAGACCCTGACGATCGAGAAAAAGACAATCAAATCTTTTGATCCGGAAGGAAAGATGTTCCTGAATGTCAACACCAGAAAGGATCTCGAACGTATCTCATCGCGCTGATACCTTTTAAGATCTCACAAAGGGGATTCTGAAAAACAATATACCGGAAGCCATAAGAAGCATCAGGAAAATGGATAAGTTCGATGTGATCATAGTGGGAGCGGGACTGGCTGGCCTTGGGGCGGCATATACGCTTGCAGGGAGCGGTCTTGAGGTGCTGGTTCTCGAGCGGGGGGACTATCCCGGCACAAAGAACA
>Ga0187878_1002651_pt1 | contig 15636 bp, 10 predicted proteins | sample June2016WEW_17_1_FD_132979 | JGI IMG/M metagenome (GOLD analysis project Ga0187878, IMG submission 132979) | Peatland microbial communities from SPRUCE experiment site at the Marcell Experimental Forest, Minnesota, USA - June2016WEW_17_150 | ecosystem: Environmental > Terrestrial > Soil >...
AAGTTCTTCCTCTTCATAGCCCAGCATGCGGCAAATCATCGGATTACCCAAAATGAATTTCTTGCTCTCGATATCAGCCACAATCAGCCCGTCCGTGTTGTTATCGAAAATGGTCTTGAATCTTATCTCCGATTCTTTTAGATACTCTTCGGCTTTCTTGCGTTCAGTGATGTCCCTGGCGTAATGGACGGACCCGTACACTTCCCCCTGGGGAGTGAAGAGGGGAGAGACCGAAACGATGAAGTGCCCCCCCAGTCGTTCCTCATAGATTTCCATCGAATGAGGCCGTCCATCGGCCAGTAATTCTGAATGGGGGCAAAAGAGCGGCGGTTCAGTGGCTCGATGCACGGCGTTATAGCAGGCGAGCCCTTCCGCATCCGCCGGAGAAATCCCAAGTTTGTCCGCCATCGACTTGTTCGCCTTGATTATCCTGTGATGGACGTCCGCAATCATGACCGGGTCGACGATGGCGTCAAATGTCCGTTCCCATTCCTCTTTGGCCTGCCTTAATCGGACCTCCGCCTCCTTGCGATCCGCAATTTCAGTCAAAAGCTTCGTATCCCTTTGCCGGATCTGTTCCAGCATTTCATTGAAGCCATTTGCCAGGAATCCTATTTCATCTTCATTATCAACATTTGCCTTGTGAGTATAATCACTGCTACGCGATACTATTTGCATGGAATTGGCAAGATCAAATATCGGTTCGGTAATTACCCTCTGCAATCTTGACAACAGCAGAAAAGAAATGCCAAAGACGAATGCCATTGTTATGGCTGCGATAACACCGTAATGTATCATCAGGGAATGTAACTGTACCAGATCAGACCTGAGATATATTTTCCCTATCATTTCCCTGTCAAGTTCAATGGTCTGAAAGATGTGCAGTTGATTATTGTAAAACAGATACCCGTCTTTTTGGGGTGGTACCGGCGGAGTTTCTCTTTTAGAACCTGTACGCCGATATTCCGCAAATACTTTGCCGTCTCTGCCGTAGATTATTGCGTACGTGATATTGGGAGAGGCCTTTAATGCGCGCAAGTCTTCTCCGGCCGTTTTCTGGTCGTTAAATGTCAGAGGGGCAGTACAGTCATTCGAAAGAATAGTTGCCTGAGTCGTGAGGCTGTGGACCAGTGAATTCCTGAAGGAGACGAAAACGTTAAGCAATAGGGCCGAGCCGGTTAACAATAGGGCAATCCCTATTGTAAGCAGGTTGATCACGATTAATTTCTGTTTGATCCGAGCTGTTTTGAAAATAAGTTGAAACATTTTGTTCCTATGGCTCCGCTACGATCTTAGCTATTCTGAGAAGATTCGAGCTTATCCGCAAGCCTGCGCGTATGGCTGCTTTCGGGTTTATCTCAAAGCGGACCGTTTTGTTTTCCATATAAAAATTTATCATTACCCCTTGTTCGGCATACCCTTCAGTATCTCCTATGGTTAATACCGGTGAGCCGCTTATGACTTTCAGTATCTTTGCCAAATGTTCTTCTTCCGAGTTGCTGATAAAGAGAATTTCGCATCCACGAATATTCTGAAGTGATGCGGTTCGCTTAATCCTGACTTTTCTGTTTACTGCAGTCTTTCCCTCGATAACCTCAAGGGAAGGGCCGAATGGATCATCGCCGAGCACGCAGACGTGAACGGATTCGCTCCCGTCCTGAAACCGGCCGTTGGCCCACTCGACGAACTTGGCGAAGTTATAGATATAAGCCGCCTTGACCTCATATTCGGACGGTTTCCGAATTTCGGCACATGACGCTGTTTCAGTGTAAATAAACGCTGCGAGGATAAAAATCCCGAATGAGTGAAATATTGGCCGCATTATTACATCCCAATCAAAATCTGTAGGTAAGCTTGAATCTGAAGGTCCTACCGTCTTGTTGGATGATATCCTGGATATGTTCAGTCCCAACCGGGTCTCCGTATCTATAGTCGAACAGGTTGTAGAGAGTGGCTGACAATTCGAGATTTTTCAGCAGGTTTTGGCTGAACAGGGTGAGATTGGTGACAATAAAAGATTTGGCATAATTGCCGTCACGGGTCTTCCTGCTGTCGGTGAACTGTTCTTCGATCCCCACAAAGATTTTATTTCTAAGGAGAGGTACGGTGAGATTCATTTTGGCCAGATGCCGGGGAGAATTCAGCAAGGTCTGGTCTGTAGCGCGGTTCCTGGCGTCCTGAAATGAATAGCTGGCCCGACCCGTCAGCCCGTTGTGCCATTTTCCCTCCAATTCTACCTCGATGCCCTTTGCCTCAGCATTTTCGATGTTTCTGTACATCATGAAACCGCCCACATGGTCCGTTGCCTGTACGATCAGGCCATCTATCGTGTAATAATAACCTGTTACAGTCCCACGGAGTTTGTTGCCGATGTACTGCTCATAGATCATCTCATAGGTTTTGATTTTCTCGGGCCCAAGATCCGGATTGGCCTTCTGATTTGATGAGGGGGTATTGTAATAGAGTTCGAGGACGTTAGGGGCGCGGAAGGCGCTTCCGTAGAGCAATTTGAACACGGTTCCGGCAAACGGGGCATAAATCAGGGCGAGCCGAGGGTTAACCGTGCCCCCGAAGGTACTGTAATGATCGTACCTAATCCCGACATTCAGGATCAGGTTTCTAAATATGCTGAACTCGTCCTGGAGGTAGACGGCCCATATACTGGATCTCCTGCTGTCGTCAATGAAAGACTTGAACGGTTTTACATCAAAGTCCTCCTGTTGCTGGCGAAGATTGTCCAGGTATTCCGAACCGATAACGAGCTTGTGTCCGTCAATGGGCTTTGCTGCTAACTTAACTTCCCCTCCCCACCAGCGACCATGGCCCAAAGGTTTGTTCAAAATCCCGCCGTAAATAAAATCGCCGTCGAACTCACAAGAATCGTAAAAGAGACGTCCCATGACGTCCAACTGGTGCCCCAGGTTCCGTTCGAACTTTAGATCTACAAACCACCACGTATCAGTGGTCTTGTTGCGCGGGTCGTTGAAATCGACGCCAAAGGATGCGGAAGCTTTCCCCTTGGTCCTGGACGAATAGGCGCCTTCCAGGATAAAGTCCCTATAGGAGAATTTGGCCAGTGTATTTCGGAACCTGTCGTAATCCGTATGGTCGGTAACACCGTTATTGGTTGCGGGGGTATCGAATTCCTTGAAAAAAAGGTGGTTTCCGTTACTGTCGTATATGGTGCCGGAAATCAGGGCTTCTATGCCATTCCTGAAGTTTTCACCATAGGTCAGACGCCCCTTATACGTATCAAAGCTGCCCGCCTCACTGGATAGCTCCACTCCTTTCAGATCTCTGCCTCGCCTGGTGATAACATTTATGACGGCAAAAAAGGCGTTGTTCCCATACAGGGATGAACCGGGACCCCTGATCACCTCGACCCGGTCGATAAGGTCTATATCTATGACAAATTCCGTACCCAGTAACGCGGCGTTGTAAAGGTTGTCGTTGAGGCGATGCCCGTCGACGAGAAGCAGGATGCGGCTGTTATAATCACCCGAACGACCGAAGCCCCTTATACCGACATAGCTGTAGTTACGGTCATAGGTAATATAAAAACTCCTGAGACTCCTCAGGATGTCGGCGAGTGTCCGGTAACCGTATTTTTTGATTTCATCCGCAGTGACGATACTCACGGAAGAGGGGGCTTCAGTCACTTTCTGTTCAAACTTGGAAGCGCTGTAAACGGTTGCCACCTCGATCTTCATAAGCTCTTCGGGACTGAGCTCGGTGAGGTCGAGGGTTGTTTGAACTGCATCGGCGCCGGTCCCGGCTGAAGCCGACTGTGGAAATAACGCCAGCAATATGCCGCAACAGATGGTTACGAGCATTCCTTGCGCGGTTCGTGTCATAACGTTTCTTCCTGGGATGTTATTCGTTATTAATAGGAAACCGATAGTTTCTCATCCGGAGTTTCCGGATAGAAACTAGATAGAATTTTATACACATTCAGATGCAATCCTGATTCAACTCCGTTGCCATCGGCAACATCACGGTAAAAGTTGTTCCTTCACCCGGCTGGCTCTCAACTTCTATCCTTCCACCATTTGTCTCTGTAAAATTACGGCAAATGGTTAACCCCAGACCGACCCCCCGCGCTTTGGTAGTAAAGAGCGGCTGAAACAGCTTTTTCATATTCTCAGGGGATATCCCTTCTCCGGTGTCGATAAAGCTGGCCTTTAAGGTACCTGACTCAAGGTCTTCCTGCGCCTTTATGATAAGGGTACCCCCCTCAGGCATTGCCTGTATGCTGTTGGTGATGAGGTGCTGGAATACCTGGCTTATCTGTAGAGGATCGACCTTGAGCGCGGGAAGTGTGTCCGGTATTTCGGTCAGGAGCCAGACGTTTTCGGGAACTGCGCATTTTTCGATACTCTGCCGAACCAGCTCAACCATACTAATAATGCTCGTATGGGGGGGCTTGATGCGAAACAAATCGTTGAGATCGGTAATGATTCTCTGCGAGTTATCGATTTCATGCTTGATGATGTCCAGGTATTCCATTACAGCCGCGTCGGCGTCTGTAATGATGGACTTGAGGAAATAGACGGCGTTGTTCATCACCCCCAGTGGGTTGCGAAGTTCATGACCGACACTCCCGGCAAGCTGGCCGAGCATTGCCAGCTTCTCCTTGCGCACCAGCTCCTCCTTTACATCGAGCAATTGACTCGTTCTCTCAGCAACCTTCTGTTCCAGTTGATCTTTCAACTCGCGCAATGCCATGGCTTCCTGCCTCCGCTCCTCCTCCACTCCAAGGGCTGTGGCAAGGATCTGCAGCAGCTTCTTCTCATCTTCATCCGGAGAGTAATCATTCTGATAGACCACACAGAGGGAACCGACGCATCGCTGATTGCAGCTGACCGGAGCTCCGATATAAGTTTTCAGGCCATAGGCGGAAACGTTCGGGTCGGTCTCAGCGTAGCTGGTCCGGTGCAGATCCCTTACGACAAACACCTCTTTGCCGCCGGTTTTGATCACATCATGACAGATGTGCCCCTCGGGCCGATCCACCGGGTTAAAGTCAGCAGGTGCGTTCCACTGTGCCAGCGTATGCAGCATGTCTTCCTGGATACGGTTGTATAGCGCGCAGGCAGCGCCCATCAATTCTCCGCAACAGTTTACGAGTTGTTGTATATTCCTGTCCGGGTCTGCGGTAAAGTTAAGAAAACAATCATTGACTTTGCATAACCGCTGTTTTTCTTCGATTCTCATAAAGATATCCTTCAAGATCTAAAATACTCAATGATTCACCACAACTCTGTTCCTGCCTTCCTGTTTTGCTTTGTAGAGGGCGGAATCCGCGCTGCTGATCAGGTCTTCGCTTCCCAACATTATTTCCCGGTAGGAGGAAACGCCGAGACTTATTGTGATTCCTGCCTCCGACTCCACCGACTTTCTCAGCCTTTCAGCTACTTCACAAGCAAGATTTAAATCTGTCTGGGGGAGTAGTGTCAAAAATTCTTCACCGCCATATCTGAAAACAAAATCCGAGTTCCTCATTTCATGTGACAGGATACTTGCCAGTTTGACCAGCAACCTGTCACCTTCCAAATGTCCGTACATGTCGTTATATTTCTTGAAATGGTCAATATCCAGCATAATGACCGAAAGTTTTTCTCCATATCTTTTCGCCGTTTCGATACTTTTCTCCAACTGGATTTGCAGGGAACGCCTGTTGGGAAGACCGGTGAGCGGGTCGTGGAGTGAAAAGGATTTTGCTTCCTCGTAGAGCTTTGCATTGTTGATGGCTATACCGATCTGGTTTGCTATGGTAGTGAGCAGTTTGATTTCCTGTTCGTCTACCTCGACGTCAGCCTGAATAAAAAGTGCCAATACACCAAGAACAGTGTCGAGCGTTTTCAAAGGCAGAATAATATGTCCGTGCAGAGGCATGCAGTGATTGTTTGTGCTATGACGCTTGTCCTTAAAGGAATTCCCCGAAATTATAATTTCACCCGATGCGGCTGCAAGACCGCAGAGACATTCTCCGACCCTTATGTTCCTGCAGTTTTCCATCTCATCTTCACTAAGACCGATATGTGAAATAAGGCGCAGACCATCATCACCGGTAAGGAAAACCAGACCTTTGCGCTCAAACCGGAATATTTTTGTTTCTACAAGTGTGTGCAGAACTTCCAGCATTAGCCGGTCCATATCTATTTCCCGGCTGATAGCAAGCGAGACTTCGTGAAGTGCCTTCAACTCGGCGTTAATCCTCTGCAGTTCAAGATTGTTTCTGATAATTTTCTCTTCAGCCTGCTGCTTTTCGATGGCACGTTTGACATTCAGAATCAGTTGATCGATTTCATATGGTTTTACAAGATAGGAAAATGCCCCTCGATTCGTTGCCTCAATTGCCGTGTCCAGCGAAGCATTTCCGGTAAGGATAATTGCTTCGGTTGCCGGGCGTTCAGCCTTGATCCTCTCAAGAATTCTCAACCCCGGCATGTCCGGTAACATAAGGTCGATCAGTACGAGATTGATAGGATTCTGCCCGAATAGCGCAAGTCCTTCCGCACCGTCCTTGGCTGTGACTGTATCGTACCCATTGACCTTGAGGATATCGGAAAGCGTCTTCCTCAGGTAGATATCATCATCTATGAGCAAAATGAGTGGTTTGTCCATTTCCAGATCTTTCGAAATCAGTGACTTTAGGGTTAGCAGCGAAGCCGGGGTCAGGTTTGTTTGTAATAATTTGTTTATCCATATAAATTATCTTTAAATATTATATTGTCAAGTTAGTTGTAAGGAGCATTTCAATGTGAAATTCGGTGCATATGCTGCATTCTGATTTGAATTGCAATATATTTAATTAATGTTAATAACCTTGAAATGATTATTGGATGAAGAGTAATAAGTAATAATTGTCTGCGACTTGGAATTGCGGATATTTTTCATGCACTTGTGAAACAACATTGATTGGTTGCATGACCGAAGCAGAATCGGTGTCAAGGAGCCTGTCGGACTTAGGAATGAATCTGCTGCGAGAACGGCAAATCGGTCCATATTCCCGGAAATTTTCGACGAATAGGCCAACTATTCGCCTTCAAATTTCCATAAATCTGTCCTCGATTTGCCATTCTCTCGCTACGATTCCCTAAGTCCGACAGGCTCCTGGGGAAAAATATGGATGGGAAAAATATGAAAAGTGGATTTGCAGGTATTATTCGGATAAGATAAACGAGTCAGGATAACCGTTGCGAGCTAAGGAGGCTTTGGCCGTTTCTGCATCAACCCATGTGCGGAACCTTCCAACCCTGACACGGTAGACAACCCCTTTTTCAGTTCGGACTGTCTGAATATCAGAAAAGGAAAATTCTTTTTTTAGCCGTTCTGATAAATGCCTTGCATTTTCCTGGTCTGAAAAGGCAGCCACCTGGAGCTTGTATATCTTGTCTGTTGAGGATGAAGTTTCACTGTTAAGGCTTGTTGCACCGGACGACAAGACTTCAATGGTAACAGGTGTAATCCCACAGTCGATAATATCGAGTTCTTTAGCCGACCGGTAGGAAAGATCTAGTATGCGTCCCGGAATGAACGGTCCGCGATCATTTACCCTGACGACAGTTTGTTTGCTGTTTACCTTGTTGGTTACCTTCACATAACAACCTAAGGGGAGCGTTTTATGAGCGGCTGACGGTTTGAACATATCGAAGACCTCGCCATTACTGGTAGGCTTGCCATGCTCTTCCTTCCCATACCATGATGCAAAACCTTCCTCCTTGTAGCCTTCTGCACGCAATAACGGAACGTATCTTTCGCCATCCACGGAGTATGGCCTTTCCCATGGGCGAAGGCCGGGAGGGTAGGGTTCAACGATAACCCGGCGAGAGGTGCTGCAGGAGGCTGTTGTTATGCATAAAAATAAAATGACTAACAGATTTTTTCGCATGGCAGACAGTATATTCAGAACTGCAATAAAATCAAGGCCTGATATTTTGAGTGTAACTTGCAAGCGTAATGTCTTCCGCAACTCCCGACTTAACCTTAAGTGAGGTTTTGATCTTGTCCCAATCGACCTTGTATCCGGCATCTTTGAGTCCAATAAGCCGTTTTACCTCATCTTCCAGATTCTTATACTTGCTATAGACATCTCCATGAACTTCGATAAAGACGTGACCATCGTCGGAGACAGCCAACTTTACCGGCTGATAAATTATTTCTCCATTTGTTTTAATTTTTATTTCATTAAAAAATGTCTCCATGTTCTGCGGGAGCATGCGGATGCAGCCATGACTTTTGAATCCATAAATGGATTCAGGAAAAATCGTACTGTGGATCATTATGCCGGGCAGTGATGTCCTCAGGGAGTATTGGCCAAGGGGGTTACGGTTTCCGGGCGGCATTGAAGTTTTAACCGTTTTCCTTTTCCGTTTCATTTCCGATTGAATGGATGGCGGGATGTGCCAGACTGGATCTTTTGCCTTACTGACAATGCTGAATTTCCCAGTAGGTGTTTGCCAGGAAGATTTATCATGCCATTCTTTCATGCCGAGTCCAACCGGGAGTGCTTTGGCCAACTGGTTGTCTCTGAAAAAATAAAGTGTACGGTCCGGTATATTTATGACAATGCCATTGCGTACGAATTTCGGAATGATTCTTCTGGTGTCGACTACAAGTTTTTGGCCCGGCTCAAGTCGTTTTGTAGGGTCAAGCCCGTTGTCCCTGGCAATGAGTTTCCAGTTGGCTCCAAGCTTTGCTCCTACCATGCGCAAGGATTCACGTTTTTTAACTAGATAAACGGTCTTTCGTCCGATTATCTGCCGGGAAATGATTTCGCTCACCTGTTCCGCTTTTTTATCCTGCTCCTTCAGGTTTGTCTGACGGTTGTTCTTCTGCGAACTAAGCCCTGATGCCGTATCGGGGGCGTTATCCGTACCGCCTGAGGGACTTCCTTTAGTTGCAGTATTCGGTTCCCATTCCGGTTCGATGTCACCATCAGAAGCATTTGTTTCAGGTGACTTCATTTTGTCTTCGCCCGCTATTGGCGATGGATTTGTCTTGTTGGTTTTCTCCGTGGGACCTGTGGAGTATGTTTCATTGCAGTTTAAAGTGTCAGTTGTATCATCGATTGCATCGTCGATTTTGGATTTACTTTTTATTACGATAAGCTGCCTTTCGTAAAATTCATATTTCAAATAGGCAAGGTTACATAATTTTTCAGCCTCTTCGCTGTTTCCTTCAGAAAACAATCGATTAGCCCTGTTAATAGTATCATTGATGCTGGCATATTCCTCTCTCGGGAGACGATTTGTTTTTGCGACGTTTACTACCGGCGCTTTACAGGTCAATGCTTCACTGGATGGTGGCTGAAATTCGGCCATACAAACGGATACGGTTGCGAAAGAGAACATAACCGGAAAAAGTATCCTGGAAGACATTCATTACCTCAATCTTTTCGCGTCAAATTTTTTGAATTACGATGAATCCATCATAAAGAGGTAATTGTGTCAAGAAAAATTTTAAATTTGTTAATGAAATTTATAAAAACTTTATAATCACAAGGGTTTCTTTCTTCGAATAAATTGTTGTGCAATATTTTTTAATTGACCGATGTGTTGAACTGCGTCAAAATCGGCTTACACTATACTTGTAAGACAGGAACTCTTTAAGGAGGGGCATTCATGAAATGTGTGGCATTGCTATTTATGGTGACTTTCATTTTTTCTCTTACTGCAGGTGCGACAATGTACGAATGGACAGATAACAAAGGGGTTGTTAATTTTACCGACAATCCTGACAAAATTCCTGCAAAGTACTTGAAAAAAGTAAAAAAACGTCCTTCCATAACGGTTGATGCAACCGGGTCATCAACAGTGGAAAAAACTCAGGAGAAGGCACCACCTGTTTCTGGTCAGGAACCGGTTACACAAAATATCGAAAAAATCTATGGCGGTCATGATCAGTCCTGGTGGCGCTCCAGATTTTCAGGTATAAGGAATGAACTGAAGGCTGTTCAGGATGGTCTGCCGGGCAAACGGGAGGATCTTATCAGTCTGCGACGTAAGATGACTATCTATAATTACGCTCATGACAGAAAAGCCTATTATGACAAACTGGATGAGATAAAAAACGATGAAGCAAGGGAAAAAGAGTTGAACGAGCAGCTCAATTCACTGGATGCCGAAGCATCAAAGGCAGGAGTCCCTTCTGAATGGCGTCAGTAGCTCAGGAGCCTGTCGGACTTAGTAATGAATCTACTGCGAGAACGGCAAATCGGTCCATATCTCCGGAAATTTTCGACGAATAGGCCCACTATTCGTCCTCAAATTTCCGGAAATCTGTCCTCGATTTGCCATTCTCTCGCTACGATTCCCTAAGTCCGACAGGCTCCTTAGACCTGATTTCTATTGATTGTAAAATAATAGCATTAGGGATCTTTTCTTCGTTGACAGGAAAGATAAAAAAATGTATAAAGTTCCTTCTTGAAGGGATGTAATCATCCCTGTACTACAGTGAGTGTTCTCGGTCGGAAAATTATATATGGCGGCGTAGCCAAGTGGTAAGGCAGAGGTCTGCAAAACCTTTATTCAGCGGTTCAAATCCGCTCGCCGCCTCCAATAAAAACAAGGGGTTAGCTAATTATAGCTAACCCCTTTTGCTTTTCGTGTAACCTCTCGTGTAACCTTTTTTTGCAACCATCGCATGTTCGGACAACTCTCCCTACACTTGGACCACTGTTTTGAAGCTTAATAAATTGACAGAAAACAATCGGCGCAAGCTACCGGGTTGCAACCCGCGTAGATAGCTGGGAATTAGTTGTTGAATTTAATAGTTAATTGCGTTATTTCATCAACATGGAATACCAACGAGACGAACACAGGGTCCATCTTGTTGTCTATCACCTGATCTGGTGCCCCAAGCGAAGAAAACCTATTCTGAACGGCGCCATTGCAAAAGACTGCGATCAGATCCTCAGACAGAAATGCGCTGTCAAGGGATGGCATGTTCCCGATCAGGCTATTCAGCCGGACCATATCCACCTGTTTGTCAGGGCATTTCCTTCAGACTCGGCAGCAGACATTGTCAAGTAGCTAAAGGGGGCCACAGCAAACCAGCTCCGCCGGGATCACCTTGAGCTTCTGCAGCTGCCATCTATGTGGACACGGTCGTACTTTGTTTCGACAGCCGGGAATGTTTCCCGGGAAACCATCGCCCGGCACATCGAAGCCCAAAAGGGGGCATAATGCCAGTCAGGATCTTTGCATACCGGTTGTACCCGACAAGGTCGCAGAAGCGGCTTCTGGAACAGACCATAGAGACTTGCCGGAGACTTTACAACGACTGCCTGGCGGAGCGCCGGGATGTCTATGAATCTACCGGCAGAACGGTCACCAAGGTCGAGCAGCTTCGGCATGTAAAAGAGGTCAAGGCAGCCAACTCTTATGCTAGGGATGTCCACAGCCATATTCTTCAGGTTGCCGTGGCCGACCTGGACAAGTCCTTCAGGAACTTCTTCCGTAGAGTCAAAACCGGGGAGAAGCCGGGCTACCCTCGATTCAAAGGCAGAGACCGGTTCGACAGTTTCGGCCTCAAGGAATATGGCAATGGCTTCCGGATCAATGGGCGCAGGCTGAAACTCTCCGGCATTGGCAGAATAGCAGTCCGGTGGCACCGGGAGCTTCCGTCCGAACCTTCGACTCTGCGGGTTGTCAGAAAGGCCGATGGCTGGTATGGCTGCTTTGCCTGTGAAGTTGCACAGGAAAACCTGCCCACAACCGGAAAGATGACTGGCCTTGATGTCGGAGTCAAAAGCCTCATTACCGAAAGCGACGGGACAGAAACGGAAAACCCGAAATGGTACCGGGACGGGCAGAAGAACCTCCGCGTTCTCCAGCGTTCTGTCTACCGGAAAAAGATAGATGGTAGCAACCGCAGGAAAGCGGTAGCCAGGCTCCGCCTGCATCACCTGAAGGTCTCCCGGCAGCGGAAGGACTTCTTGAATAAGCTGGCAGAGCGGCTGATCAGGGAAAACGACCTGATTGCGCTGGAGCAACTGAAAATCAGCAATATAGTGAAGAACCGGCATCTTTCCAAGAGCATCCTTGATGCGGGCTGGAATTACCTTATACAGCGCCTCACGAGCAAAGCGGAAGAAGCTGGCCGTGTGGTCATCCTGGTAAACCCGGCCAATACATCCAGGAGTTGTTCTGCATGCGGTCATGTATTCGAGGGATTGAAGCTTTCCCACCGCCGGGTTACCTGCCCGGAGTGCGGACTGTCTCTCAATCGGGACCACAATGCCGCGATCAATATTCTGAGCCGGGGGCTACAGGCCCTCGCCAATAGGGACGGACAGTTCCTTTGGGCGCCAAGCACCGTGAAGTCGGAGGTGTTTGCCCAAGAAGCCGTCGGGTTTTAACCCGTACGGAGTGTCACGGGACTCACTTTTTCCAGGTACCCCATTTCATATCTAAGAGATCAGTTGTCGAAGCAGGGGGTAATCAAGTCCAGCCAGTTGGAACAGCGGCGTGATGGTGAAAAGGTCATTGTGGCCGGCCTGAAGGTCGTCCTCTACACGCTACCGACGAGAAGTGGCCGGCGCGTCGTTTTCATTACCCTGGAGGATGAGGATGGACTCGTGGACATCACCGTATTTCCCGATGTTCAGCAAAAGTGCGCGATGACCCTCTTCGGGAGAAATGCTCTCCTCGTGGAGGGGAGGGTGCAAAGGATGTATCCTCGTTCGCTTACGCTGGTCGCCAGCAAGGTTGCACCACTATCGCTTGCGGCAGGCTAGTTCACGTCATGCTCAGGTTACATTTATTTTGACTCAATTCGGCCATCTCATTTGATACCCATCATAATTTCTGTTATGGTACATCAAAAAAATAATTTCTTAGGAATAGCCGAGCTGGATCAAACAACTTTTATCTGACATTTTCCGCCCGCAAAAGTAGGTACTCCTCCATTATGACAATTCACCGAGCCACGTTCTGCACGCTTTGGATGCTGCTGGCAATGGCAGTATATCTTGTCGCTCCACCCTCTGCCAATGCGGCCCACAAATCTATCCGGGTCGTGATGGATGACAACTACCCGCCCTTTACCTTTAAAGACAGTAATGGTAAGCAACAAGGAATACTGGTCGACCAGTGGCGGTTGTGGGAACAGAAGACCGGCATCAGGGTCGAGATCAGCGCCATGGATTGGGGCAAGGCTGTCAGCCTCATGAAGGCAGGTGAGTTCGATGTCATTGACACCATCTTTAAGACAGCGGAACGTTCCAACTGGCTCGACTTTACCCAACCCTATGCAAAACTCGAAGTGCCGATCTTTTTCGACAAAGACATCTCGGGCATAACCGATGTAAACTCACTCAAAGGCTTTGTCGTGGCCGTCAAGTCTGGCGATGCGGCCATAGACATCCTCAAAAGTAACGGCATTGACAGCCTGGTGCTCTTCAACAGTTATGAAGCAATCATCCGGGCCGCTCAAGAACATAAAGTCAACGTTTTCGTGGCAGACAAACCTCCAGCTCTCTACTTTCTCTATAAATTTGGAATTATCAATCGTTTCAAAGTATCCCCTCCTCTTAATATTGGCAAGTTTCACCGGGCAGTGAAAAAAGGCAATAGCGAACTGTTGAAGCAGGTTGAAGCGGGTTTTAATCTTATCCCGGCAGACGAACTAAGAAATATCGAAAGCAAATGGTATGGATCAATGCCGTATGACAGCCACTCGCTGCTTTATTTTTTGATTGTTGCCGGTAGCCTTGCGCTCGTTTCATTCTTTCTTTTTGCCTGGAATCATACTCTCCGCAAGACGGTTGCTGCTCGCACGGCAGAGTTGAAGGCCAGCGTGGAGACGCTACGCGCAAATGCCGATTTTGTAACTGCCCTTATGAATGCCATCCCTGTACCGATCTTCTACAAGGATAAGGAAGGCCGTTACCTAGGCTTTAACAAAGCCTTCGAGGAGTTTCATGGTCAAACCAAAGAGGAGATGATTGGTAAGAGCGTGTTTGATATTGCCCCCAGAGAGTTGGCTGCAGTACATCACGCGAAGGATTTGGAGACTTTTCAACATCCAGGGTCGCAAATATACGAATCTCAACTCTTGAATACTCAGGGAGTTGTCCGTGACGTAATTTTTCACAAGGCATCTTTTTTAGATAAGGATGGCCAGGTTTGTGGGCTAATCGGTGTGATGCTCGACATCACCGAACGTAAGCAGATAAACCGGTCACTGGCAGAAAATGAAGCCCGTCTGCGCACCCTGGTAAATACCATCCCCGACCTGGTTTGGCTAAAAGACGCAGATGGCGTCTATCTCTCCTGCAACCCGATGTTCGAGCGCTTCTTCGGCGCCAAGGAAGCCGACATTGTAGGCAAGACCGACTACGACTTTGTTGACAGGGAGTTGGCAGACTTCTTTCGCGAGCATGATAAAATCGCCATGGCGGCGGGCAAGCCCAGCAGCAACGAGGAATGGATCACCTTTGCCGACGATGGTCACCATGCCTTGCTCAATACTATCAAGTCGCCAATGATCGACGTCGAGGGCAAACTTATCGGCGTGTTGGGCATAGCACGTGACATCACCGAAATCAAAAAGGCCGAGACTGAACGCCTGAACCTGGAACGTCAGCTGCTACACTCCCAGAAGTTGGAGAGTCTTGGGGTGTTGTCCGGCGGTATTGCCCATGACTTCAACAACTTGCTGCTTGCGATATTTGGTAACCTTGACCTAGCCTTGATGACGCTTCCCAATGATGCGACCGTCCGCAAGTACATCGACCATGCAGTCAATGCTGCCAAACATGCTGCGAAGTTGACCAACATGATGCTGGCCTACTCAGGCAAAGGGAGTTTTATTGTCAAGGAGCTTAACCTGACTGAGCTGGTGGAGGAAAACGCCAACCTGCTGTCGGCAGCAATTCCCAAGTCCGTGAAACTCGACCTGCAACTTGATCATTCATTACCGCTTGTCATGGCAGATGCCGGGCAAATTCAGCAGGTAATCATGAACCTGATTACCAACGCATCCGAAGCCATCGGTGAAGGTCACGGGATGATATCCCTCTCAACCGGTGTGCAGAAATTTGATCAATCAACCCTTAACAGTAGCCGATTGGAGGAACATCTGGCCGCGGGACGCTATGTCTGGATGGAGGTTCGTGACAACGGGTGCGGCATGGATGTGGAGACACTCCAAAAGCTCTTTGATCCGTTTTTTACGACCAAGTTCACCGGTCGCGGCCTTGGCATGTCGGCGGTGCTCGGCATCATCCGCGCCCACAAGGGGGCTTTTCTTGTAAAGAGCAAGCCCGGCGCCGGTACGAACATGTTAGTTGTGTTACCGATTTCCACCCACGCGCAGGTAAAGGAGACCATCACCACTACTTATGATACCTTAGCGGAGAGCTGTCCACACCCCGGCGCCATCCTGGTTGTTGACGATGAAGAGATCGTACGAGAAGTCTCTGTAGATATGATGGAGGCCCTTGGTTTTGAAACGTTGGTGGCAACGGACGGTGAGGAAGCGGTAATCATCTTCAGCGAACAAACAGACAGGATCGGCTTGGTTCTGCTGGATCAAAGCATGCCGGGTATGGACGGCGTTACTGTATTCCAGAAATTGAGAGAAATAAACCCGGATATAAAGGTACTTCTCGCCAGCGGTTATAGTAAA
>Ga0187878_1002653_pt1 | contig 15621 bp, 10 predicted proteins | sample June2016WEW_17_1_FD_132979 | JGI IMG/M metagenome (GOLD analysis project Ga0187878, IMG submission 132979) | Peatland microbial communities from SPRUCE experiment site at the Marcell Experimental Forest, Minnesota, USA - June2016WEW_17_150 | ecosystem: Environmental > Terrestrial > Soil >...
CAGTAGCAACGGCCTGTTTAAGCTTTGCGAGAAGTACATTTCCAATAATGATATTGTATTAACTCATGTCAAATTTGATGTTATTAGAATATCATATTAGATCCAATCCTGACAGTTTTTCATTAGGGTGGAAGCCTCAAAACCTCAGAAACCGGCGTATTTTGCGTCTTGAGCAAATTCTTGAAACTCAGAACAGCGGTACCATTGTGATAGAGTATGAACTTGCCGTGGAAGGGAACTCTTGTGAAACGTGCAGGTTGCGCGCAGCTTCACCGGCATTTCGTTGCCATAGGCTCACGCCCTGGGCTGTCCTATTCCGCCCTTTCAGGGCTGTGATATGGATTGATTCGCACTTCTGATTACACCCACGCAATTCTGTCCCGCCAGCGAAGCGCGAGGATGGCGGACTAGATTCAAATCGCCGCTACACGGCGGGTTTCTTGGCGAATGATTCGGGCTAAAGCATCCCAGTTTTCGCGACAAAGCCCTGTCCATTTAGCTCCCGCTATTGTAAGCTGAGACGGCATGCACTTGTGGAATTCGAAGATCGATTTGCGGCCGAGGATCTCTGTACTGCCCACCCGATCTCGCTCGAGAGGCAGAACCGACTAAACGTGCCATCATCCAGCGCCCCTCTTTAGCGCCGCGATCACTTGTTTGAGTGTTTTGATTTCCCCTGTGATAATCCAATTCTTAAACTAGGAGAAATGAGTTATGGCCGGAGACAAAAAAGCAGATTTGGCAGGACCTGGTATCAGCACTTACGAGGAAGTCGATAAAATCCTGCCCAACGACTACCAGGCGGTTCTTCCGCCATTGGACCGGATGAAGGCACTGTATGAGATCAAAGGGTACATCGAGAAGAACCTGTGCAAGGAGCTAAACCTAACGATGGTTCAAGTACCCCTGATCGTCGAGCGCGAGAGCGGCATCAATGACATGCTGGATCGAGACGGATCGAGGACTCCCATCGAGTTTCCTTGCGGGCTTGGCCTCGAAAAGAGACTTAATGCCCAGATCGTTCAGGCCGCCACGAAATGGAAGCGCCCGGCGCTCGCGCAGTTCGGCTGCAAGGTAGGAGAGGGCATCTGCACCGATATGCGCGCGGTGCGCAAGGACTACTTTCTCGATCATGATCACAGCTCTTATGTGGATCAGTGGGATTGGGAACGAGTGATGACGGCGGACCAGCGCAACCTGAACTTCCTGAAGGACATCGTCAGGAAGATCTGGAAAGTGATCCGAGGCGCCGGGCTCCACGCTCGCGAGCTTTTCCCTCAGCTCAAAACGGCGAAGTATGGTGACTTCCCCGAGGAACTCACCTTCCTGCACGCTGAGGAAATTCTCGAAATGTACCCCGACCTGCCACGCAAACAACGTGAGACCCAGGTGCTGCAGAAGTACCCCGCGATCTTCATCATCGGCATTGGGTATCCGCTGAAGGATGGATATCCGCACGAGATGAGGGCAGCCGATTATGATGACTGGATCGTCGATACGTCACACGAAACCGGAAAGGACACGCGCGGGCTCAACGGTGACATTCTCGTATGGAACCCGGTAACCCACAGGCGCCATGAGCTGACATCGATGGGGATCCGGGTTACCAAAGAGACGCTGGTGAAACAGCTGGAAATGTCGAATCTGATGGAAAACCTACAGCTGCCTTATCACCAGGCGATCATGAACGATCGGATTCCGCTGACCATCGGCGGTGGGATTGGCCAATCGCGGACCTTTATGTACTTGCTGCGGACGGCTCATTTGGGAGAGGTCACCGTGTCGGTCTGGCCCAAACGGCTAAAGGAAATTTCCGCCAGGCACAACATCCACATCCTCGAATAAAGCTACATTATCTGGTTCGCATCGGCCCGCAAATTGAAGCCGGCGAGTGCCTATCGCCGGCTTCAAACCCACGAAGAACTCAGCTCGCTTCAATGAGGAGAAGTGAATCATGATGCAGGAAAAGGTGCTCAGCAATATCATCCTGAAGTCGGGCGAGAAAGATGTAAGTCGCGGCGTGGATTATGTCACCGGCGCCTTCGGCAAGTACGGGGTCAGGAGTTACGCGGTCCTCGTCGATCACACGAGCGTGGCGGGCGATCTTCCAGCTCTGCCTGATTACCAGTTTTACGGTTTTTACACGTTCGACCTCAGCAAGGCCGGTACGCTCTTCTCGGGTATTCCCGTACAACTGATCACCCTTGATGGTCCCATCCCTGCGTGCGACGGATGGCTCGTGGCATCCACCTCCCGTGCCGCCGTGATCGCACTGAATCAGGCGCTCATGATCACCGGGAACGAAGGCCGAATCGTCACACGCCTCTATGGCGGCCAGGTTTCCGTGATCAACGCCTACATGGACGTTTTCTCGGGGGGAACCGAGACGATCGTGCAGATTCATCACTATTATGACCGCAAGTACAGGATCACTTTTCCCATCGATGTGCGCTATACGATCTGTGCCGGCGACGGCACGGTGCGTGCGGCTGGGCAGCGGATCATCCCCCCGGGCGGATTGACTGTCATCGACTCCCGGGAGTTGGATTTAGGGGAGTTTTCGGGTTATCTCCGGCTCGAACTCGAGGTCGAAAATCTGCAGACACGAGTTCAGCCGTTCATCCATTTCTGGGCTGACTATATCAGCGAGGCGGGGTTGTGCCGCAACCATCAATCCGGTTGGGATCAGTGGGCGCCGAATACGGTGTTTGCCCGCGGCTATTTCCCGGTTGAGCCCGATCTCGAGCTGAACCTTACTTTTTATAACGAGAACGATTGCGAGACGCACCCGAGGATTCTGCTGCACTATCGCAAGGACGGAGAGGAGGTAGCCGTCGAGAGAGCCGCCGAACCTGTTCCTGCCCGGCACATGTCTTGTCAGAATATCTCGCATTTGTTCAGCGACCTTTCCCTGGATGGGGTCGAGAGCGCTTTCTATCTGATCAAGTGCGATACTCCCCTTCACCGGCCCAATTACTATGTGGCACCGAAAGGCACCCGGCAGTTTGTCAACACCAGTCACCAGACTGGATCGGATGCCTGTCACTGGGCAGTTCCCACCGACGCCTTCCAGGCTGATTATCTACGGAAACTCGATGAGGTCGGTGTGGATCCTTGGGTTATCACTTTCCCCCTGCTGGAAGAACGGTTCGGGATTGAAACCTTCCTGGGCCTGCTTTCTTCCACGATCTGCAAGATCAACCAGTTCACCTTCATTTTTCGGAACGAGCGCGGAGAAGTGGTGTTTGCGAAGGATGAAACTCTGGATGGAACCTGCCCCGAGTTCTTGAACCTGAAAGACTACGCGCGCAGGCATGGCGTGACCCTCAAGTCGGGATTGTTCGGACTTGCTCCCCGCAAGGGATTGCCCGAGGTGCCGCGGCGGGCGATCTCCCTGCTTGGGTTCAAGCACCGAGATTACAAGAATATCTGCACCGCTCCGGCTGCGGGTTTTGAGGATCCGAATCTACCGTTTTACATCGACCCGCCCGTTCCGCTTCAACAACAGCACGAGTACTGTCCCGTTCTGGTAACGGACAGATTTGGCCCCGGCATGGTGTCGGATGAGTACGACACCCTGTACATCATCACCAATTGTTCGTTGTACCGGAAGTATGCGAAGGAATGTACCTACCGGCTCGAGGTGTTTGATGCGCGTGGCAAGTTGCACTGCGCCTATCGCACGATTCCTCCGCAGAGCAGCGACGTCTTCTGGCTGAGTGAAATCCTGGCCGAAGCGAAGATCGGCTCCGGCAGCCCGTACTTTACCGTCTGGCAGAAAAGCTACGACACGCTGCTGATCAGCTATCACTTTTTGTATCGCAAACGCGATCATGCCATGAGCTGCGACGACACCTTCGGCGGGACGCTATTAATCGAGCCGCAGATTTGGGACATGACCGGAAACGGTGAGGTTGCGCGCCCTATGCTGCGGGGCAAAAACCTGATTTCGTCAAAGCGCTGAAAGCAAACGCAGCCACGAAGAACTTGGAGCGGCAAATCCGCAGCCAAAACAAACGCCAGGACGCCAAGAACTTAGTCCTTGATTTCTTGGCGTCTTTGCGCCTTGGCGTTAAACCTTAGTTGCGGCTATGCCGCGCCGTGTTCTTCGTGGCTGATTCTGCAATTTGAGGTTGCCTCTACCTGGGGTGGTAACAGGATCGACTGGGGGTTCGTTGCTGCTGCCAGGGGTGGGATATCGTTGAGGAAGTGGTAGCAGACGCCGAAAGTCGCCCGTCCAGTGATAGCAGCGCGCAGCTTGAAGGAGATTACTACGTCTCCCGCGGCGTGCAGCGACACGGTCATCCTTTGGCAATCCTCCGGGATGCGTTGGATGGCCACTGCGAGCGCTTTGTCGCGGTCGATCCAGTGGAACCACCGCTGCGGCAGGTACCGTTCGTCGCTTGGTTCGGTGCCTCGGTAATCGATCCGCCCTGCGGTCAGAAGCGACCATTGTGGGGTGTTCGTGCGGGGAAAATCCGTCTGCCAGACGATATTCCCAATCGCGCCCTCCTGCAGTTTTCCATAGATGCCGACGCCGAAGTCGCAGGTCAAGATGGGGGCGGTGACTGTGAGCGGCAGAGCAAAGGCAATTTCATCTCCCGGTTGCGGCGCGTCGAGAGTATGAGTCAGGATTACCCACGATTTGCATGCAGTGATTTCAGCCCGAGTATTGGCGTTACAGCCATCGGCGTATTGGCTCGCGGCGATGACGCGCGCAGCCAAGGGGAGGTTGGTTGCATAGGCTGACGTGTTGGTCAGCGCAGCTTGCTCTCCGTTCCGCGTCACGAAGCCCGGGGCTCTCAGATGGTGCACTGTGTCATAGACCACGTCGTACAATCCCGCGTTTCGATCAAGCTCAATGACGAAGCGCTGCTGTTGGCTCCGGAATCGCTCCCCAGGGGTAATCCTTAAAGGATCATTGATCTTGGCGTCGGGCTGGCCGGTACAGAGCAATAGCTCGACCGTTTCAAGGGGGGCCATGGAGATCGCAAAATCGAGGCGGGAACGCCAACCATCGGTCTGGTCTGCCGGCGTCACCTGCAGGGGAACAGGCTGCCTGTCCTGCCGAACTAGTCCGAGTTTCTGGGTATGAAAAGTTGGCGGGAGACTGAGTTCTGCCGACAGAGGATACAGGAATCTCCGGATCCCGTGGGTTTCGCGCACCGTGATGCGCCCAACCACGCTCATTGCGCTCTTACCTCCTCGTAGATGGCCGCAATCTTCTCAACCGTGCGTTGGGCCGCGCCCCGGTTGCCTTCGAATACGGAATAAGCGGCCTTGCCCAACACCTCGCGTGCCGCCGGATCCCGCAGCAGCTGAACGAAGGCCTCCGTGAGTTGTTGGACTTGCGAGTTTCTGTCTTCCTCTTCGGCGCAGATCTGCTTAACGCCATTGCGCGCACGAAATTCGTCGATGTCCTGCGGAAAGTTCTCCATCGACGGGCCGATCACGATCGGTTTGGCATACAAGGCGGGTTCCATAATGCTCTGTCCACCGTGGTGGATCAGCGTACCACCCACAAACACCACCGTAGCAAAACGATAGGCGGTTGCGAGTTCACCGAGCGTGTCGAGGATGAGTACCTCCGCGCCTGGTGCCGGTCCGGCACCATTGGAACGGCGCTTGACGCTGAATCCCGAGCGCGAGGCCAAAGCAGCCACGGCCTCAAAACGCTCGGGATGACGTGGCGCCACGAGAAGCCGTGTTTGTTCGAGTCCCGGAGCCTGCCGCACCTTGCTGAGAACCTCGAGCAGGGTTTGTTCTTCACCCGAATGTGTGCTGCCGGCGACTATCAGGGAGCCGTTGTCCGAATGGAGACTGAATGCCTGCTGAAGCTCCTGTGCCTGAGCTTCGGTTATGTCCTTTTCAACCAGTTCGCGGTCGTATTTGATGTTGCCCGTAACCATGATCCGGTCCGGGGACGCGCCCATGTACCGGATCCGCTCGGCGTCCTCCTCTGATTTCATCATCAAAACTTTGTAGTTCTGGAAGACGCGCCGCAGAACGGGTCGGGCCCAGCGGTAGTATCGAAATGAAGCGGCTGAGATGCGGCCATTGACGAGAATTACCGGGATATCCCGCCGGCTGGCCTGATGCAGGACATTGGGCCAGATCTCGGTGTCGATGATGACCATCATTGAAGGCCGAATCCAGTCCAGCACTCGGTTGGCAACCGACGCCAGGTCGATGGGGAAGTAAAAAGAGTTACCCTCGCCATATTTCGCGAAGCGCTGCCTGGCAATGAGCTGCCCCGTGTTCGTGATGGTCGAGAAAACAAAGCGTGCGTCCGGGAATCGTTGATGAAGCACGTGGACCAGCGGCTGGGCGCTGAGCGTTTCTCCAACCGAGCAGGAATGGAACCAGATGGTCGGACGGCCGTCGAAGCGCAGGCTCTCGGGAAGGCGACCGAAGCGCTGGCGCACGCCTGGAGGGTACTTCCGATAACGCCAGGCCTTGGCCAGCAAGATCGGAAGCAGAAAGACGCCCCAGACCATCATGAGGATGCTGTACAAGAGATACATGAGCTCCAAAAACCAAGGCTGTGCCTCGAATTACGCGAATAACAAGGATCCAATGCCAGCCTGCCGGTCACCGGCATTTATTATTAATTCGTGATATTCGTGTTATTCGTGGCTAGGTTCTTTAAGTCACCATCCTAATTTCCCAAGAGCGCGATCACGCGCTGCAAATCGGCCTCAGTGTCAACCCCGACGGTATCATGCGGCGTCTCGGCAACCAGGATGGGGATCCCATTCTGCAGAAAGCGCAGCTGCTCGAGCTTCTCCGCCAGCTCGAGCGAGGACTGAGGCAGCCGATGAAATAATGCCAGGGCGGTCCTGGTGTATGCGTAGAGGCCAATGTGCTTGTAATATCGGATTCCGCCGCTCCCGTCGCGGTCGAATGGGATGGGGAAGCGCGAAAAATAGAGGGCGCGCTCACGCGCGTCCGTTACCACCTTGACATTGTTCGGATCCCGGGCGGCCGCGTCGTCGATGGCAACTCTGAGGGTCGCTATTTCGATGTCTCCCGCCAGAATTGGCCGCAGCAGCAGCTCAAGATGATCTGGGCGCAGCGTCGGTTCGTCCCCCTGGATATTCACGTAAACATCCCCATCGGTTCTCTCCATCACTTCGTGCAGGCGGTCGCTTCCTGATGGGTGTCTGCCGGTCATGGTTACCGGAATGTCATGGCCATGACAGTATCGCTGCACCTCCTCGCTGTCGGTGGCCACGAGCAGGTCGTCCAGCAAGGGGGATCGCTTGGCGCTTTCGTAAACCCAGTGCACCATCGCCTTTCCCGCGATGTTGCGCAGGACCTTGCCGGGCAATCGCTTGGAATCGAGCCGCGCGGGGATCACGCCCAGGACCTTTTGAGAGTCTCGCATGCTTTTTCCTGCGCCGTCCAACGCTTGATGCCTTTAAAAACCCTCTATTATCCCACTACTCGGCCCGGACCGAAGCGAAAAGTGCACGATCACTGCTGGGGCTTTGGAGGAGTCTTGGTTGGCCGCCGGTTGGAGGGATGCGGTGCCGGCGGTCCGCGTCGTTTCATCGAACGGTAGACGTTCTTTCCCAGCTTTATGTTTTTGAAGCCTCTTTTGTCGGACATGCTCATCCTCGTTATTATTTCGGATCTTGGATCGTTGATGGATGGTTCTTCCAGAGACAACGTCCAGCTATCAGCGGAAGGAGATGAAATCCAAAATCCGCAAAGCAAAATTCAAATTTGGGCAAAACACGCAATCCCAAATTCAAAATGCGCTCAGTTCCTGCCGAGGGTAAGGCAGCGTGCCGGGTCCGTGACAGCGCCGATTTTAGCGGCGACGCCGGCTTTCCTGACAATGTCCTGGTGGGTGACGAAACGGATGTCGAGCAGACTCCTTCGCTTGTGGCCGGTTCGCAGATAGTTCATTTCTGCCAAGGCCAGGCTCCATCCTTCGAGCCACAACTCCAGCTCGTGCTTTAAGGCCGGCGGGCCGTCGAAATGAATGATGATGTCGATATCGGCATCCGGACCGGCGGTTCCGTTTTTCGTGCTGCCGATGACATAAACAGCTTTGACTCCAAACCGCTCTGCATCCAACTCTGCTGCTATTTTCTGGGCCATACGGATGCGCCAGCGCGAATTGTCGCCGTGCAGTCGGGAGGCAGGCTCGGCTTGCGGTGCCGGCAGGATCTCGATTTCGCCGGGCAGGGCGAGGATGCCTACCGCCTCCTCCTGATCCGCATTCATGAGCACGCGGAGGACACGTCCGCCTGTGGTGCGAGGCACGTCGATGACACGGACCGTGGGAGCAAGAACGGCAAACTCCGGCAACAGAATGGGCAAAATGTTTGGAGAATTTTTCAGGAAGGACTCCTGGAAAATCGTGCCGGCATCATCGGGATAGAGTGGAAGATATCGGATGCCGGATTCAACCAGATCCTGAAAAAAGTGGGTGCCGAATGAGAGGTCGGGGGCGTATCCCCCGGTCTTGCGCGCCATCTCGATCAGGATCGCAGTGTTGTTGATGTCGGAGTAAGTGACGCTGACACCGAGCTTGATATCTCCGCGGCTGCCCCAGCGCCCAGGACCCATGAGGATGAATCGGCGTTTAGGAAGGATCTTATTCAAGTGGCTCACCGCGCGCCCGACGGCCTGAAGGTCGGCCAGGCTCGTGAGCTCGCCGTAGCCGTCAGGATCCACATACACGATGTGCGTAATATCGGCTGTCTTGCCGTTCGAAACGTAGCGATTGGCCGAGAAAATAATCTGGGATTCCGGTAGGTCTCTCGGGATGGGAGCGGGCACGCTCTCGAGCGAATAGCTCTGTGGCCGGCACTGAAGGAGGTAGAAGTGCTTGCCGTCGCAGGCGAACTCGATGTCGACCGGCGTGCGCATGGTATTGCGCAGCAGCGCGAAAAGGCTCCTCATCTGGTTTAGGAATGGGGTCCGCGTAACCAGGCCCTCGAATGTAAACACCACATCGTCTCCTCCGAAGTCGAGGTTGAACACGTTGGGAGCGCGCATGCGGTTGTCTTCGAAGATGGAAATGAGGTTGGCTATCGCCGGGTATTCAGGTCCTACATCAGCCAGAAGAGCACTCAGCTCCATCGTCCGGAAAGCATTCCCTTCGAGATCGATCACATCGATTTTCTTCGGAGCGTAGCGCAGGGTTTCTTCGGGAGTTACGTTGACGCGCAGGTTGGGCTGCCCAGGAGCGATCAGGATCGGATAATCGTCGGCCAAGCGATCGACGGCACGGGTGCCGAGGCCCGGCACGAGGCGCAGCAGGCCGTCCTCTCGTTTGATCCGCGGCGACCACCGGAATTCGTTGTTGGAGAATCCAACTCCCGAAAAGGCAGGGAAGAAGTAACGCCCAACTCTGGTGCCGACCACCTGTTGGATCATGATCCCCATCTCTTCGTGCTGGTCGAGCAAGCCCCTTTCAGCGCGGTACTGAATCGGATCCGGGCTGAAGATGGAGGCATAGACCTCGGCCAGGGCGTCGAGGAGCGCTGCCAGCCGGCTCGACTTGTCGCCCTGGTTGGCCAGAAACAGGCTCTTGTACTTTCCCGAGAACGCCGCACCCGTGCGATCCTCGAGCAGGCTCGAGCTCCTGACGATCAAGGGATTGTCGCCGAAATCATCGAGTGCGGTCGAGATGCCCTGCAAGATGTCCGGTGGAAAGCGCGAACTTTTGAAGACCTGAAGAATGTGCGGATATTCCTCGCGGATCTGGTCGATGTCGAGATATTTCCAGTTGTAGACGTCGTCGAGGTTATTGTAGGAGAGAAAATGTAAGAGCATGTCCGAGGGGAGGTACCACGTCTTCGGAATGCGGATTTCGGTCAGCAGCTCGGAGTAGTCCTTCGCTCCCCTGAGGATGTGGGAGGCCAGAAACAATCCGCTGGTCTTGCCGCCCAACTTGCCATGGCTCTTCGGCACCAGGATGGTATGTTTGAAAATGTCGAAAAAATCCTCAACTTCAAGGTATTTGCGCGACGTTTCGATGAAGTCGAGGTGATCTGTGAGCAACCGTCGCACCAGGGAGGTTTTCAGGCCGGCTTGCGTTGCAATCGACAGCTCGCGTGCACTGATGCCGGTTTGTTCATAGCGCTCCATGGCGTTCGCGATTTCCATGAGCGAGGTATCGGCGGCTTCGAGGGCCTGAAGGAGGAAGTTGACCCGATCTTCCTTGATCCAGACCTGGATCAAGGAAAGCAGTTCCGGTTCCGCGAGATAATGCCCTGCGACGAGAAATGTTTCTTCCGTGATCGTGTCGATGTCCTTTGCTTCCGTCTTCTGCAAGGGCCGGTTTTCGTCGTAGGACGTCTCTTCCTGTTCGTGGCTGCCCGTTAATGTTCGGAGCAAGTCCTTCGCCTCGGTGATACCGTTGACAGACAGATAATTGAGCATCTTCCGCGAGATCTGTTTGAACAGGTTCAGGTCTGTTGTCTTCAGGAGGTCAAGGATGACGCGCCAATCCTGCCTGGCGACGCCGGCTGTTGGAGAGTTCCATTGCCTGACTTGTCCGGCAATCCCCCGATCGCGCTGTACCACGGCCTGGCCGACCCGATCCGCGATCGTCTGAAGGAGCTGGCGTTCCGCCTTGAGAAACGGCCCTTCGTCCGCCATCGGCAGTTGCCGGGTGTAAACCACGGTGATGCTGCCAACCTCCTCCCCCTGAACCAAGATGGGCGCCCTTTGCACCCACCGGGTCTCATAAAAACCGGGCATGCAAAAGGTTCCGTTTTGGAAGATGATTCTTGCCTGACAGTATTGGGGATGCTGCCAGCCGGCGGGGATTGCTTCGGTGATCAAACGGAGCCGTTCGTTAAAGGGCTTGTCCGATTGAAGAATCTCATCAATCGAATAGATGGACCTCAGTTCCTTAGCGCGCTCTTGCAGCACGCTCATCACCTTGTCCAGAGGAGTGGCAAGATCGTTTTTTGGTTCCTGCTCTGTTTCCGCCATTGTAGTCAGGAGTCAGGATCTGAAGCTCACGCGTTTAATAATCAGTCCATAGGCAGGTTGACACTTGGCGATATCAAAAAGAAAGACGAACAATATATATCGGTCGGGATCGGTATCGGGATCGCAATCGCAGTCGCAGTCGCAATCGGTTGCATGGGTCTGCAAAAGCCGATAGCGACTGCGATTGCGACCCCGATACCGATGATCGCCGCCCAAAGCAAAGATGACCTCCGTCCAGATCCTCATTATTTGATCAAGTGTCTACCTATTTCTGAACCGACTAGTAACTTGCGCGGCCGGGTGTATTGTTCAGACCCAGCCGCGGTCTTTGCAGGCCTGAGCCACGCGACTGACCGCGATGACGTAGGCCGCATCCCTCATATAGAGTTTGCGTTTTTTTGCCAGCTCGTAAACCGAATGGAAGGCGGAAGTCATTTTGACATCGAGCTTGCTCAAGACTTCATCTTTCTCCCAAAAGAAGTTCATGTTGCTTTGTACCTGTTCGAAGTAGCTGCAAGTGACGCCGCCGGCGTTGGCCAGGAAATCGGGGATCATGAAGGTCCCGCGCTCCTTCAGAACGGCATCGGCTTCGGGGGTGGTCGGTCCATTGGCTCCCTCGGCGACGACCCTGACCTTGGGCTGGATCTTGCCGACATTTTCGCCGGTGATCTGGTTTTCCAATGCGGCTGGGATCAGGATGTCTACGTTCTGCTCCAGCCAGGCGCCTCCGGGAAGCACTTCGTAGCCCAGCTTTCTCGCTTTGTCCTTGTCAATGCCGCCGAACCGGTCGGTGATGGCCAGCAAGGCATCAATATCGATGCCCGTACCAAGCATGAAGGCGTATGAGGTCTGGTCATTCTGATCCCAGCAGGAGACACAGATCACCCTGCCGCCCAGCTGTTGGTAAAGCCGAATGGCAAACTGCGACACGTTGCCAAAGCCCTGGGCACTCGCGGTCGTATGTTTGACATCGATGCCGAGTTCACTCAACGCCTCTCTCAATGTGTAGACGACACCATAGCCGGTGGCCTCCGTACGGCCGAGCGAGCCGCCCATTCCTACGGGCTTCCCGGTGATAAAACCGGGATATCTACCACCATGGATGGTTTCAAACTCATCCAGGATCCAGAGCATATGCTGAGCGTTGGTCATTACGTCCGGAGCCGGAACGTCTGAGAGCGGTCCCACATTCCTCGCGATCTGCCGGACCCATCCCCGGCAAATTGCCTCCTGCTCCCGCTGGCTCAGATTGTGCGGATCGCAAATGACCCCACCCTTGGCGCCCCCGAGAGGGATATCGACTACGGCGCACTTCCAGGTCATCCACATGGACAGAGCGCGGACCGTGTCGATTGTTTCCTGCGGGTGGAAGCGGATGCCGCCCTTCGAGGGTCCGCGGGCATCGTTGTGCTGTACGCGGAAGCCACGAAAAACCTTGACGCTGCCATCATCCATGCGGACTGGAATGTTGAAGTGATACTCACGCATGGGATTGCGCAGCAGCTCTCTGGTGGCGCTATCGAGGTTGAGTTTTTCGGCCACCTGGTCGAACTGCGTCTGTGCCATCTGAAACGCACTGAAAGATCTGTCGCTCATTCTGTTCTCCACGAGAATTCAGGTCCGGGGGAGTGCCCAATAAAGAGAATAAGATGTCGGCAGGACCTCGACTTGCAACCGGCATTAAAAGACTCTAAAACGCCAAGAAATCGGTGATTCGAGATTCGAGATTTTAGAATTTCGAATCTCGAATCTCGAATCTCGAATCTCGAATTTAAGTGCGGTGTGAGTTACTGAGCTTCGAGAGCTTTTTTGGCTGCCCTTGGCTTTCGGGCCGCAGGTCCCCGGCGTTTGGCCGTCGAAGCAGATCCGGCTGTCTTCCTGCGCTTGGGTCTTTCTTCGGGAGTGGCAGCCGGTAGCTCTTGAGTTGGCTCCTCGACACGGTCTTCGAGCACGATTTTGGTGGTTGCCTCGGTTGGTGGCTCCGGGATCGATGGCATATCGGCGATAGCGGGTTCCATCTCCTGAACTGGCGCTTCTGTGGGCACGAACTCCGCGACCTCGACGAGGGATTTTGGTTGAGCAACCTGCGGGAATTGGTCGCCAAGATAGATGCGGAGGATTCCCTGACGATTCCGCTCTATCCTGAGCAGGCCCTCGCGCTGCGTCAGGCGCACCAGGTCGTGAATGCTCGAGATGCCATAACGGCGCTCGTCAAACGACGAATCAGCCGACCTGAGGAAGTGCTTGAAGCTGCGCAAGTACATCGGCCAGTGCGACTTGGTTCCCATCTGTTCAAGAATCTGGCGCACGGCAGAGACTGCTCCTGCAGCATGTGCCGGCGCAGCCGTCGGCTCCTTGGAAGCCTGAGGTTCAGAATTACTGGGGGGCGGCGGCTCCGATTTCCGCGGGTGCGGGTGAGCCGATTCCGTGGCCGCCTGGGGCGCTGATTCCTCCGCAACCTCATGAGTAGCGGCAGGGACAGACGCGGCCGGCGCCGGAGCGCTTTCCCCATCTTGAAGTTCAACCAACAGGCTGCGATCTACCTGTTTGAGTTTGACGAAACCCGCATTCGCCATCTTTTGAATGAACTCTCGGAAGGAGTGAGCGCCGTAGTCACGCTCGGAAAATGTCGAATCAAGCTGCAGCAACGTGCTCTTCAGCAATCCGAGCTGTGGCGAAACCTCCCGGTCAGCCAAGATTTCGAGGGCTCGACGCAAGGGGAGTAAGGCGTCGCGCAACTGTGCATTGCTCACGGCCGGGGCCCTCCCCGCGGCCTTGCGGACGACCGGCTGAATTCCGATCAGGTTTTCGTAGGCGATGAACTCGTGGCAGTTTTTCTGAAGAATACTGCTGGTAAAGGAACGCCCTCCCACTACAAAAACCATCTTGTCATACTGCTTGAGCTTTTCCACGAGCGCAATGAAGTCACTATCACCGCCGACAATCACGAACGTGTTGATGTGGCTTCTCGTGAACGCCATTTCGAGGGCGTCCAGTGCCAGAGTGATATCGGCGCCGTTCTTGTCGCCGCCCGGCGTCAGGTTGCGCTGAACCATTTGAACGGCATGTTGGGTCATGGCGCGGCTGTAATCGGCAGCATGCTTCCAGTCGCCATAGGCGATTTTTGTCACCACCTCGCCGCGTTCCTTGATCGCTTCCAAGACCGTTCCGATATCGAAGTGTCTCGAAAGCGTTTTCTTGACCCCAATTTCGATGTTGTCAAAATCGATGAAGACGGCAATTTTTAATCGTTCCTCGCTCAATTTATCTACCTCAAAGAGCCTCGGTTACCTGTATGAGGGCATCGTCCGATGTTTGATCATCTCCCGGCCACTTTTCCCTCTACGGTTACCATGCACTAAGCGAATCGCCCGCCGGCCCAGGGCGATCTTGCTCGGGTAATCTGAGGGCATTTACAAAGAGAACACCCTCGCCTTTTCCCAGATATAACTATTCAGTATACCAGATTCATGCCGATGATGATCGGGGTTTATCCGTACAGGCAAGGCAACGGCAAAGTCTGCCAGGCTGCTCGGGATCGGCATCGCCTTCGGCTCTTGACCCTGACCATGGTGGTAGTTTGCGGTTAGGAACCGATAGCCGTGGTATTGCGATCCCGATTCCGATGTCCGGGTGCCAAGGGCCATCCAGAAGTTTCTTTATTATACAGCAGCGCCATTAGCAATATCCCCTTCGCGGTTCGCGCCCGACTTTGCCTGAGCCCTGTCCGCATAGGTCTGCTGCTTCAAGTTCTTGATTGCCCTGCGCGCAAGCGAGAGGAGATGGTCTCCCGGTGTGTGAAATGAGATCCTGCAACTCAGCCGGTCTCGCCCGGGCCGTCTAATACTTCACGGACCTTTCGAAGTAGCTCTGCGGGGGAAAACGGTTTCCAGATAAATGAACTCACGCTTTCGAGGACGCCGTGGTTGACGACGGCATATTTGGTGTATGCGGACATGTACAGAACGTGAATCTCGGGTTTGAGCGGCAGAAGTCTTCGGACAAATTCGCCGCCGTTCATGCCAGGCATGACAATGTCTGTCAGGACAAGGTCGATCCCGCCGACATGCTCCCCCGCAATCTGTAAAGCCTCTTCGCCGCTGTCAGCGCAGAGGACCTTGTAGCCCTCCCCTTGGAGAATATTGGCTACCAGGTTGAGTACCGCAGGCTCGTCCTCAACGACCATGATCGTTTGGGAATTGCTGCTTGAAACAGCCATTTATCCTCCCGCGCAAGAAGTCGAAGTAGGCCGGCTGATTTGAGCCAGGCTTCTGACTACCCCTGCATTTCGTTGTCCTCTACTTGGACCATTCGCTTCCAGCGACCGTTTATTGAGATGATTGTAACATGGTTCCGTGATGATTCCACAATTCAGACCCTGGGAAAAAGCATGGCCAGGAATAATACGAATAACACGAATGCGGAGGTGGAAATTCCGACGAGCAGGAATGGGACAGAGAAACACAAAGCGCAATCTCCGCGTCTGCCTGGATCCCATTCATGTTATTCGTGGCCGCTTTTTTTCTTGCAGTGTCTGAATCGAAGTTGTCGATTGTCGATTCAGCCGTGACGGGCGACTTTTCCCCTTGCTGAAACTCCTCCTTGTTGCTGGAGTTATTTCGAAATAATTCTGTATGATAATCTTATTTTTCGCACTGACGA
>Ga0187878_1002657_pt1 | contig 15604 bp, 15 predicted proteins | sample June2016WEW_17_1_FD_132979 | JGI IMG/M metagenome (GOLD analysis project Ga0187878, IMG submission 132979) | Peatland microbial communities from SPRUCE experiment site at the Marcell Experimental Forest, Minnesota, USA - June2016WEW_17_150 | ecosystem: Environmental > Terrestrial > Soil >...
ACGGTGAGGGGACCAATCCGGATGAAATGGGATGGCATTATGGGAGAACGGAAACTGGTGATCGAAACGCCGGCAGAGGCAGCAGGGGAGATCACGCTCGATAAACGTGAAGATGTAACTCTGAAGCGTTTAAGGGGTGTTGGGCCGCTGGGACGGTCACGCTATCAGCTCCCCGCCGGCGAAAGGGTGACTTTGAATTTGAAATTTACCTGATTTCAATAGGCGCATTTTCGCGCTTCATCCGCGAACGCCTTCAACAACTCCACGTCAGCATCGAAGAAATGGTCTGAGGGACAGAGGATGTAGCCTCCGTTCCGGCCGGCTTCGCTAAAGCATTTTCGGACGGCCTTCCGCGTCTCTTCAACGGTGCAATCCTTAAAATAATGGAACTGATCGAATCCGCCGATCATACACACCTTTTTCCCAATCCGCTCTTTTGCTTCTGCAAGCACTGTGTCGCCTCCCATCGAAGAGGGAGTAAACGTCTCCATGGCATCGGGCTTCATATCCGCGAGTCGCTCGAGGAAGGGCATCATACCACCGCACGTATGGTAGACAACGCGTTGGCCTGCCTCATGAGCGAGGTCAATCAAGGGGACATCATACGGTGCAACGAACTGATCGAAGATCTCGGGCGAGATCACCGTTGACGACGCATCACCCCCGCCAAGCTCGATGACATCATACTTCGCTCCCTTCAGCGATTGAACGAAGACCTTCTTCCTCTCCAGCATGATTTTCATGAAGGCGTGTACCCACTCGGGATCCTCAAACGAAGCCATAATAAGGTCCTCGATCCCATACAGCACGGATGCGTCTTGCCAGCAGCCTGGCTGTCCATAGACATCGAAGGAGTTGACGAAGCCCCGGATCATTCCACGCTCACCATATTTCTCAGCCTGGCGATTCACCTCCGCCACATCGCACGCTGGCTTCACGGCATATTCAGCAATGATGTCGATATCCGATTTTTCCTTGACCAGCCGTTCGCTGACCCAGGAGGTATGCTCGTTGCTCTGAAGGACTGTCGTGAGTGTTTTCTTCGGCGTGATAAACTTATAACGAACAGTCTCGTAGCGTGGATCTGGGACAGCTTCGTGCTCAACGCGCCAGCTTTCGGAAACGATTCTGTGTGGTTCGAGAAATCCCGGCGTATGGTTCGGATCGTAATACTCTCCGTTTGCTTTGTTCGGTTTGTAAACCAACACCCAGTGAATTGGATCGAGACCAATTGAATCGAAGAATTCGTCGTTCGAGATGCCGTTCATATACTTCTTCAGAAAGAATGGCATCACGTGGTGCGTCGTGACCGGTAGCCGGTCAGCTTTCTGGCGTGTGAGCGCCGCAATGAATCGTTGTTTCGCAGTCAATCTTCCGTCCTACGGTCTTTCAATCAGCCTTTGTTGCGTCTAAGCGTCTGTGCGTGATTTGCTTTGTCAGAAGCGCTCTATTCGAGTTCCGGTACTCTCTTGATGTTCGGGTCGGAAAACACATCAAGCTCATCGATGCTTGTCGACGAAAACTCCGAGACAATTGCTCCTTGGTCGCCCGCCTGAAACCAATGCAACGTATCAGGTTTTATGGTGTATTGGTCACCCGGCCTCATCACGATTTCCCGCCATACCGACAGGTGCTTCCGGTACTTATCAGGAACCACAGCCTTTGGATTCGGCGTCGCCACCCCCTCAATGTAGAGGTAGACTTCACCCCAACGGCATCGGAAGGTTTCCTGCTTTCCCGGATTGTTTTCGTTCACGCGGGGATGACGGTGTTGGGGACACATTTGTCGGGGGAAGAGAATCAGCTCCTTCGCACAATACCTGTCGTTGTTCTCGTAGAGGACAATCTCAAGGCCGACATTCCTGATGTCGTTCAAACCGAAGTCGGCAACTTCAATTGACTTTTGTTCCTGTTCGGAGATGGCGATGTCCACCTTGGAGAGGAATTCGGCGGCTTCGGCCTGCAATTGTTCTACTTCTTCACGTCTCATGACCTTCCTATCCTCCATCAATCATACTGAAGATAGTCAATATTCGTGCTTGTCTCAACCTGGTGATGATCCCGCGGGTTGATTCGCGCTCATCAGGAGTGTCGTGATCTCCTCGCGCCCCGGGGCTGAAGGTTGCGCACCGAGTTTTGTTACAGATAAAGCAGCAGCGGCGCTGGCAAACCGAACTGCATCCTGCAACGATAATCGTTCTCCGAGCGCAACCGCGAGCGCGCCGCTGAACACATCTCCGGCCGCTGTGCTATCGACTGCCTCCACTTTGAACGGCGGAACAAACTTCCCGCCATCTCCATCGCTGAGATACGCGCCGCGGGCTCCCAGAGTGATAACGACGGCGGGAATGCCCTGGCTGTGCAGCTTCGACGCTGCGGCTGCAACGCTCGTGTCATCCTCGATATGAATCCCCGTCAGCAGTTCAACCTCATTCTCATTTGGGGCGATGAGGGAGATCTGTTTCAGGAAATTCGGATCGAGTTGTCGGGCTGGAGCGGGATTGAGGAGGACGCGGACACAAGCCTTCGAAGCAATGCGTACAGCAGCTTCGACAGTGGTGAGCGGTATTTCGAGTTGCAGGAGGAGCACGTCGGCGGACGCGATGAGTTCGCTTGCTTTCTCGACGTCTGCAGGAAGGAGCTCGTTGTTCGCTCCGGAAGCGACGCCGATACAGTTCTCGCCGTTCTGGTCGACAAAAATCAGTCCGATTCCGGACGCAGTTGCCGGCACGACATCGACAAATCGTATGTCGAGGCCGTCATTCTTGAAGCTATCGACGGCTTGCGCGCCAAAGTGGTCGTTGCCGACCTTTGCAAGGAACGTGACGTCTCCGCCGGCTCTCGACGCTGCTACGGCTTGATTGGCGCCCTTGCCTCCTGCAGCCATCGAGAATGTTCCACCGATAATCGTTTCCCCGGGACGGGGCAGGCGCGGGAGCTTTACCACCAGGTCGGTGTTCGAGCTGCCAACGACAACGATCTTCGGCTTCATTCTCTCTCCGTTGCCGGTTCCGGCTCTTCCCTTCTTCGGAAACAATCCTTGAGGTCACAGATGTTGCACTGGAAAGCGCCACGCTTAACGTCCGGTCCAAGCCCGATGATGCCGCTCAGTGACTTGATCGGAACCATCAACGCGCTCTCAGTCAACGTGATACCGCAGAATCTTTCAGGGAGGAGTGAAAAGAGCTTGTGCTGTTCGGAGACCGGCCAGTCACAATACCCGGGGCTGTACCGATTGGTCATCTTCCAACCGCTGGATGCCACATGTCCGGCGATCTGCTTCTCCAGCCAGACCGACGCCTGCTCTACGTATTCTGACGCGATGGCATCGACGATATATCCTCGCATCATGTCCCCCTCTGCCATCAGCTTTCCCGACCATTGTTCAAGCCGCGGGCCTGCCGTTGAGACGAAAAGTGCCAGAGAGGTGGATCGTTTTAGCTGGCTGGTGATGATGGGGCCGGTCGCAAACAGCAATTCGTCGAAGGACACCGAATCATCGGCAAGAGTGATTGATCCGGCAGGAAGGATCCCGTAGCCGCACTGAAGAGCAATGTGTGAGGGGATGAGTGGAAGGATCTCGTCGATGAGCTCCCCGATCATGTCGGGGGCTTCACCATCACGATACCCGAGATCTGATTCTACAAGCGCCCGGTCTACTCCCATGTCACGGAATGAGGGGGTAAATGTGGCAACATCGAGCACTATGGATGAAGGCATTCCTAGTTTGTCGCGCACCGGCTATTCAGAAACTCGACCGCCCCCTGCGGATCGGCTGAATATCCGTCGGCGCCAATTTTCTGGGCGAACTCCTCCGTGACAGGAGCTCCACCAATGATGACTTTGATATTCGGGTGTTTCGTTCTGACGTGCTTGACGGTCGATTCCATGTTCACCATCGTTGTCGTCAGCAGTGCGCTCAGGCCGATGACGCAGCCGGGGTGCTCGTCAGCCGCTTTCAGGAACTTTTCGGGGGAGACGTCCGTGCCGAGGTCGATGACTTCCCAACCTGCGCCTTCGATGACCATTGACACAAGCTTCTTGCCGATGTCATGGAGGTCGCCGAGGACTGTTCCCATGACGATGGTGCCTTTGTGCTTCAACGCATCTGTCTTGAAGAAGGGCTTGAGGTGTTCCATGGCAGCGGCCATTGCTTTGGCAGCCATCAGAACATCCGGAACGAAGATTTCCTTGTTCCGAAAGCGCACACCGACGCGTTGCATGCCGATGATGAGACCGTTGGAAAGTATGTCCTGAGGCGGAATACCCGCTTCAACCGCCTTTCGGGCGAACTCATCTGCTCCATCCTGTCCTTTGAGATCTGGCGGGTAAGGAGATTTGCTGTTGACTTTTCCGCGCTCGACACAGCGGGTGAGAGATTCGAGGATCTCGTTCATCGTTCGTCCCTGGAATGTTAAGAATGACTGGTGGATTGCCGCCGACCGTTCGGTGAGTCGGATCATGGCATTGCTGAAGTATACACGATTGATTGAAGAAACTCAAGCATCCAAATCTGATTTTATAGCTAATTATCCTTTGGTTCATATGTGAAACCGGCTGGACGGAGCAGGAATTGGATTTCTGACTTGAAATGTCCACGGACCAACTCGCGATCGGAGGTCAATCGTGCTCTCTGCGATAGACATCCGTCATTGTTATTCTTGAAAAAGTTTGACTATGCGTGCCGATCTTGCTACTTTCCACGCACCGCAGATGCTTCTGACACAAAGGGATGTTGCCATCTCAATTGAATTCAACCAAGACCCATATCGTCATCAATCCATTCTCTTCTGGCAGGAAAACGGCCCGCCGCCAGTCGAAGATCATTGACGAGATTACCCGACGATTGGGAAGCACTCCGTCTGTCCACGTGACTTCGAAGCCTCTCGACGCGACAGAAATGACGCGGGCAGCTATCAAGCAGGGCGCACAACTCGTGATTGTCGTCGGCGGGGACGGAACGGTACATGAAGTCGTGAACGGCTTCGCGGAACAGGGAGCTCTTCTGAATCCATCCTGCCAGCTCGGCATCATTGGAAGCGGCACGGCACAGGATGTGATCCGCAGTTTCGGCTTGCCAAAGCATATCGATGAACAAATCGGCGTGGCATGCGGGGATAGGAGTCGTCCGGTTGACATTGGGAAAGTGAGAGTGGTCGACCCCGAGGGGACGGTGCGTGAACATTTCTTTCTCAATGAATGCCAGCAAGGTATCGCAGCTGTTGTGGTCCAACGCTTTCAGGCGCACCATAAATGGCTTGGCGGCTTTCTCGGTTTCGGTCTTACAGCAATTTCCACTGCAGCTCGTCACCGTGAACAGGTGATGACTGTGGAGATTGACGGAAAAGAGGTCGTCTCCGATTCGTTCCTCGGTGTCGTCGTGTCGAACGGCGGATATGCCGGAGGGGGGATGAATTTCGCACCCGGCGCCAAGGTGGATGACGGACTGTTCGACATCGTCCTCATCCACAAGCAGAGCATCCCTTCGCGACTGATCAATTTCCCGCGTATCTACTTTGGCACTCATATCAATCTGTCATGGATAAGCCATTTTCGCGGCCGTAGCGTCTCCGTTTCATCCAATGAGAGAGTCCCGGTCGAGTCTGACGGTGAATTCCTGGGATATCTCCCTTGCTCCATCAACGTAGTTCCCCGGGCTCTCCAGCTAAAATCCCCCCGCTAGGCGATCCTCTCTTTCAGCTCATCTGCAAGCTGGTCGAACTGGCACTGCTCGATTCTACATTGCGTTGACCTCATGCAGGTAATTTGTACAATTTGCACAAGCCGTGGTGCACCGCCAGCCATCGCTTTGGATGCGCCACTCAGTAATTCTTTGAATGGCAACCAGTTGCCGCCGCCGCGCCGTCCGCCCCCGAGGCTCCGATTCTGGTACTGTTCGTGAGGCCTTTCTGATGGGAAAGACATTACACCTTCTTTCATTCATTTTTGATACTATCGCTGGCGGTGTTGGGGCAACGCCAGATTGATATAGAGGAAGGTCCCGACTGCGCAAACGTTGAGGTTTGTGGGGGGGAGTACGCAGTCGGGATTTCTTTTTCTCCCGTTCGCATCTTCCGCTTTTGCTCTCACGCCGCTGCTCGAATTCTGGACCCAAACCAATGAACGCGTCGACTTTTCATCTGTGGAACGCTATCACGGAAGCTCAACTTCATTGCAGCCGCTGCTCTGTGTATCTGTAGGAACGCGGGAGTTGAATTCTGTGAGACCTTCTATTATCTTGGTATCAAGAACCCCGATATCGAAGCAATACCTGGCCAATCTGTTTTATGACAAAAGTACTTGTAATCGATGATGAGATGGCAATCCGGGAATTCATTGCCGTCACGCTTAAGAAATCCGGATATGAGGTGTTCAAGGCTTCGAACGGAGCTGAAGGGCTGGAGCTTGCACGCAAGCAGTTACCGGGCCTGATCATTTGTGACGTTCGTATGGTGCTTGTCGATGGATATGAAGTGCTATCGGCCATCCGTAATAATCCTTCCACCGCCTCCATACCGTTCATCCTTGTCACATCGATGGCGAGCGTGGAGCGCATGAGGGAAGGGATGGAACTCGGCGCGGATGATTTTCTGCCGAAACCCTTTACTCCAGCCCAGCTGATGGCAGCAGTCAATGCAAGGCTTGAAAAACACCGTTTGTTGATCCAGGAAGCGGAATCGAAGCTGGAGCTGCTGCGCCAGCATTTGAGCACGGCCCTCCCTCACGAGCTGCGAACGCCTCTCAATGGAATACTGGGGTACGCGGATATTCTGCGGAAGCAATCCTCCGATCTCGAACCGCGCGAAGTCTCCCAGATGGCAGAACGGATCTACAAGAATGGTAAACGGCTTAATCGTCTTGTTGAGAATTTCTTGATCTACGCACAGATCGAGATCGTCAAGATGGATTATCAGAAAATTGAGCAGCTGAGGAAAAACAGAACTGTCGATGCTCAGAAGATCGTCGATACTGTGGCATCTCAGCGCGCGTACGAGGCTGAGCGGGCTGGCGACCTGACACTCAAGCTGGCCGAAGGAACCGTTGCGATGTCATCGGAGTATTTCTCGAAGACATTCGAAGAACTCTTTGACAATGCAATCCGGTATTCGAAAAAAGGATCGGCGCTCATCGTCGAAACGGAAATGAACGGGGGTGAATTAATACTCCGGATCAGCGATCACGGTCGTGGGATGACCGCCGAACAACTTCACAACATCGGCGCATATATGCAGTTCGAGCGCAAAGTGTATGAGCAGCAGGGCTCTGGCCTGGGGCTGACAGTTGCGAAGAGGCTCACCGAGATTCATGGTGGATTCCTCAAACTCGAGAGCGAGTACGGAACGGGGACAACGGTCACGGTCACACTCCCGGCTGCGCGCGAAGATGAAGCTCCGGTCTCGGAAGGACAATCCCCGGTCAGCTGATTTCAGACTTTCCTGGCGAACTCAGTTCGCCGGTCCGTCGACTCATAAAGGCAATTCGAGAACGCATGACATGTGAAGAGGTTAGAGGGGAAAGGAAGTATGGTTTCGCATTGAGCCAGCACGTAATGAGAAGAGGTAGGTAGTGGCAGACAAGAAGCGACCGCCTGGCAGGGTCGAAGATCACACGCAACACAATACCACGGCGGGCCACATGTCTCCGCGCCCCGGCAATCGGGCACAGCACCAACCACAAATCCCTCTTCCCTTTGCTTCTGATTCTGGAGTAATCGCCGTGAGCGATCGGGAAAAGTTGCATGAGCTTCTTTCCGCGCTCCCCGTCATTCTCTTTGTCCTCGATCGCAATGCCATCCTCACCACGCTCGAAGGAAAAGGAGTCAGTCTCTTGCCTTCTTTGCAGCAATCCATGGTCGGCCGCCATTTTCTTGAGCTCTACCCGGACAACAGCGAAACGCGTAAGCACCTGGCTGAAGCGCTCGCGGGGACTGCCGTCAGCTGGGCGGGGCAACTCGGCGAACATGTGTTCGTGACAACTCTTACACCAGTTCGCGATCGCGCAGACGCCGTCACCGGATTGCTCGGAATCGGGATCGTTACATCCAACAACGGCCGGATGGCCGAATCGGGGGAAAACGCAGACCAATCCGCGGCGGGTACCTCACCACTCAAAAATCATCTCTTCGCTCAGGTCAGCCACGAACTTCGCACGCCGCTCAATTCAATCGTCGGGTTTGCCCATCTCCTGTTGAACAATAAGGAATCGCATCTCGACGAACAGGACCTCTTCTACCTTCAGCGTATCACGGGTAATGCGACACATCTGCTCGGCGTTGTCGGGGACATGATGGATCTGACGGTGATTGAGACTGGGAAAGCGAAGATTGTTGTCTCGGAGGTCGATTTGGCCGGACTGATCAGGGAAACGATTGCGGAAATCAGGGGCGGGTCCGGCTCCGTTGAGTTGCACGCCGAGATCCCGGAGAACGCTCGTCCGATCGAAACGGACAGGCAGAAACTCAAGCAGATTTTGATCAATCTTCTTGCGAATGCATTGAAATACACACAGCACGGATCTGTTACTGTCATCGTTGGACTGGATGAGTTCCTTCGACCCGTTCGGATCGACGTTCGGGATACGGGGATGGGGATTCAAGCGGAGAATCTTGAGGCGATTTTCGACGCGTTTGACAGGGGCAAACAAGGAGCTGGTCAGGAGATTGAAGGGACGGGTCTTGGTTTGACGGTTACGAGAGCCCTGTGCGGACTTTTGGGGTACACCATTCGTGTCGTAAGCGAACCTGGGAAGGGATCGACGTTTACGATCGATTGTTCACGAACTCCTCCTTCACAATCCCGCTGAGTACCATTCTCTTGCCATTGATCGGACCCAACGCTCCCGTGTGGGAAACGATGGGCCCGCAATGGAGTTCTGCTACTTAACGTCGAGAAGTTCTACTTCAAAGATCAGTGTTGCATTCGGACCGATGTCCCCAGGGCCATTCTCGCCGTAGGCGAGGCTCGAGGGGATGAACAACTGCCATTTTGATCCGACCTTCATTTTCTGGAGGGCTTCCGTCCAGCCGGCGATGACTCCATTCAAAGGAAATGTCGCCGGGGTTCCACGCTTGTACGAACTGTCGAATTCCTTCCCGTTGATCAGTGTACCCCGATAGTGCGTCGTGACCGTATCGGTCGTTTTCGGAGACTTGCCTGTTCCTTCTTTGAGAATCTTGTATTGCAGCCCGCTCGGGAGTGTAACGACACCGGGCTTCTTCTTGTTCTCGGCGAGGAACGCATCGCCTTCCTTCTTGTTCTTATCTCCAGTGACCTTTGCCTTTTCCTGCATTTTCGTCATCATCTCCTTTTGAAATGTGGTCATGCATTCCTGCATCTCGCCATCGGTCAACGCCGGCGTCACTTCAGCGAGCCCGTCACGTATCCCCCGAAGGAGGATGTCCAGGTTGAGGTCAACCGACTGGCGCTTCATGTTCTTCCCGAAGTCGAGGCCGATGCTGTAGCTTACTTTGTCTTTTTGGGTTTTGATAGGTTCTTTCCCTTGAGAGCAAAGAAGAGCCGGCACAAGGAGGAAGATCCCGATGACCATCAGGTTTGATTTCAACGATGAATCCTTTCTATGGTTATGAATGAGGGAATTATTGATTTCTGCTTTATATTTCAAGGTACGGCTTTTTCGTCCAAACCAAAACACGATAATGTGCCGGTTTTGCCGCGCTCGTCCCTGCGAGCATCATCCAGGACGACGATCAATATCGTGAACGAACACCTGACGGCATACAATATTTTAATGGCTTGTTCGTCATACTAAGAGAATGGGAGCTTTGATAGGAATAGAGACCATACCGGTTCAGAGCAACGAATCGCTCGAGAAAGCGGTAACCGCGGAACACAGGCATCTCTTCGATTTCATTCGGAGAAGAGTCCGGACTACAGAGGACGCTGAAGATATCCTGCAGGACGTGCTGTATCAGCTCGTTGCGAGCTACAGTGTCACAGAGCCGATCGAGAAGCTGACGGCATGGTTGTTCCGCGTTGCTCGAAACAAGATCATCGATTGGTACAGGAAGAAGAGACCCGATTCACTTCCCCGGGACGAGGACAATCCAGGCGAGCCGCTCAATCTCGAAGACATCCTCTATGACAGCTCGATGAGCCCGGATCGGCTCTTCGCTCGGTCGGTGGTGTGGAGTGAATTGTCGGACGCCCTGGAGGATCTCCCCGAGGAGCAGCGCGAGGTGTTTGTGCTTCATGAACTGGAAGGGAAGAGTTTTAAGGAAATAGCGGCCGAGACCGGTGAGCCCATCAACACGCTGCTCTCGCGCAAACGTTACGCAGTTCTGGCTCTGCGCGGGCGGCTCCAGGATCTCTACGACGAATTCGAAACAATCTCATAAGGAGTACTGTTATGAAACCATGGTGGATAGCAAAAATTGTCAAGATGGTGGTGTTCGTCGCCATCGCAGTGGTCGCTCTGGGCCTCATTGTCATGCTTCTCTGGAACGCCCTGATCCCTGAGTTATTCAAGGGGCCGGAGCTTACGTTCTGGCAGGCGCTGGGTCTGCTCGTTCTCTCGCATATCCTCTTGAGAGGATGGGGCCGGTGGCGTTACGCGAACGGCTGGCGGCACGATCGCTGGCGCAAGAAGTTTGAGGCAAAGCTCGCCGCAATGACTCCCGAAGAGCGGGAGAAATTCAGGGAGGAATGGCAGCACCGTTGCGGACATGGTTGGGAAGGACACACTGGCAAACCGTCCGAATCAAAAGCGTCGTGACTGGCTGCCTGAGAGAAGTCCGACTTCTTACGAGTGCAGCACAGGAAGAAGTCGGACTTCTTCCTTGAACCAAACATCACAAGGAAGAAACCATGATCATACCTCTCGCATCAATGCAGCAAGGGGAGCAAAGAGCTTCTGAACAATACACCAAGAGCGATCTGGAACTTCTCGATTCCTACTCGGCCGCCGTTGTCAGTGTTGTGGAGGCAGTCTCCCCCTCGGTCGTCAAGATTGATGTCACCCATCACCGGCGCCAGAGATTGCCGGGCCGCAGCAGGGGACGCCGCGAAGAGAAGACCTTCGGCAGCGGTTCGGGAGTGATCTTCACTCCGGATGGATTTATCCTCACCAACAGCCATGTCATCCATCGCGCTGCATCTATTGAAGTCATGCTTGCTGACGGCAGGCAATTGCCGGCGGAGTTGATAGGAGACGATCCGTTTACCGATCTCGCTGTTGTCAGGATCGCAGAGCAGAATCTTCCGGCGGCAATACTCGGCGATTCACAGGCAATCAGAATTGGTCAACTGGTCATTGCCCTTGGCAACCCATTCGGGTTTCAGGCGACAGTGACAGCAGGTGTGGTCAGCGCCCTCGGTCGATCGCTCAGGGTCGACAGCGGACGCCTGATCGACAATGTCATTCAGACGGACGCTGCGCTCAATCCGGGAAACTCCGGAGGCCCTCTGGTGAGCTCGCGCGGCGAAGTCATCGGTATCAACACAGCAGCTATCCCATGGGCACAGGGGATATGTTTCTCGATCCCCATTAACACAGCGAAACACATCGCCGCTCGGCTTATCAAAGACAGAAAAGTCTCGCGCGCGTACATCGGCATCGGCGGACGGGTGGTGGAGATTTCACGGCAGGCGATTCGTAATCATCAGCTGTCCGGGTCGCGTGGCGTTCAGGTCGCAGGCGTACAATCGGATGGACCGGCTGCCAGGTCGGGGCTCCGTGACGGTGACATACTTGTCGAATTCAACAAGCAACGCATTGAGAGTATCGACGACCTGCACAAATTGCTCTCGAGCGAGGTCATTGGCACCGAAGCAGCCCTGACGGTCTTGAGATTGGATCGCAAGATCTTCGTTGCCATCACTCCGCAAGAGCTTCCGCTGGACTAGGGTCGTGGTCAAAACTCTCATCTCACGCAAAGACGCCAAGCCGCGAAGAGAAATCTTAAGAAATCTCACTCTCAGTATCAGCTTTGCGTTCTTTGTTTACCCCGACGTTTCTAGTCGGGGCGGCTTTGCGTGAGACTTTTCGGCCAGGCTTCTCGCTGAATCCACCTTGATAATGTAAGACATATCTCCTACCTTCGTTCGGAACCATCCTTCCACAAGAAGTACATCTCACTTCACAAGGAGGTATCCCCCATGATTCGAACCATCCGTATCCTATGTCTACTTCTGGTCGGAGGCTTTATGGCGCATGAGCTCGACGCACAGGGAACGTCCTACAATGGACTCAATTTGGGACTGGGGAATCTATCGCGACTCTCAAAAGCCAAGACGCGTTCAATCTCAGCGGAGAACTTTACGGGCGAGAAAGGCAAGGGGGGAAAAGCAACGAGTGGCACGGGCGAAAAGGCGGCTCGTGAGCTCGGCACGGGCTGGAAAATCTCGCCTTCCGTCAAAATAGAAAAGAGAAGCACCTTTACCCTGGCGGAGATTGACGGTCCGGGCGCGATTCAACACCTCTGGATGACACCGACAGGAACCTGGCGGTATTCCATCCTGAGGGTCTATTGGGACGGCGAGAAGGATCCTTCGGTAGAAGTGCCTGTGGGCGATTTCTTCGGCAATGGTTGGGGATCCTATGCCCATATCTCGTCCCTGCCTGTTGCCGTCAACCCCGGCAGTGCCTTCAATTGCTATTGGGAAATGCCCTTCCGGAAATCGTGCAAGATCACGATGGAGAATATCAGCGAAAATGATATGACGCTGTACTACCAGATTGACTACACACTGACAGATGTCCCGTCGGACCTTGCCTATTTCCACGCGCAGTTCAGGAGAGTCAACCCTCTCCCTTACAAATCAATCTACACGATACTCGACGGCGTGAAAGGGTGGGGACAGTACGTTGGCACCTATCTTGCCTGGGGCGTGAACAACAACGGATGGTGGGGGGAAGGTGAGATCAAGTTCTTCCTCGATGGTGACGGCGAATTCCCGACGATCTGTGGTACCGGAACCGAGGACTACTTCTGCGGATCGTACGATTTTGAAAACCAGATCACGCATCAGTATCAGGAATTTACCTCTCCGTACAGCGGCCTGGCGCAGGTGAATCGACCTGACGGTCTCTATAACTCACAGCAACGTTTTGGCCTCTATCGGTGGCATATCATGGATCCCATCCGGTTCGAGAATGATCTTAAGGTTACAATCCAGGCGCTCGGGTGGAGGTCGGAAGGGAGATATCTCCCGCTGCAGGATGACATAGCATCGGTCGCGTTTTGGTACCAGACTGAACCGCATGCCCCGTTCCCGAAGCTCCCCGATCGGGATTACCTTGAAGTGCAATAGAAGAATCGTTTCTGCCGGAGCAGGCATATGGAACTCGTGACGCTGTTGCATGAATCTTCTGATGAAATCCTCGCCGCCGCAGCTGAGGCGGTTGAACGAACGCATCTGAAAAACTATGAGCGAGCCGGAAAAGAACAAACGCACCAGCGCCTAAAGGCCCTCTTTGTGCTGACATCGCGCGCCGTGAAGGAGCGTAATCTCGGACCAATGATTGCGTACGCGGAAACGATCGGCCGCGAACGCTTCGCAGCCGGATACGATCTTTCAGAGGTGCAAACGGCGTTCAATGTTCTCGAGGAGGCAATCTGGACCCGCATCTTGAAAGGATTGCCCCCGGCGGAGTATGGCGAAGCCCTCGGTCTGATTGCCACGGTGCTGGGTGCGGGGAAGGACGCTTTGGCAAGGACATACGTGACGCTTGCCAGCAAATCAAAAGCAGGATCGCTGAACTTGCAGTCCCTCTTCTCCGGTACGGAAGGCGTCTGAGGACGCCTACACGGTTTTTCCTTAGCGACGGTTGAATACCGAGACATGAATTATGTTGGTGAGACGTGCGCGCTGCTGACAGCGTGTTGCTGGTCTTGCAGCGCGCTTGCATTTTCTGCAGCAACCTTGCGGGTTGGCCCCATCCGGCTGAACGTCACCCGTCTCCTGATGGCGGCGGTGCTTCTCTTCGTGACGGTCGTGCTCTCAGGGATCGATGTCCATCTCTCCTCGTCCCAGCTTCGGAACCTGGCCATCAGCGGCATCGTTGGTTTGGTTATCGGTGACACGTATCTGTTCAAGTCGTACGAGAATATCGGTGCACGGATGGGCATGCTCATCATGTCTGTGGCTCCGGCGATCAGCGCGTTTCTTGCGTATATGCTCCTGGGTGAAGTGCTTGGATGGATGGGTGCGGTTGGGATGGGGGTGACGCTGCTCGGTATCGCCGTCGTTGTGCTTGAGCGGAGAGAGGTGATGAGTGGAACGCGCCGAGTCCATGCGCTTGGAATTTTCTACGGATTCATTGCCGCTGCCGGGCAAGGGGCGGCGCTCGTCCTTGCAAAGATGGCGTTCAACGAAGGACCTGTCAACGGCTTTGTCGCCTCGCTGATCAGGATTTCTTCTGCCATCATAGTGATCTTCCCTCTGGCCCGGCTGGCTGGAGAGTACAGCAACTCCATTGCAATCTACACGAAAGATAAGCGTGCTCTCTGGCTGACGTTCCTCGGCTCATTCCTGGGACCATTTCTGGGGATCACGCTGAGCCTCGTCTCTGTCAGCTATACGACAGTTGGGATAGCAGCGACACTCATGGCCACCGTGCCGATTCTCATGCTGCCTATCGTAAAGTTTGTGCTAAAAGAGAAAGTCTCCTGGCGAGCACTCCTCGGAGCTGTTGTCGCGGTGGGGGGCGTAGCGATTCTCTTTCTCCGTTGAGGAACATCAGGTCGATGATTCGTTCAATTTCTCCTACTTCCTCAAGTTCTGTAAGGCCTACGTCCATTCTGCGCGACTTATCGCGGATATGAAAGAGAAACCCCTCTGGAAACCCGGTGACAAGTACGAATCCGCCGGGAAAAAACTCTCTCGAATGCAATAAAGCGGAAACGCATGATCGCCCGGCCTTTGCTCCTATTTCTGCTCGTCACAGTCGCCTCCGTCAGTTACGGGATAGCTCAGAAGCGCCCTCTTCAACAGGGGATGGATGTGCTTCATTATGAGTTCTCTCTCACACTTCCCGACAGCGGTCGCAACATCGAAGGGCTCGCGCTCATCACCGTCCGGCGATCCAAGCCCGCCGCACATTTCGTGCTCGACCTCATTGGCCTCCGTGTCGACACCGTCTGGGTAAATCATAAACCGGTCCGTTTCGAGCGAACGCACGAGGTGCTGAATATCCCCATCATCCAATCACCCAAGACTTCGCCGGACACATTGCTCTTCGCGGTCCGATACGGAGGAGAAGTGACAGATGGATTGATTATTCACGCTGACGCAAAGGGGCGGTGGTACGCCTTCGGCGACAATTGGCCTGCGAGAGCCCGGTACTGGCTCCCAACTGTTGATCAACCGGATGATAAGGCGACGGTGACTTGGAATGTGACAGCAAGCAGTGATCGCAAGGTTGTCGCTAACGGCGAGCTGATCGAAGAGAAACCTCTCTTGCAGACCGGTCCGAATGTAAGAAGTCGGACTCTTACTCGTTGGAAGACCTCAAGGCCGATCCCTTCGTACCTCATGGTCATCGCCGTGGGACCGCTCGTCAAGTACGATCTGGGCCTGACTGCTCCTGGCTTGAGCGAGTTTCCACCGGGTGTCAGGCAGTCTGTCTATGTTGTTCCGGAGCTGGC